>Ga0265325_10000458_pt1 | contig 29466 bp, 25 predicted proteins | sample 41420metaG_FD_202090 | JGI IMG/M metagenome (GOLD analysis project Ga0265325, IMG submission 202090) | Rhizosphere microbial communities from Carex aquatilis grown in University of Washington, Seatle, WA, United States - 4-14-20 metaG | ecosystem: Host-associated > Plants > Roots > Rhizosphere... | reverse complement strand
TGTGGCCGCGGCGGTTCCTGGAGCATCGTCGCTGATGGTTACGGTCGCCGTGAAAGTTCCCTCGTCGGCGTAAACGTGTTGACCGCTGACCGTAAACAGCCCCGCGCCGCCGGTGACTGCCAGGCCTGCATCGATCTTACCGTCGGCCCAATTGATGGTGGCCGTGAAGTCACCGGCCGGGGCCACGAGATAGGCGTCGTTGAACGTGGCCGTGGCGGTGGCGGTTTTTCCTTCAAGGGCCGCAAAATTAGCGAACGAGGCCACGGACAGCTGGTCCGCATCGGCGATCGTCGCCGTCGCTGTGGCCGACGCGATGGCGGTGCCCGGCGCGTCGTCGCTGATGGTGACGATGGGCTTGAAGGTTCCCTCGTCGGCGTAAACGTGTTGACCACTGACCGTAAACACCCCCGCGCCGCCGGTGACCGCCTGGCCTGAGTCGATCGTACCGTCGCCCCAATTGATGGTGGCCGTGAAGTCACCGGACTGGGCAGCGGGGTAGGCGTCGTTGAATGTGGCCGTCGCCGTGGCGGTTTGACCTTCAACACTCGCGAAATCGGCGAACGAAGCCAAAGACAACTGGTCTGCATCGGCGATCGTCGCCGTCGCTGTGGCCGACGCGATGGCGGTGCCCGGCGGGTCGTCGCTGATGGTCACGATCGACGTGAAAGCCCCCTCGTCGGCGTAAACGTGCGTGCCGTTGACCGTGAACACACCATTGCCGCCGGTGACCGCCAGGCCTGGGTCGGTCTTGCCGTCGCCCCAGTCGATGGTGGCCGTGAAGTCGCCGGCCGGCGCCGTGAGATTGGCGTTGTTGAACGTGGCGGTGGCCGTGGCGGTTTGCCCTTCTTTGGCCGCGAAATCGGCGAACGCCACGGGCGAAAGCACGTCGGCTTCGGCCACGTCGGCCGTGTCGATGAGGCTGGCCGGCGGGCTGCCATCCGAAGGATCGGTGACCGTGACCGTGACGTTGAACGGCTTGCCGGGCGCGGTTTCGTCGGCGTAAGTATGGGAACCAGTGACCTCGAAGAGCGGGGTTGGAAACGCAACCACCTGATTATCGATGGGTGTGCCGTCACCCCAATTGATCGCGACCTGAAAACTAATGCCCTTGGCAACGTCCAGGCTGAAGAACTGGCCCAGGTTCACGCCGATATTGGCCGCCCCCTCTTTGAAATTCAGCGCCCCGGCCGGCGCGACAACTGCGACTGTCAGTAGCTCACGTGGCTCCAGGCGGAGCAAGTCGGGGCAGAAGGGGCGCAATCGGCGGCGAGTGGCGCGTGGGGACCCAATGGCACTTACGTGCGTGAGCCATCTGAGTCGAAGCATGATCAACTGCTCCTCACCGCCACCCGGCCATCTGTCAGTTCGCTCGTTGTAGGAAGTGCGGCGAGCTGGGAAACCAAGTACGAAGGTGGCACAGCAGCTTCCAGCCTAGAAGAAGCCAACATCCGAGGCAAGAAACTTCTCGGGGGCCATGCCAAAACTTGCGGCCTTAGCTGTATGCGAAGCTCGTGGGGCAGGTCTCCAACCTGCCGTACAACTCGCTATGACCCCTTGGAAACCTGCCCCACGGTGCGGTCACTATCTAGCCGGGGCATCGCTGACGCCTGCCGCCAGCCACCACTTTCACATGGGAGAATCTCCCATTGATGGCCGCGTGAAGTATAATCGGCCAAAGTTGACCATCATTGCCCCACGATTTGGAATTGCTTTTCCCGTTCGCCCTGGATCAGTTGGATAAGGAGTCGACCGTGACTCGTTTTTCTCCGCCGCCACGCCACCTGGTGAATCGCCGCGACGTCCTGCAGGCTGGGTCGATCGGACTGTTGGGCATCTCGATGGCGGACGTCGCCGCATGGCGGAGTCTCGCGGCGGCTCCCGCTCACAAACCGAAGGCGGTGATTTACCTCTTCCTCACCGGCGGGCCGTCGCAGCATGATACGTTCGATATGAAGCCCGACGGTCCGGCCGACTTCAAAGGCGAGTTCAATCCGATTGCCACGCGGACTCCAGGCATTCAGATCTGCGAACATCTGCCGCTCTTGGCCCAGCGCAGCCAGCACTGGGCCTTGGTGCGGTCGCTGACGCACAAGTCCAACGACCATTCGGTGGGCACCTACCTGATGCTCACCGGACGGTCCGAGGCACCTTCCAGTTTTCAGGCCAGCGTCCCGCAATCGGTCGACTGGCCTTCGATCGCGGCCATCGCCGGTCATGCGACAGAGCGCCGCGGCATCTGGCCGGGAAGTGCCGTCTTGCCGGAAAAGCTCTACCACTCGAACGCCGGTGTGTTTCCAGGGCAGTTCGCCGGACTCTTAGGCAGCCGTCACGAACCGTGGATGATCGAGTGCACCGACAAGCCGCACGCTTACCACTCGTATTCAGGCGCGTTTCCAAAGTACCTCTTCAACCTGCACAAAGGGGAGTTTTCCGATAAACTCGACTGGCGATTCGAAGTTCCCAATCTGACCTTGCCCGAGGGCATGCTTGCTTCGCATTCGCGCGACCGGTTGGCCCTTCTAAGCCTGGTCGAAAGGCAGCAGCGTCAGTTGGAAGAGACCACCGCGGTGGCCAATTACAATCGCGTGAGGCAGTCGGCCGTGTCGCTTTTGACCGACCCCACGGTGCGGCACGCCTTCGACGTCCGCAAGGCCGATCCACAAACGCTCGAACGCTACGGCGACAATTCGTTCGGCTGGTCGCTGCTGATGGCGCGGCGGCTGGTCGAGGTGGGCGTCAACATGGTGCAGGTCAACATGGGAAACTTCGGGAGTTGGGACCTGCACGGCAACAATTTTCCGCTTTTGAAGGACTTCCTATTTCCACCCACCGACAGGGCTGTGGCAGCCTTGCTCGACGACATAGAGGAAAGCGGTCTCTTGGAGAGCACGCTGGTCGTGATGGCCGGCGAGTTCGGCCGCACGCCGCGGCTCTCTCATCTCCCCGGGGGCGTTTACAAGTCGGCCGGCCGCGACCACTGGGGGCCGTGCCAAAGCGTATGGTTTGCCGGCGGCGGCGTGCGCGGAGGGACTGTCATTGGCGCTTCCGATGCCAACGGGGCTTTCCCCGCCTCCGAGCCGCAAACGCCCGAGAACTTCGCGGCGACAATCTACCACGCCTTGGGCGTTCCCCACGATGCCCAGTGGCACGACGTCACCGGCCGGCCGCACCATGTATACATGGCGGAGCCGATCAAGGGGTTGATGAGTTGATCCCGGCAGGGAACACTTTGAGCGCCGTACCATCGCGGCGGAACGAAAGACCGGCTGGTTTCAACGCGGCGGTGAACAATTCGTCGATGGTCGCCTCGTCGACCTTGAACGAAACGAGTCGGTCGAGTGTGATGCCGGCTTCGCCGATCGCTTCGCGGTCGATCTGCAATTCGAGCTTAAGCTTCTCGGCGAGTTGTTTCAGTACGGAGCCAAGCGGTTTTTCCTGAATCGTCAGCGTGTATCGAAGGTCGCCGGACCTGGCCGTCGCCGACACGGTGCGAGTCTCTTGCCCGCCGAGCTTTTCGTGGTCCTCGACCAAACCGCGAACAACGATCTTACCGCCGGCGACCTCGATCCGGCAGTCCGGCGCCAATTTCGACCAGCGCTCGGCCTTCTCGCGCGGGTTCTTGCCGCCCGGATAGCCCTTCTCGATCGCCACCAGGTCCGGCACGGCGACTAGCGTGAGCGTCCGGCCATCGTCATCGAAACGAAACGTCAGGTCGAATTCGCCGAGCACCAGCGACAACCGCTCGACCAGCGTCAGCGGCGGCAGGTCGGCGGCGGGCCAAAGGTCATGCGGGATTTGCGCGAGACTCTCGAGCTTCACCCCCGCCTCGCCGGCCAGTGTTTCAACCAGTTCCCGGGGCACCGCCAGGTCGTCCCAATTCCATGCTCGTTGGCGGAGCATTGCCTGACTGATCTTCTTCGAAGGCAATTGTCTGGCTTCGTTTTCGCGAAGCGTCGTCACGGTTCGCAGCCTTCGTGCCGCGGCCGGTGGAGCGAAGTAGGCCAGCGGACCGAACCACGACAAGCCCAGATGCTGGTCGCGCGCAATCTGCTGGAACACTTCGTCAACCGCCTCGCCGTCGAACGTCAATTCCAAGGTCCGATCGGGGTCGATGCGCCGGTCGAGCAATACGGCGATCCGCTGGCTGCGGGCCAGGCTGGCCAGCGCGCGACGCAATGGCATTCCCGACCAGGTAAGGCTCATGCGCTCGCCACGGTGTTGCCGCGCTTCAGGCGCCGTGCGCCAACGGACCGGTTCTTCGGCCGCGGCGCCGCGGACCGTCGTCAATGCAACCCAGACCCATACGGCCGGTGTCCAACAGCAAGCATTCGATCGGAAGTGATTCATACTATTCCATTTTGCGATAATTCCGTCGGGAAACAAAGCGGAAACGATGTTTTCCGCAGTTTGCGACTGGTCGTCCTGGCCGAGGTGATTAAACTGGAAGGGGTCAGGGGCAGACGGAAGACGGTTGGAACGTAACGACGCCCTTCACCGAGGAGCTCCTCCCATGAGCGACGCTGCGCCCAAGACGCCGTACCTCGAGTCGTTGTACCAATGGTATTTGGACGACACCGACGCGGCCACGTTCATCAACCGTGTTTCGGCGGCGTACAACGTGGGCACCCTCGAACGGCTGGCCGAAAGTGGCGGCCGATCGGCGCGCCGCGCCGCGGTGCTGGCGCTTGGCTCCCTGGCCGATTATGAGTCGAACGCCGTGTTGGGCCGGGCACTCAACGACGAGGATCGCGGCGTGCGAGTGCTAGCCGAGAACGGCCTGCGTTCGCTATGGTGTCGGGCAGGCGACGAAAGCCAGCGGCGGCGGTTGGAGCGCGTGATCGGGGCCAATTCCGCTCGGCGCTATCACGAAGCCATTATCCGCGCCACCGAGCTCATTGCGGAAGCGCCATGGTTCGCCGAAGTCTGGAACCAGCGGGCCATCGCCTATTTCGGTTCGGGCCGCTATGCCGAGTCGATCGACGATTGCAAGCAGGCGTTGGAGGTGAATCCATACCACTTCGGCGCGGCGGCGGGCATGGGGCAATGCTATTTACAGCTCAACAGGCCGCGATTGGCGCTGGAGAGTTTCCGCCGCGCGCTCAAGCTCAACCCCGACCTCGAAGGGGTCCGCGCCAACGTCGTCGCCTTGGAGCGATCGATGGGCAACGCTTGACTCAGGTAATTTCGGCTATCCTCGGCCGATTGACTACTTCAAAAACTGTTGGCACCAGTAGATTCGGCCATTGCGCGCAACGTACGCGGCGACGCCGATCCGCCGGTGACCGCGGCTGAGAATGTTCGCCCGGTGCCCCGATGAATTCATCCACGACCGCACCGCTTCGGCCGCCGATTCCTGGCCGTAAGCGATGTTCTCGGCCACTGGCTGGTTAGTATGTGTGAGCGTCTGGCGGGTCGTCATCCAGGTGGCATGCGTGCGGGCTGATTTGACCAGGTGCTGGTCGACGACGAGCGGAGCCAGTCCATACCGCTTACGCTCGGCATTGGTGTGCTGGATGATCAGGTGTTCGACCGCGTGAAGCTCCAGCGTCGTGGCTTTCGCGGCCTTGGGCTTGGTTTCTGTTGGAACGGGGTTGGGTATTGTTACGGGGAAGGCCAAAACGACCAACGACATCAGCGATTCAACCAGCATGGTTCACTCCTCTTAAGTTGCAGTGGTGTAGCGGAGTTGCAGTGGTGTAGCGGCCCCTCGCAACGCGCAAACGGCAAAACGGAATACATTCCGCTCCGCCGTTCTTCGTTCCACGGCTCAACGACGCAAACAGGCTCAAGCCCATTCTTCCGTCGGCGGGAACTTGGGTAGGTTGGTGTGACTTTTCCGGTAGAGTGGCCCAGTCTAGCTAGCCGATTCGTGCCCGCAAGGGGGCAATTCGACGACAGCAAACCCCTTAAGTGTGGGGTAATTGCAATTGTGTGCGGGTTTGTTATCGTTGCCGGTTCGGCGATACGGCCGCGATACCACCTGAATCACACGAGTCATTCCACAACCACGGAGAGATACCCCATGTCCATGTTCATCGGAGAAGCCCTGGCCGGCGACGGCAATGAGATCGCCCACATCGACCTGTTGATCGGCAGCAAGGACGGCCCCGTCGGCATTGCGTTCGCGAACGCTCTTGCCCGGCAGAGCGAAGGGCATTCGAACCTGTTGGCCGTGCTGACGCCCAACCTGGCGGTCAAGCCTGCAACTGTGCTGATCACCAAGGTGACAATCAAGGGCATGAAGCAGGCCGTGCAGATGTTCGGCCCGGCACAGGCAGCCGTGGCCAAGGCGGTAGCCGACTCGGTGGCCGCCGGCGTGATCCCCAAGGCCCAGGCCGAGAATCTGGTGATCGTGTGCGGCGTGTTCATCCACCCGGCGGCCGCTGACGACAAGAAAATCTACGAATACAACTACGAGGCCACCAAGCAGGCGATCGCCAGCGCGATGGCCGGCAAGCCGACGGCCGACGAGATGATCGCCGGCAAAGAATCGGCCAAGCATCCATTCCGCGGGTTCTAGCCAGGCGAAGCGCGGGAATGAGACGCTCGTGAGTTGCCATGAGTAAGCCCAAGATCCTGCTGCAGCTCGACACCGACCTGCAGCCGAGCGTATTCGACAGCGTGGTGGCGATCGACGCCGGGGTCGAACACCTGCTGCGCCACGGCGGGATCACGGCATCGATCGTACGCGAGCGGGTCCACGGGGCAATCTTCACCCGTGGCCCGGCCGACTTGCGTTCGACGGCGATATTCGTGGGCGGATCGGATGTCGCCGCCGGCGAAGCGGTGCTGAAGGAGATCCGCAAGTCGTTTTTCGGACCGTTGCAAGTCTCAGTGTTGCTCGATTCCAACGGCGCGAATACGACGGCGGCGGCCGCAGTCTGGGCCGCCGCCAAGCACGTCTCGCTCACCGGCGCGCAGGCGCTCGTCTTGGCGGCCACCGGTCCGGTCGGGCAGCGCGTCGTGCGGCTATTGGCGCGCCAGGGCGCGGTGGTCCGCGCCGCGTCGCGTTCGGCCGCCCGGGCGCAAGCGGTTTGCGACGCTGTCGCGGCCCAGGTGCCTGGGGCGAAACTCTCGGCGCATGGCTGCGCGTCGGACTCCGAGACTCAAGCCGCGTTGGAAGATTGCTCGCTGGTGATCGCGGCGGGGGCCGCGGGGGTTGAGCTGCTGTCGGAGCAATCGCGGCTCGCCGCGAGCCAGTTGAAGGTGGCCATCGACCTCAACGCGGTACCGCCCGCGGGGCTTGCCGGGGTCGACGCGATAGACCGCGGGAAGGACTGCCAGGGGGTCGCCTGTTACGGAGCGATTGGCGTCGGCGCGACCAAGATGAAACTGCACAAGGCCGCGATTCTTCGGCTATTCGAGGCCAACGACCAGATCCTCGACGCCGAAGAGATCTTCGAGTTGGGGCGGTCACTGTAAGAAGCTATTCGAAAACGCCGCGGCGAAAGAAATGCCAGCATTGCGTGGAAGCGAGGATATACTTCACGCAGCCGAGAATGAGAAATTCACGGTGGCTGGGGCAGACCCTAAGCGATGCCCCGGTCGCTATCCAGCCGGGGCATCGCTAACGCTCTGCCGCCAGCCACCAGTTTCTCGTGGCAGGATGTTTCATTGTCGGCCGCGTGAAGGATCATCACTCCGTCCCTGCCTGACGAACCTGCTCGCGTATCACGCGCATTGATCCCGGATATGGCAACAGGCGAAATCCGGCCCGCCAATGCCAGTGTGTGCTCGACTCGTTTCCCAACAGAAACGTGCTCGCGAGCTCGTGGTAACCCAGGCCAATCAGGCCCTGGACCGCCGCGGCAAGCAAGGCCATTCCCACGCCGTACCCCGCCTGCCAGGGGCTGACGAAGATCCACGTCAGGTGCGGCCGGCCCATGCGTCTGGCCACGGCATCGATTGGCGGCGGCTGACGCCAATGCCAAGCGCCAAAATCAATCGGATTGCGCTCGGGCAGTAGCGTGATCAAGATCGCCCCTAACAGCGCCTGGTCCGCCGCGAGAGCCGCCACGAAGCTGGCTTGGGTAATCAACGGCCCCTCCGCACCGTCGCGGGTTGCTTGCAAGCACTCCTTGGCCGCCATCTCTCGACCTTTGTCGGTAAGGCTCGCAAACGGCTGCACGCGGTGAAATGCCGCGGCGAAGACCCTTGCCATCGACTTCCAATCGCCGTCGGCCAACGGCCGGATGACGGTGTCGTCTTCTGGCTGCATCTCGAGGGGTAAGCTGAATTCGCTCAGATCGAGCAACGCATGATAGCTCTTGGGTCGCGGAGTCAACCAGGCTTTCCCGCCGAAGTACTCGTATTTATACGCCTGGTTCTGTGGCAGCTTCTGCCACTGCTTGAATGTGATTGGCAGCTTGATCGTTTTGAACCATTTGTCGATCATCTATCGGTCTCGCCATAGGATGCGGTCGTCGATACCGAGCGCCTGTTGGGCCGATGCAATATCGGCCTTGAAACGCGCGGCATCGACCGGGTATCCCGCCGTCGCCGCCAGGCCGGGCACGTGCCGGCGCCAAAAATCATTGAAGGCCTCCATGGCCAGCTCGCGAAGGTACTTCGAGGCCATCGAGGCCAGGGCGGCGGGCAGGTAACGTTCGGCCTTTGCGCGAAAGGCGACATCGACGCGCCGCTCGCCGCGGCCCCAGCCATACTGACTTTCGTCACGCCCCTCACAGCGGACTTCGACCAGCGCGTCGGTCAGGCACCGCTGCAACAGCGGCCTGTAGCGGTCGCGCCCACCATGCTTGTCGCAAATTGCCAGCACCGGCCCGGCCTCCAACGTGCCAAGCACATCGAGCACGTCGCCCAACAATTCGAGCGTGACAAGCGAGAGGACCGTGCTCTTGTTGAGGTGTTCCTCAATCCGTTGATTCCAAAGTTCAGGAAAGACCGCCCTGCAGCGCATCGCGACCAGGCGCACTCCGGCCACCTCGGCGCCGGCGCGCACCGCCGCGGCTTGCCGGTCGATCGTCGCGGCGTCGCGAGTTAACGGACGGTCGTAACCGTCGTGCCAGGGGAGCGACTCAACCCGCGCGAAGCCGTCGGCGTCGAGCGCTTCCCAGGCCTCGCGCCAACTCCTTGGCCGCGGGCCCACCCAAGCCAGCGCCGAGAGCAGGCCGAATTCGAGATCGGCGAGTCCGCCTGAGGGCCTGTAGACTACCTTCGAATCGGCCAGTAGCAGAGGGCGGCAAGCCCGGTCGACTTGATCGCCATTCGCCGCGGTCGTCCGTCGCCGAGTGGGGGGCGCGGCGGTCACGACATCGCGCAACGACTCATACAAGTCGGCTTCGCATGGATCGCCCGGCACTTGCCATACGCTCGCCGAAACGACCAACGGCCCCAGGTTAGGACCATATCCGGCTTCATCCGTTCCGACCAGGTATCCCACGCGAATTCCCTTGCACGTTGACTCGACCAATTTCGGTAGTTTACACGCCGCGGGCAAGAAAAACCTCGTTGGTGCTGCCACAGAGGCCAACTCTGCAGGCGACCGCCGGTAGCAACCCTGCCTGGCGTTTTGTATCATCATGCGCATGGTCAGCGTCCAAGCCAGCCCCCCCGCTGAAAGTTCGTCCGCCGCGATCCGCGTGTTAATCGTCGATAACGACGAACCGCACGCGCAGGCCGTGGCCGAGAGTCTGGGACGCGTTGGGTTCGACTGCACCGTGGCCACATCCGGGGCCGAAGGGGCACGGCTCATCGAACAGGAGACCTTCGACCTGATCATCACTGACCTGGTGATGAATGACGTCGACGGACTGGAAATCCTGGCCCAGGCCAAGGACGACCTGCCCGACGCCGAAGTGATCCTGGTCACCGGCCACGGCAACGTCCCCTCGGCGGTCACGGCGATGCAAAAGGGGGCCTTCAACTACCTTGAGAAGCCACTCGACATCAGCCAGCTTCGGGCCGTGGCCGACAAGGCCGTCGCCGCCACGCGCCTGCGGCGGGCAAACGCCGAATTGAACCGCCGGCTCGACGAAAAGTTCGGCTTCGAGGGGGTCGTCGGTTCCAGCCTCGAAATGAACAAGGTGATCGGCCTCTTGAAGCGTATCGCCCCGACCAACGCCAGCGTGTTGATCCAGGGGGAGACGGGCACCGGTAAGGAACTGGTGGCCCAGGCGATCCATCAGAACAGCCCCCGCAAGAACAAGCCCTTCGTGGCCCTCAACTGCGCCGCATTGAGCGAGAACATCCTCGAAAGTGAGCTGTTCGGGCACGTCAGAGGGGCTTTTACCGACGCCTCCAACGACCGGATCGGCAAATTCGAGTACGCCCACGGAGGTACTTTGTTCCTCGACGAAGTGGGCGACATGCCTCTAGCCACGCAGATCAAGCTGCTGCGGGTGCTCGAGAGCGCCGAGATCACGCGGGTCGGTTCGAACGAGCCGATCAAAGTCAACGTGCGGATTCTTTCGGCCACCAACCGTAACCTCGAGCAACAGATCGCCATCGGCGCCTTTCGCAGCGACCTTTTTCACCGCTTGAAAGTCGTCACCGTCGAATTGCCACGGCTGGTGGAGCGGAGCCAGGACATTCCGCTTCTGATCGAGCACTTCATCCGGCAGTTCGCCAAGCGGCACGAGAAGACCATCAAGAGCCTCTCGACCGCCGCGCGGCGGCGGTTGATGGGTTATGACTGGCCGGGTAATGTCCGCGAGCTGCGCAATACGATCGAGAGCATGGTCGTGGTCGACGCGGACGGTGTGCTCGACGTCGACGACCTTCCGCGGGAGCTGGCGGAATCGGCCGAGGCGGGCGGGGAGGCGTCGTCGAACCATCTGACCAGCCTGGTGGGCCGGCCACTGACCGAGATCGAAAAGTTGTTCATCCACGAGACCCTCAAGCTGGCCGGCGGCAACCGCGAGGAAGCGGCGCAAATGCTTGGCATCGGCGAACGGACATTGTACCGGAAGATCAAGGAATACGGCCTGTAGTCGACCACTCGCCTAAACCCGAACGGATTCGATGCCCCCCATACGACAACTGCCGACGAGCGTGGTGAACAAGATCGCGGCCGGCGAGGTCATCGAGCGGCCCGCGAGCGTCGTAAAAGAGCTCGTGGAAAACTCGCTCGATGCCGGTGCCACGCGGATCGATGTTTCGGTCGAGCAGGGCGGAACCGAGTTGGTTCGCGTGGTTGACGACGGCGGGGGAATTCCGCCCGACGAGTTGCTTTTGGCAGTCGCCAGCCACGCCACCAGCAAGCTCACCACCGCCGACGACCTGTTTCGCGTTCGCACGCTCGGTTTTCGAGGGGAAGCCCTGGCCTCGATCGCCGAGGTGAGCCGGTTCATCCTTCGCAGCCGCGCCGCCGAGCGGCCCGACGGGGCGGAGTTGGAGGTGGTCGCCGGGCAGCCGGCCGCCGTGGTGCCGTGCGGCGCTCCGCAAGGCACCTCGATCGAAGTGCGGAACCTGTTCTTCAATACGCCCGTCCGGCGCAAGTTTTTGCGCTCGGTGCAGACGGAAATGGGTCACATTTCCGAGGTTGTCACTCGGTTGTCGTTGGCTCATCCGCGGGTACATTTTACGCTGCGGCACAACGCCCGGTCGGTTTACGACCTCGCCCCGAACGACGATTGGCTGGAACGGATCGCCGGTTTCTTCGGCCGCGATCTGGCCAGCGACCTGATCTGGGTGGAAAGCCGCGACAGCGACATTTGCCTGCGCGGTTTTGTCGGCCGTCCCAACTTGAGCCGACCCAACGCCAGGATGCAGTACTTGTTTCTCAACGGACGCTCAATCCGCGACCGTTCGTTGGCGCACGCGCTGGGCGAGGCTTACCGTGGGCTACTGTTAACGGGACGGTTTCCCGTCGCGTTCCTCTGCTTCGAGATGCCGCCCGATCAGGTCGACGTCAACGTCCATCCCACGAAGCTTGAAGTCCGCTTTCAGGACGGCGGCCGTCTGTACAGCCAACTGCTCGGGACGTTGCGGACCAGGTTCCTCACGACCGACTTGACCCACCGTATCGACGCCAGCGGGGCCGCCGGCGCCGCCGTTTCGGCCAATCCCGCGCAGGCGGTTGATCCGGAACGAGCGGCCGAGTTGCGTCGCGAGCTGGTCGAATGGGCCCAAGGACAAGTGGCCGCTTGGGCCCCCAGGCAGCCGGCCAATGGAAACACCGCGCAGCCCGCTGATGGAAAAAACGCTGTCCCCACCGGCGCGTGGGTCGAAGCCCCAGAGCCGGCGCGGCAGACTCGATTCGACGTAACGCCGCCACGTCCCGCGGGCGAGCCGTTACGGCTTTCGCCCATTTTCGGTCGGCCGATGACGGCGAACACCGCGCGGGACGAATCGGCTTCGGCCGTCGCGGCCGAGGCCGAGACTTCAAGCAGCGCCGACACGATCGCCGCCGGGCCGATGGTCCGTCCGGAACAACCGATCGCCGCTTTGCAGATTCACAACCGATATCTTGTGGCCGAAAGCGATGAAGGGGTGGTGGTGATCGACCAGCACGCCCTGCACGAGCGAATCCTGTACGAGCAGTTCCGATCGTCGGCGCTTTCCGGGGCACTCGAGTCGCAGCACCTGTTGGTGCCCGAGCCGGTCGACATGAGCGGTCCTGAGTCGGCGGCGGTGCTCCAGCGGCGCGAGCTCCTGGCCCGATTGGGAATCAAAGTCGAGCCGTTCGGCGGCGATACGGTGCTGGTCTCGAGCTACCCAGCCATGCTCGCCGGCACAAGCCCCGCCGAATTGTTGCGCGATCTGGTTGGTCGGCTGCTGGATGCCGGACGCGAGCCCGAACGCCGCGATCTCTTGGACGAGCTTTTGCACATGTTCGCCTGCAAGGCGGCCGTCAAGGCCGGCGACCACCTCACGTCGGGCGAAATCGCCGCCTTGTTGGAGCAGCGACACCTGGCCCAAGACACCCATCATTGCCCCCATGGCCGGCCGACGGCGCTGGTCTTCACCCGCGAGGAGCTGGATAAGCAATTCAAGCGGACGTGAGAGTTGTCATTGGTCCTTGGTCATTCTCACGGGTCTTTCATGTCTTCATCTCCATATCTCCTCCGTATCCCCCTATCCCCTCCCAATAACGGTTCCGGTCCGTGTCGTTCGTTTATTTTCTAACGGCCCTATTCGGTTGCGGCCGGCAGCTTCCGACGTAAAATAGACAGCGGCCCGCTCAAAGGCTAGGATGCGAAGATGGCCGTCGGGGGGCACGACAGCCACCAGCCACCAGCCAACGATACGCCACTTATGATTTGCGTCAGTATTGGACGAGGCCGCCACCGGCACGTGATCGCCGAACACAAGCACCTGGTGGAGCAAGGCGCCCAACTCGTCGAGCTGCGGCTCGATTACATCAATGGCCAGGTGAACCTCAGGCGGCTCCTCCCCGACCGGCCCGGACCGGTGATCATAACGTTGCGCCGGCCTCAGGATGGCGGCAAGTACAGCGGCACGGAGGATGAGCGGCGGATTCTGCTGCGGACCGCCATCGCCGACGGCGTCGACTATGTCGACCTCGAAGAAGATGTGGCCGGGGCCATCCCCCGGTACGGCAAGACCAAACGGATCGTCAGCCTGCACGACTTCCGCAAGACGCCTGCGAATCTGGAGGAGATCCACGCCCGCCTGGCAAAGCTCGACGCCGACATTGTCAAGATTTCGACCTTGGCCAACCACCCGCACGACAATGCGCGAATGTTGCACCTGGTCCGCCAAAGCACGATCCCGACCGTGGGCATCTGCATGGGCGACATCGGCACGCCGTCGCGGTTGCTGGCCGGCCGTTGCGGCGCGCCGTTCACCTATGCGACGTTCCATCACGAGCGCGCGCTGGCCCCCGGCCAGCTCAGCTTCGATCAGATGAAGCACGCCTATCACTACGACCAGATCAACGCTGAAACCGAGGTCTATGGCGTGATCGGCGACCCGATCGGCCATAGCCTCAGCCCGCTGGTTCACAACGCGGCCTTTCGCCACCTGGAACTGAACAAGGTTTACTTGCCGTTTCGGATCCCGAGAGAGGATCTGGCGAGCTTTCTCGAAGATGCGCCGGAATTGGGGATCAAGGGCCTGAGCGTGACGATCCCACACAAGGAAGCGGTGCTCAAGCGGCTCACCAAGGTCGATGGCGCGGTGCGGGGTGTGGGGGCAGCCAATACCGTCTTGTTCGAAGCCGGCCAGATTTCAGGGCACAACACCGACTACCGTGCGGCGATGGATAGCCTGCAAACCGCGTTGGCCGAGGGGAGCGCGGAACGGGCCGACCTGGCGAACAAAGTGGCACTGGTGCTGGGGGCGGGCGGGGCCGCCAAGGCGATCGCCTTCGGCTTGCAGCGCCGTGGTGCGGAGGTCGTACTGGCCAGCCGCACACGGGAACGGGCCGACAAGCTGGCCGAATCGCTGAACGTCAAGGCGGTCGATTGGGGAACTCGACATAATTTCTGGGTCGATGTGCTCGTCAATTGCACGCCCGTCGGCATGCACCCCAACGTCGATGAAACGCCCTACGATAAACACTACCTGAAGCCCTCGATGGCCGTCTTCGATACAGTTTATAACCCCGAGAGCACGCTGCTCGTCAAAGATGCGCGGGCCAGGAGCTGTACCGTGATCACCGGCGTCGAGATGTTCATTCGACAGGCCGCTCTGCAATTCAAACTATTCACTGGTCATGAAGCGCCGTCCGAACTGATGCGCGACGTCCTCAAGCGGGCCATCGGACCGGCGAAATACTGATGAACATCGTTCTGATCGGCTATCGCGGCACCGGCAAATCCACTGTCGCGCGGCAGCTCGCCTTGCGGCTGGGATGGGACTGGGTCGACGCCGACGTCGAGGTCGAGTTGCGCGCGGGTAAGTCGATTGCGGCGATCTTCGCGGACGACGGGCCGGAGGCCTTTCGCGACTGGGAATCGGCCGTACTGGCCGATCTAGCCCATCGTGAACGGACCGTGCTGGCGGCCGGTGGCGGCGCCGTGTTGCGCGAGGCAAACCGCCGGGCGCTTTCCGCGGGAGGCAAGCTTATCTGGTTGCAGGCCGGCCCCACGACCATCTCCCAGCGCATTGCCGGCGATGCGGCCACGGCCAGACGCCGACCCGGCCTCACGGCGGCGGGGAGCGAAGACGAAATCGTCGCCGTATTGGCCGAGCGGATACCGATTTACCAAAGCTGCGCCGACGTTGCGATCGATACCGAGGGCAAAACGCCCGGCGATGTCGCCCTGGAAATCATGGCGTTTTTGGATCTTTCTTCCCAGGCGGAGTTGGCATGAATCAGGTCCTGAACCTTCCCATCGAGATCCGTATGGCGGTGCTGGCGGCCGTTGGCGTCATCGCCGGCAGCTTCGTTAATCTGGCGATCCACACATTTGGATGGGAACCGCGGCCGTGCAATCCCTGGTCGCGGCTGCACCCCTTCGACCAGCGCAGCCGTTGGCTCGACCGCTTGCCACTGCTCGGCTGGTGGCGGCTTCGCCGCAAGAGTGCCGAATTCGGCGGTGGCTTCTGGGTCCGCCCCTTGCTGGTGGAATTGCTGGCCGGGGCACTTTTCGCCGGGCTCTACTGGTGGGAAATTGGCCAGGAGGGGCTGGTGGGCACGATTCCGGCGCCCGCCATCGGGCCAAGCCCGGCGACTTTCGAGATCATGCACTTCATCTGCGCAAGTCACCTGCTGCTCGTGCTGTTCATGTTGGCCGCGTCATTCATCGATATCGACGATCAGGTGATCCCCGACGCGGTGACCGTGCCAGGAACGTTGCTTGGCCTGGTGCTGGCGGCGGGCTATTCATGGAACTTGCTGCCCGGTCGGGTTGACGTCGAGGCCGTGGGGGCGTTCATTACGCAGTTCGTTGAATTCGTCACGTTTCTTTACCCATCGTACGACTCGCTTCGAAACTGGCCGCCGGTTTGGGAGTCGATCATCGGCCTGGCTTTGGGATTGTTTTGTTTCTGGGGGTGGTGCCTGGCGCTGTTGCCGCGGCTGTGGCGACCCAGCGTCGGCCTGCGAAAGGCCGTGCGCTACCTATTCGCCCACGCGCTGCGCAGCGAGGCCTGGCCGACGATCGCCACGATCGCCTTGGTCGGAACGTGCGGCATCGGGCTGGTCTGGTGGCAGGGGAAAGAGCATTGGCTTGGTCTGTTGACGGCGCTGGTCGGCGTGGCGGTGGGCGGCGGGGTGGTATGGGCCGTGCGGATCGTGGCCGGTTTCGCCATGGGGCGCGAGGCGATGGGGTTCGGCGACGTGACGCTGATGGCGATGATCGGCGCCTTTCTCGGCTGGCAAGTTTGTCCGATCATCTTCTTCCTTTCACCCTTCATCGGGTTACCACTATTGTTGGTTTGGTCGATTTTCTGGCGCCAGCGCGAGATCTCGTTTGGCCCGTTTCTGTGTCTCGCCACATTGGTTTCGATCGTTTTCTGGCGACCCATCTGGGACTTTGTCGAGCCGTGGTACGTCAGCGGCTGGCCGCCCGTCGGCAACCCGGTGATTCCGCCCGGCTGGCTGGTGCCGGCGGTCCTGGTCTGCTGTCTCGCCTTGCTGGCCGTGATGTTGGGCGGCCTGCAGATCATCCGCGACGTGATCGACTGGCGGCGGTCGAAGAACAAGCCGACCTGAACGTAGGTCGGTTTTCCGGCCTGACGACCGTGGAAGGCAGGTTTTCAACGGGCGACAAAATGGTTCGGCCGTGCGGTCCGGCATGGGCTACACTTCTCTATGCACCGCTGGTTTGAAACCGTGACCGATTTGGCGGCCCAGGCCGAGGTCGTTTGCCGGCGGCGGTACGGTGTGATTGAAGTCGCCGACGGCCGCTTCCAACGACTGCGGCTCCGGCCACTGCCAAAATTCATCACGCTCACCGACGCACTGATTTGGGGCCACTGGTTTCATCGCGCCCGGCCGGGTAATCGTTGCTGGCTCTATTACAGTCAGCCGCGGTCGTTTTCGAATTTCCTGGCCCTGAAATTCATGGTCTCGACTCGCCAAACCACGATGTCCACGATCTACACGGCGTTGGCAGTGCTCGACGATATTGCCCGGCTGAAGCGCACCGACGCATTGCTTTGCGACGTAAGCAACGCGCGGATTTCCGAACGGATGATGGCCCGTCAGGGTTGGGAGGCTCACAAACCCGCGCGCTGGCACCGCAACTACGTCAAGCGGTTCTACGGAGTCTACCCTCCGCCGGCGGAGGGGCCAGGCTACGATTTCCAGGTTACCCGCGGAGAGTCGGTCGCAGGCTGTAAGGCTTAGATCCGTAGGTCTTTGTCTCAAGTTTGCCCTTGTATCGATACTTTTACTTCGCTACCATCCCGCCCGCAAAGTGCGGGATCGTTCTGCGCGGGAGCCGGGCTTTCGGTCCGGTGGCGGAACGCATGTGCCCGCACGCTACCTTTCGGGACCGTCCGGTGGCGGCCCTTAATCTTTTCGTTGGAAGAGGGAGAAGGTCGCCATGCGACGCGTCGCACGAGCGCCTTGGCTGTGCATGGCCGCGTTGGCAGCGGTGGCGGGCTGCGCGCAGAACTCGTACGTCGTGCAGGGGCAGTTGCAAACGCTTCAGCAGCAGCACGCGGAACTGACGCAGCGCTATGCCGAGCTGCAGAGCCGGATGACGCCGCTCGATCAGGACAACGCCGAACAAGCGACCTTGCTGGCCCAATCGCAGCAGCAACGGCGGGTATTGGAAGAACAGGTCGCGGCGCTGCGCGAGCAATTGAACACGGTCACGTCGCAATTGGCCAAGACCAGGGATGAGCACCAGCTCGTCGAGAAAAAGGCCGCGACACTGGCGGCCTCGGTCAAGCGCCGCGTCGGGGCGACGATCACGGCCAACAACAGCTTGCAAGAGCGATTGCCGGCCGTTGACATTCCCGGCGTTGAGGTCCGGCCCGACGGCGATGTGATCCGCATCGAGTTGGCTGGGAGCCAACTGTTCGAGTCGGGCGGCGCGCGGCTGCTGCCGCAGGCGCCGGCGTTAATCGATCGGGTCGCCGCCGAACTGGCCAAGACCTACCCCGATCAGATCATCGGCGTCGAGGGATACACCGACAGCGATCCGATCCGTTCGAACAAATGGTCGAACAACCACCATCTTTCGGCCGCGCGCGCCATGGCCGTCTACGATTATTTGACTGCCCGTACCCGGTTCCATCCCGGCCAGCTTTTCGTCGTCGGGCACGGCTCGAACCATCCCGCGGTCTCCAACGGCACTGCCGCCGGCAAGGAACGCAACCGCCGGGTCGAGTTGGTCGTCTACCCCGAGCGCGTCGAGGGACGATAGCCACCTGCCCCACGTTTGGTTTTCTCCTGCCGCCCGACTAGAATCAACGGGTCGGCCCTGAACCCGCCATACTCTGCCGGTGTCCGACCTGCGTCGCGGCATTGCCGCGCTGAAACCGCTTTCCCCGAGCAACCCGCATGATCGCGATCGTCGACTACGGCATGGGAAACCTCCGCAGCGTGCAAAAGGGGTTTGAGCGGGTCGGTCATGCCGCGACGATCACGAACGACCCCGACGTGATTGCACAGGCGGGAAAAGTCGTGCTGCCCGGCGTGGGGGCCTTTCCAGACGCCATCGGCGAGCTTCGTCGGCGCGGGATGGTGAAACCGATCGTCGATACGATCGAGGCCGGCAAGCCTTTTCTTGGTATTTGCCTGGGGTTGCAATTGCTCTTCGAGGTCGGCTGGGAAGGAGGGCGACACGAGGGGCTGGGTGTGCTGGCCGGCGAGGTGGTCCGCTTCGAAGTACCGAGCGAATACAAGGTGCCCCACATGGGCTGGAACCAGATTGCCATCCGCAAGCCCGCGCCCCTCTTGGAAGGATTGGCCGACGGCGCTCACGTGTACTTCGTGCATTCGTATTACGTCGTGCCCGCCGATCGTGGTGTGATCGCGACGGAAACCGATTACCCAGATCCCTTCACCTCGATGATTTGGCGCGACAATCTCTACGCCACCCAGTTCCACCCCGAAAAAAGCCAGGCCGACGGGCTGCGGATACTGAAGAATTTCGCGGAATTGTAGGGTGATTTGGCGTTGTGGCCGCCGGCGTTCAAGAGGGTGATCACTCGAGGGTTGGTTGAAGGGATTGGCGTCGCCGCACTTGCCCGGCCAAGCCTCATCGCGGCGGAATCGAATCGGCATAAAGCTCTAAACGCCACAGGACACCCGTTTACGCATCCCAGTGGCCCGCCGCGCTTGCATGCGCGTTTTTTCTGTGGCATATTCTGGACTTCCACTTCGGTCGGTGTATCGTCGAGAAAGGTCCAGGCGCGATGCAGATTTGGCCGGCGATCGACCTGCGCGGCGGCAAGTGCGTGCGCCTGCGCCAGGGCGATTACAACCGCGAAACCATCTTCGGCGACGATCCCGCCGCCATGGCCCGCCATTGGGTCGACAAGGGCGCCGAATGCCTGCACCTGGTCGACCTCGACGGTGCCCGCAATGGCCGTCCGGCGAATCTTGACAGCGTGCGGGCGATCCTGGCCGCGGCCAACGTACCGTGCGAGCTGGGGGGCGGCATCCGCGACGAGGAAACGATCGGCCGGTTGCTTGAGCTCCGCTTGGACCGGCTGGTGATCGGCACCAAGGCCCTGGCCGACCCCGATTGGCTGCGTGGCGTTTGCCGGCGATTTCCAAAGAGGCTGGTGCTGGGGATCGATGCCCGCGACGGTCGCGTGGCCACCGACGGCTGGCTGGAGGTGAGCGAAATGGGCGCCGTCGAGCTGGCCCGCCAATTCGACGGCGAGCCGCTGGCCGCCTTGATCTACACCGACATCGCCACCGACGGCATGCTCGCGGGGCCCAACGTGGCGGCGATGGCCGAGATGCAAGCGGCCGTCAAACTGCCGGTGATCGCCTCCGGCGGCGTGAGCCGTTCATCCGACGTCGCGGCCCTAGCGGCGGTGCCTGTGGCGGGCTGCATCATCGGCCGCGCGCTGTACGAAGGCACGTTGAATCTGGCCGATGCACTGGCCGCGGCCGCGCTTGCCGCGAAGCCCTCGGCGAACACCGTTTGATTCCAAGCGTAGCTGTAATTGAAACACTGATCCCGCTTTTCATCCTGCTTTGGCCCCCAAAAGGAAGCTTCCATGGCGCAACGCAAAGTCGAGGACATTCGCAACATTGCCTTCTGTGGCCACGGGTCGGCCGGCAAGACGACCCTGGTCGACAAGCTGCTGAACAAGACCGGCGCGGTCACCCAGCCAGCCAGCGTCGACAACGGCACCAGCATTTGCGACTTCGACGATGAGGAAAAACAGCACAAGTACACGATCGAGTCGAGCCTGGTGCATTTCGAGCACGGCGGCAAGTACTTTCAGGTGATCGACACGCCGGGCTATCCCGACTTCATCGGCCAGACGCTGGGGGCCCTGCGGGCCGTCGAGACGGCCGTGATCGTGATCAACGCGCACGCGGGGATCGAAGTCAACACGCGCCGCGTGTTCCAGGAAGCCGGCAAGGCCGGCCTGGGGCGGATGATCGTGATCAGCAGGATGGACAGTGACAATATCGACTTCCCCGCATTGCTCAAGAGCATCCAGTCGCTGTTCGGTCCGGCCTGCATTCCGCTCAACGTGCCTTTGGGCAGCGGACACGATTTCCGCGGAGTGGCCAGCACGCTCAAGCCGCCGGCCGACACCGCCGGGGCACTGGTCGACCCGGCTGAGATCGGCACGCCCTTGATTGAGTCGATCATCGAGAACGACGACGAAGTGATGGCCCGCTATTTCGAGGGCACCCCGCCGACCGATGACGAGCTTTCGCGGCTGATCGTCGAGGCGATCGCCCATGGGAGCCTGGTGCCGATCGTCTGTTTGGCGGCGAAGGCCGACGTGGGCGTGAAGGAGCTGTTGGACGCGCTGGCGTTTTGCGCTTTGCCCCCCGGTAAAGTGTTCCGCAAGGCCACGAAAGAAGACGGCAATGAGGTGACGCTTTCGGTCGATCCCGACGGTCCGCTGGTGGCCCAGGTGTTCAAGACGCGGATCGACCCCTTCGTGCAGAAGTTGAGCTACATACGGCTCTATTCTGGCACCTTGAAGAAGGACGAGACGATCACCGCTTCGACCTCGCGCCGCGGAGTGAAGGTTACGCAACTCCTGCGGGTTCAGGCCAATCATACCGAGCCGATCGAAAGCGCTTCGGCGGGCGAGATCGTGGCCATGGCCAAGGCCGAAGATCTGCACTCCAACAGCACGCTCGGCGCGCTGGCCATGTCGCCGATCGCCGTCCCTACGCCAATGGTCGGTCTGGCGGTCACACCCAAGAGCCGCGGCGACGAAGGCAAGCTTTCCGGCGCGCTGCACAAGATCGTCGAGGAAGATATGACCTTGCACCTCGACCGCGATCCGCAGACCAAAGAGCTGGTGATGACCGGCATGAGCGAGCTCCACCTGCAAGTCATCCGTGAAAGGCTCAAACGCCGCGACAAGGTCGAGGTCGACGTCAAGGAACCGAAGATTCCTTACCGCGAGACGATCCAGGCCAAGGCCGAGGGGAGTTATCGGCACAAGAAACAGACGGGCGGGCGCGGCCAGTTCGGCGAGGTCCATATCCGCATGTACCCTCTGCCGCAAGGGACCGACATCGAGGAATTCGCCACCAAGGCCCACTTCCCTTCCATGCGCGTATTCCACTACGACCAGGAAAAGAATTTTCTCTGGATCGACTCGGTCGTCGGAGGGACGATCCCCAACAATTTTCTGCCCGCCGTTGAAAAGGGCTTCAAAGAACGGTTGGAACGCGGTGTGATCGCCGGCTACAAGGTGCAAAATGTCTGCGTTGAAGTCCACTTCGGCAAGCACCATCCGGTCGACAGCTCGGAAGCCGCCTTCAAGACCGCCGGGTCGATGGCCTTCCGCAACGTGTTCCAACAGGCCAAACCAGGGTTGTTGGAGCCCATCGTGATCCTGCACATCACCGTGCCCGGCGAAAAGCTCGGCGACATCAACAGCGACCTTTCAGGACGCCGCGGGCGGGTGCTGGGCATGGATTCGGCCGGCGGTGACCTGCAAACCGTCTCGGCCGAAGTGCCGTTGGCCGAGGTTACCACCTACGCCCGGGCCCTATCGAGCATGACCGGCGGCCAGGGAAGCTATACGATGGAGTTCAGCCGCTACGACCTGGTGCCGGGCAACGTGCAGAAGGAAATCATCGAGAAGGCCGTGCTGCACCCGGAAGAAGAAGAATAGCAGAGCCTACGGTTTATTGGCCGAGCGAACCGCCCGCCGCACCGTGACGTCGGCCGCGCCGGCGGCACACTCGGCGCGACCCTGCACGAATACGCGCACGTGGCACTCGCCCCAGGCGCCCTCGGGAACCTCCATCTCGGTTTCGAACCGTCCGCGCTCGACCCTAACACTACGCGACGCAAGCCGTGGATCGTTCGCTTTCTCGTAAGTCTCCTGGAATTCCGCGACCGATTCAGGCGTCTCGCTGTATTCGACACGTCCCGGCGGACGAAACGTGAGACGGTCGCGACGCACGACCAATTCGACCAACGCGTGGCCGTCGAGCGGGCTCGTGCCGCGGACCTTCAGCCGCTCGCCCGCGACGGCCGTGGACGCCGCCTCGATGTTGGCCTCTCGCAGGTGCCGCAATCGCAAGAGAGGATCGCCCAGCAGATTAAAAAGATCGAGGTGTTCCAGCCGCTCTTCGGCCAGGTCGGTGCTTTCGGGGTTGAGCGTGGCGGCCAACGCGTCGAGTTGCCGGCTGCGCTGGTCGTCGCGCGGGGAGAATACCATGGTGCGTTTGGCGTGGAGCAGCACCTCGCCGATCGTCTCCCGCCGTTCGTGAAAACACTCTTTAAGCAGGCCTATACCCAGCACGCTCATGGCGTAAGGCATCGTCACCCGCGAGCCGCAAAGCACCGCCACCGGACCTCGCTCGGCGCGTAGCATCTCCTCAGCCAGGCAATCTTCGGCCAGGTCGTAGGCACCGGTGTAGCATGCCAGGAACAGAACGATCGGCGCGCCCTTCGCCGCACGCAGCTTGTCGACGTCGTCGGCGTCGAGGATGGGGTGTTGGCCGCCGGGCACTGGTACACGGTCGAGCTCTCGGGTCTGGCCGTGCCCGATGTATACCCAGAACCAGCAACCATCGTTGAGCCGGTCGATGGCGGCCGCGCCGAAATGCGCTGGAACGGGGCAGTAGGGGCTGCGCCAGCCGGCGTGGGTCAGACTGGTCACGTACGCCGGCGGGATACCCTCGGTCAGGATCGACTTGGCGCCCGCTTCGAGCGCCGCATCGGTGAGTGAGCCGAAGCCTCCCAAACCAGCCACGAGATTGATCCGCCTCCTCCAAACGTCGTCGCCGGCGGTCCGTTCGTAAGCCAGGATCTTCGCCACGAGCGCGGCAACTTCCTGGGGCGAATCGGCCGAGAGCCGACCGATCGCCACGTCAGGCACGCGATCGTCGTCAAAATCGGCGTACCAGTTGTCGGTGGCGATATCCGGCCCGGAACCAAAGTGGATGTTGACTTTGGCCTGCGAAAAATGCGTCGGCACGGTACGAGCGCGGACTGCCGGATCTTTGCCGCGCGCGGGCTGCGTGTCGCCGACCAGGACTACGAAACGCAGCTCGCCACTCTTGGCCACACGGCGGATGTGCGCGCGGATTTGTTGCGGCGATCCCCGGGCATCGACCAATTCGAGCTTGTGTCCCTGGCGCTGGCGGTGCTCGAACCAGGGTCGCATGGCCGCGTGAAAAACCTTCGGACAAACCACCACCGTGTCGGCGGCCTGTGCTGTGAGGCCGAGCATCGCTAGCGTCAGACAGGCGGCATTCACGAATTGGGGTTTTCCTTTGGGCAGCGGGCAAGCTCGAATACTGTAATCGTTCGTATTGGAATGGGGCAAGTCCAGTCCTTTGCGTTCCCGAATTCGCAAGAATTCCGGCGAGTGATACTGTACGCGGCCATGAATGAGACTTTCACGATGGCTGGGGCAGAGCGTCAGCGATGCCCCGGTCGCTTTCCAGCCGGGGCATCGCTGACGCTCTGCCACCAGCCACGTCTCATCGTCGGCCGCGCAAGGTATAGGATCGGATCCCTCCGTTCCAGGTTGAATCACGAGTGATCGGTCGGCTATGATGGCAGCGTGCAGTCAGTTTCCGTTGCCGGAACCGAAAACCCATGTCCATCGGCCCAACGCCATTACCGGAACGCCGCTTTGTGCTGCACGCGGGCGCACCATGACGACGCGACGAGCTTTCCAGATGCTCGAAAACGAATCCCTTTGGGAGGTGACCGAGCGAATTCACGGTTTGCTCACGCGCGAGGGCATCGACCATGCCATCGTGGGAGGTGTGCTAACCCGGCATCGGCTCGATCACGACGCCTAACGGGAACTCGACCTTCTTGGAGGCATGGAAGTCGGGTCCGGCCGAGCGGATCTGGTCGCGTTTCAGCTCCGCGACTTCCTTGGGCCCCGTCCAGACGACGGCGCGGCCCTGGGTGTGGATCGTCTGCGCCAATTGATAGCATTTCTCGGGCGCGTAACCGAAGACCTTGATGAAAGTTTCGATCACATAGGCGAAGGTGTGCAGGTCGTCGTTGAGCACGACAACGGCGTAGGGCGGCAGCCGCTTTGGCTTACGGCGCGAGGTCTTTTCGGCCGGCGGAGCTTCCTCGACGGGCGGCTCGGCGACGGCGGTGGCTTGTTCGGCGCTCATCCCAATCATCTTAAACCGAGTCGGCGCTTTCGGCAACGAGGCGACCTCGCTGAGCTTCAGGCGACCGAACGAAATCCGTGTCACGCGTCGACCGCTGCGAGCTCGTCGGTGATGTACCGCAGGATGTCGCGGACCGAGATCACGCCGCTGATCTTGCCGCCCGTCAGAACCGGCAAATGGCGGTAGCCGCCGACGTCCATCTTGTGCAGGGCAAAGGCGATGCGCGCGTCGGATTCGACGGTTTCGGGGGCGGAGGTCATGAACTCGGCGACGGGCCGGCCGGAGAGCCTGGCGAAATCCACATTCAGCCGATCCAGCGCGTCGCGCTCGCTGAAGATGCCGACCACGTCGCCGGCGGCAACCACCACCACGCAACCGATCGATCGCTCCACCATGAGTTTGAGCACATCGCCCACCGGGGTGTTCGCCTCGACGACCGTCGGCGCATGGGGCGAAAGCTGGTGGATCCGGCCCTTGACGAGGCTCCGCTCGATGGACGATGCGGGGCGGGGCTTGGACATGAACTCCAGCGGCTGCTGGCAGGCGTCGCACGTGTCGGCGCCTTCAATGATCTCTTCGCCGCAAAATGGACAGGTCAACATGGGTCTAACCGACGGTCCAGGTGTCGCCCGCGTTGTAAAGCTTCTGTAAGTCACCCTCACCCTTGGCTTTCTTCGCCTCAACGATTTGCGCGTTGAGCACCTCATCGTACTTGGGCCGGTCGACTTCGCGGAACACGCCGATCGGCTCCGGGAATTCGGGGTAGCGCATCCGACTGAGCAGATAAGCCAACGTCGGCTCTTGGGCCTTTTCGTCGTGAAACAGCAGGTCGTCCTCGCTGATCCCCTTGCCCAATTCGACGATTTCGGGGTGCGTGCCGTTGAGGCGGATGCCCTTGTCGCGGTTCTTGCCGAAGATCAACGGCTTGCCGTGCTCCAACTCGAGCGTCGTCTCGGCCTTGGTGTCGCGGTCGGTGGCATAGTCGAAGGCCCCATCGTTGAACACGTTGCAGTTCTGATAGACCTCGACGAACGACGTGCCGCGGTGCTCGGCCGCCCGCTTGAGCACCGTACCGAGGTGCTTGATGTGCGTATCGATCGAGCGGGCGACGAATGTGGACTCGCAGCCAATGGCGATGCACAAAGGCGCGAGCGGGTTGTCGATGGCCCCCATAGGCGTGCTCTTGGTCACCTTGCCGACGGGCGACGTGGGCGAATACTGTCCCTTGGTCAGGCCGTAGATGCGGTTGTTGAACAGCACGATGTTGATGTCGAGGTTGCGGCGAATGCAGTGCATCAGGTGGTTGCCGCCGATGCTCAGGCCATCGCCGTCGCCGGTGATGACCCACACCGAGAGATCCGGGCGCGACGACTTTAGCCCGGTGGCGACCGCCGGTGCCCGGCCATGGATCGAGTGGATGCCGTAGGTGTTCATGTAGTAGGGGAAACGGCTTGAGCAACCGATGCCCGAGATGAACACGGTCTTCTCACGGGGGATGCCCAGTGTGGGAAGCACTTTCTTCATCTGGGCCAGAATCGAGTAGTCGCCGCAACCGGGGCACCAACGGACGTCTTGATCGCTGGCGAAATCGTTTGCGGAAAGAACAGGCAGCTTGAGGTCGGTGGGCATGGGGCGTATGGATTATGGGGGTTCGGGTTGAATTAAGTGGTTCGCGGAATGTCTTTGGTCATTCCAACATGGCCTGTATTTCCTCGACGATTTCCTCGACGATAAACGGCTTGCCCTTAATCTTGTTCAGGCCCACCGCATCGACCAGGAATTCGGCCCGCAATAGCATGCGCAACTGGCCGCGGTTCAACTCGGGAACCAGCACCTTCTCGTAATTCCCGATCAGCTCGCCAAGGTTACGTGGAAAAGGGTTCAGATAGCGGAGGTGGCAGTGGGCCACGGAACCGCCGGCGTCCTGCACGTCGCGGACCGCGGTAGCGCACGCGCCAAAGGTGCCGCCCCAACTGACGACCAGCAGCTTGCCCCGTTGAGGCCCGCTGACCTCTTGCAAGGGGATGTCGTTTGCCACCAACGCCACTTTGCGGGCCCGCGTATTGACCATGTGCTGGTGGTTCTCAGGCTCGTAGTTCACGTTGCCGGTGACGTCCTGTTTTTCCAGGCCGCCGATGCGGTGCATCAATCCTGGCGTGCCGGGCAAGGCCCAGGGGCGGGCCAGCCGCTCATTGCGCGCGTAGGGATGGAACTCGTGGCCGTTGGTCGATGCGTCGGGGTGCGTGACCACGATCGGCGGCATCGCCTTGAAATCGGGAATACGCCACGGTTCCGAGCCGTTGGCGATGTAACCGTCGGTGAGCACCATCACCGGCGTCATGAAGCGCACCGCGATCCGCCAGGCTTCCTGCATTACGTCGAAACAATCGGCCGGGCTGCGGGCCGCGATGACGGGCATCGGACACTCGCCGTTACGTCCGTACAAGGCTTGCAGCAAGTCGGCCTGCTCCGTCTTGGTGGGCAGGCCGGTGCTTGGCCCGCCACGCTGTACGTTGATGATCAAGAGCGGAAGTTCAGTCATCACCGCCAGGCCCATCGCCTCTTGCTTGAGCGCAATCCCCGGACCGCTCGAAGTAGTGATCGCCATCGCGCCGCCGAACGCGGCCCCGACCACCGAAGTCATCGCCGCGATTTCGTCCTCCGCCTGAAACGTTCGAACGCCGAAATTCTTGTGCCGCGAAAGCTCGTGCAGAATGTCGCTTGCGGGGGTGATCGGATAGCTGCCCAGAAATAATTCGCAGCCGCTTCGCTTGGCCGCCGTCATCAGGCCGTAGGCCGTGGCCTCGTTGCCCGTCAGGTTGCGGTAGGTGCCTGGCGGCAACTCGGCCTTATGCACCCGGTACTGCGCGGCGAAGGCTTCGGTCGTCTCGCCGTAATTGTAGCCGGCGTGCAGGGCGCGGCGGTTTGCTTCGGCCACGGCGGGCGACTTCTTGCCGAATTTGGCGTCGATATAGCGCAACGTCGGTTCCAGCGAGCGGTCGTAGAGCCAGAACACAAGCCCCATCGCGTAGAAGTTGCGGCAGCGATCGCTTTCCTTCTGCCCCAGCCCACATCCCTCCACCGCCAAACGCGTCAGACGGGTCATGTCGATCTGGAATAATTGGTACGCCGACAGACTGCCGTCCTCCAACGGATTCGATTCATAGCCGGCTTGCTTCATTCCCTTTTCGTCAAAGGCGTCGGTGTTGACCACCAGAATGCCGCCGGGCACAAGATCGGAAAGGTTCGTGATCAGCGCGGCGGGGTTCATCGCCACCAGGGCTTCGACCCGATCACCGGGTGTGAAGATGTCTTTACTGGCGAAATGGATTTGGAAACCGCTGACGCCGGCCTTCGTGCCGCGCGGGGCGCGAATCTCGGCGGGAAAGTCGGGAAAGGTGGCGATGTCATTTCCGGCCAAGGCCGAGGTGTTCGTCAATTGCGTGCCGGCCAACTGCATGCCGTCACCCGAATCGCCACAAAAGCGCACGGTGGCCGATTCAAGTTCCACGATGGGTTTGTGACTGCCCGCGGTAATCGTTGCCATGAGAGCTTGCTGTTCCTTACGAAAAAAACGCCGTGAAATAAACTCGATCTAGGAGCCTTCTCGATGCTGTGTCGCCGGATAGGCAACCGGCGGCTGATTGTAAATTGTTTTGGGGAAGTGCTGCACCAGATAGTGTACGATCCCCGAAACCTGCACCACACCCACGGGCCTGCCTTGTCCGTCGATGATCGGTAAGCGACGAAAACCCCCGGACGACATCTTGAGGATTGCCGCCGCGATGGTCGTCCGGGCGCCGACCGTAGCCGGTGTGCGAATCATGACGCTTTCGAGGGGGACGTCGAGGTTGCCGCCGCGTGCCATGACGCGCAGCGCGTCACGCTCGGTGAAGATTCCCACCATCACCCCCTCGCGGCAAACCAGCAGACTGCCCGAATTCCGATCGCGCATCTGACGGAATGCTTCGCTCAGGGAGATATCCCCCGACACACAGACCGGGGGCGCGGGAGAAGCATGGTCGACCGTTTCGGTCGTCAGATTGAGCTCGATGTCCACGCTCTAGCACCTGGAAAACTGCCGACGGTTCCTCGCGACGCAATCAACCGCACGAGGCATCGCCCGCACGATCCATTCTATCGCTTCCGTCGCTACACATTCTACCCCTGCCCTGCTGAACTGTACCATGCCGCTTCCACGAATTGAACCGCAATTGTCTTACTTTTTCGTTGGGTTCCGATCGCAGGGTGTATTCGCACAACATGGCGGGCGTTCCTTGGAAACCTACTTCGTTCCTGGCAGCCCCCCCTCCGATTGGGGACCGAAGAACTTCGAAAGATCGATGCCCCCTTTCTGCTCTTCTTCCAATAGTTTGACCCTCGCCTCAAGCCGATCGACGCGTCGCAACAGATTGGGCAGCAACTGCTTAGCCTCATCGACGGGCTTGGGGCGCGGGACGGTCGGATAGCCCAAATGCCGCTCCATCGCGGCAAACAATAAGAGCGGTTCTCGCTGGCGATTCGCGATTGCGATTTTGCCCTCTTTTTCGCCGAATAGCACGGGCTTTTCCGGACCCGCGAGGTCTAAACCCGCGCGCCGCCGCTGTTGCACATAATGATCGCTTCGGACGTAGATCATGTCGGCGATCTCGACGATCCCCACTTGCCGCCGCACGGTCAGAATCCACTCACTCCAGTCCTCATCGTAGATCGGATCGCGCGCCATGGCTTCCAACCCTTGGTCATAGCCCAGCCGGTTGCGGCAGAGACACTCGAACTGATACAGAAATGCCCCCTGGCGACTCGCTCCCTCGGCGCGATAGCGTGCCTCA
>Ga0265325_10000457_pt1 | contig 29473 bp, 24 predicted proteins | sample 41420metaG_FD_202090 | JGI IMG/M metagenome (GOLD analysis project Ga0265325, IMG submission 202090) | Rhizosphere microbial communities from Carex aquatilis grown in University of Washington, Seatle, WA, United States - 4-14-20 metaG | ecosystem: Host-associated > Plants > Roots > Rhizosphere... | reverse complement strand
GTCCAACAGGACGGCACGTTCAAACTGAAGCTCCTGACGCCGGATCGCTATAGCCTGGGTCTCTATCCGCTGCCCGATGGATGCTACATCAAAACGATTCGATATGGCGACTCGGAATATCCAAGCAGCGTTGTGGATCTGAGCAAAGGCGTGGGCGGCGATTTCACCGTTACGATTGCCGGCCATGCTGCGCAGGTGGATGGCAACGTGAAGGATGCGAAAGACCAGTCCGCGACCACCGCCACGGTTGTGCTGATTCCCGACGACCGCGATTTTCAGAACCTGTACAGCGTTACAAATGTGGATCAGAACGGGCATTTCTTCATAAAGGGAATTAAACCGGGGAAATATAAACTGTTTGCGTGGGACGCGGTGCAGCAGGGCCAGTATGAAGATCCGGACTTCCTCAAGCCTTTCGACGACAAAGGCGAAGCCATGGAATTGGCTGCGGGCGATAAGTCTTCAAAGGACCTGAAGCTGATCGTTACGAGCGACACTCCCGACGCGGTCGTCGACACGGGTAACCAGTAACGCCGCGACAATCATGAACGCGCCGCCTGCCACAATCGCCGAAAGCCGGTTGTTGTGCAGCCAGTGATTCATCACCCAGCCGAAGCCAAGCGACGCGATGATTTCAGGCAGGACGATGAAGAAGTTGAAAATGCCCATGTAGATGCCGATGCGGTCCACCGGCAGCGCGCCCGCCAGAATCGCGTACGGCATGGACAGGATGCTGGCCCACGCGATTCCCACGCCGGTCATGGAGAGCAGGAGCAACCAGGGATTCTGAATGAACGCCACTGAGAGCAATCCCGCCGCGCCGCACAGTAGACAAACGCAGTGAGCCAGTTTGCGGCCCAGCCGCGCGGCCACCATCGGCAGGAACATGGAAAACACAAAACACACCGCTGAGTACATGCCGAAGCAGATGCCTGCCCATTCGATGCCGTTGTCGTAGAGTGCCGACTTTTCGCTAACCGCGCCGAAGATGTTGTGCGCCACCGCGGGCGCGAAATAGAGCCACATGCAGAAGAGGCCGAGCCAGGTGCAGAGTTGCATCAGCGCGAGCTGCCGCATGGTGGCGGGCATCGCCGCGATGGCCGAAAAGATTTCCGACACGTTGGCCCCGAGTCCGCGCGGACGTGTTTTCACGAGGGGCAGCTCCGGCGGATATTCGCGCGTGGTGGCGACGGTCCACAACACCGCGCCCAGGAAGACCAGGGCGCCTGCGTAAAAAGAGATTCGAATAGGCAAGGGAATTGCGCCCGTTTCGCCGTGGATGTGCATCGCGTGCGTGAAGAGGTAAGGCAAAGCAGAGGCAATCACCGCGCCCGCGCCGATGAAGAAGCTCTGCATGGCGAAACCGCGCGCCCGCTGTTGTTCGGGAAGCATGTCGGCGACGAAAGCGCGGAACGGCTCCATGCTGATGTTGATGGACGCGTCGAGAATCCAGAGAAGGCCAGCGGCCATCCACAGCGTTGACGAGTTCGGCATCAGCACGAGCGCGATAGAGCTCAAAATCGCGCCGGTGAGAAAATACGGCCGTCGGCGGCCGAGCCGATTCCACGTGTGATCGCTCATGTGGCCGATGATTGGCTGGACGATCAGGCCGGTGAGAGGCGCAGCCAGCCAAAGCATAGGAATCTGGTCCGCGCTGGCGCCCAGCTTTTCGTAGATGGAACTCATGAAGCCCATCTGGAGTCCCCAGCCGAACTGGATTCCGAAAAATCCAAAGGACATGTTCCAGATCTGCCAGAAACGCAACGGGGGCTTCTGCATGTTGACTCCTTCGCGTCAGCGGTCGTACAACTCGGCCAGCGTACGCAAACGGCCGGACAGTTCCGCGGTGAGTGCGCCGCCGTGCATCCGCCAACGCCAGTGATTACGCGTGCTGCCAGGCAGATTCATGCGCGCTTCGCTGCCCAGACCGAGAACATCCTGCATGGGCGCCAGAGCCGTGTCGGCAACCGAAGCCAGAACCGCGCGGATGAACGTCCAGTTGATCTCATGGCCGTCGGTGTTGAGATAGGCGCAGGCGGCGGCATGTTCTTTGGCGATGTCGTACTGTGAGCGGGTACTGTTCAGCGAGGGCGCGCTGTTCCACCATCCAACGGTTGTATCGTTATCGTGCGTGCCCGTGTAGGCTACCAATTCGCGCGGATAATTGTGCGGGAGAAATGTGGACGCCTGCGGATCGGTACCGAATGCAAACTGCAGCACGCTCATGCCGGGATAGTGGAAGCGATGGCGAATGGCTTCCACTTCGGGCGTAATCACGCCCAGGTTTTCGGCGACAATGGGCAGCGGCCCCAGTACGTTTTCCGCCGCCTCAAACAAAGCCTCACCCGGACCCTTTACCCACCGGCCATTGCGCGCGGTGGGCTCGCCGCCGGGAACTTCCCAGTACGCCTCGAAACCGCGGAAATGATCGAGCCGGATCATGTCCACCACGGAGAGCGCATGCTGGAAGCGTTCGATCCACCATCGATATCCGTCGCGCGCGATGCGGTCCCAGCGATAAAGTGGATTGCCCCAGAGCTGGCCGTCGGCGCAGAAATAATCGGGCGGCACACCGGACACCACCAGCGGACGGCCACGCGCGTCCAGTTCGAACGGCTCCGGATTCGCCCACACGTCGGCGCTGTCATGAGCCACGTAGATGGGCATGTCGCCCATGATGCGGATGCCCAGTTCGTTGCAGTAGCGCTTCAGCGCCTGCCATTGCCGCGCAAACTGGAATTGCCAGAATCGCTGGATATCGATTTCGTGCGGGTCGGCCTTGTGCGCCGGATTCCACTCGCTCCAGGCCGCGCCTCCATTCGCGTTTTTCAGCGCGCTGAAGCGGGCCCATGCATCGAGCCACGCCATGTTCGCATCGCAGAAGCGATCGAACTCAGTGCCTCCGCGGAAGCGATCGAAGGCCTTGCGCAGGAGCGCCAGTTTGAATGGAATGACGCGCTCGAACGCGACCGAATCTTCAGGAAAGGCCGGCGTCGTCCCCAGATCGTCGCGCGTCAGCAGGCCTTCTTCCACCAGTAGCTCCGGGCTGATCAGCAGCGGGTTCCCGGCGAAGGCGGAAAGGGACTGATAAGGTGAGTCGCCATAACCGGTCGGACCCAGCGGAAGCACCTGCCAGATGCGCATGCCAGCATCGGCCAGAAAGGCGGCAAAACGATGAGATGTGGGACCGAGGTCGCCGATGCCAAAAGGACCGGGCAGGGAAGTGGGATGGAGGAGGATCCCGGCGGACCTGGGAAACTTCACGCTCCAAGCATATCGTGGCGAACGGAAAGCAGGCGGACTAAGAGTCCGTCGCAGCGCACGGCGCTGCCCCACATCCGATCAGGACTCGGCGCACGCGCGGCTCGCGTGCCGCATCGCCACTCCTGGCGATGCTGTTTCCCTCATTTTGGCTGGCGCCGCATGTCCGCCCGTTTTACCACTGCGTGATGGCAGGCGAAGAGTCGAAATCGTATCCGCGGCGATCCACCCGCTGCATCTTTTCCTGCTGCTTGGCGGCGTACATCCGGCGGTCCGCTTCGCTGAGCATCTGCTCGGCGTCGTTGCCGTCGTCGGGATAGAACGAGTGCCCAATGCTGAGCGAGAGAATATCTTCCTTGCAGACTTCGCGGCCCGCTTCCGCAGCGGCTTCGCGCAGGCGCTTCAGCGTCGGAGGCAGCGAATCCAGGCGCACACCGGGCATCACCAGCACGAACTCGTCGCCGCCCATGCGCGCAACATAGTCGTATTCGCGACTGCATTCCTTGAACTTGGTGGCCACTGTTTTTAGCACCCGATTCCCTTCCAGATGGCCGAAGCGGTCGTTCACCTGCTTAAAGCCATTCAGGTCGCACACCAGCACCACGAGCGGCGAATCCTGACGGCGGCAGCGCGAAATCTCGGCGTCGAGATGCAGGAACAACGAGCGGGCATTCGGTAGGCCGGTCATGTAGTCGGTGGCGGCGGAGCTCTCGGCCTTTTCGTATTTGAGGGCGTTTTCCACGGCCAGCGCCAGCTTGGATGCCACGGCCATCAGAATTCGCAGATGATCCTTCGTGAACGCGTCGCGCTCGGAGTGATACAGCGTCAGAACGCTCACCGTCCCGCTCAGGCCCACCAATGGCACCGCCAGGGCGGATCGCATCGTGGTGATCCGCGTAGGATCGTTCATATAGCCGGGTTCCACCGACGGATTCCCGTTGATGATCGGCTTGCGGTTCTCCGCCACCCATCCGGAAAGGCCCTGGCCCAGAGGAATCTCCAGCGACGAGAACAGGCGCACGTTTTCGCCGGTGACGTATTCCGGGCGCAGGACATCGTTGTTCAGAACATAGATGGCCAGCGCGTCGTAGGGAATCATGCGCTTCAGACGAATCGACAACAGCGACAGCGTTTCGTTCAGGCTGAGCGAATTCCCCAGATCCTGGGTCAGCTCATAAAGGTTCTGCACCTCCTGGCGGGCGGCCGCGATGGAAGCGAGGAAGTTTACCTGGTGAGCGGTGCCGGTGGCGGTGGCCTTATGGGTTTCAAAGCCCGCCGCGGGCGCGTCGCCGCGTTCCACGCGAACGTTGGTGGAGAGTTTGGTGCGTTCGATTTCCCTGGTTCTTGCCAGCGTTTCCAGTTCCTTGAATCGTCGGGCCAGAACGGTCACCACATTCGGATCGAAGCTGACGTTGGCTTCCGCCGCCACGCGCTTCATCGCCTCATCCAGGGGGAGAGCGCGACGATACTGGCGGTCCGACGCGAGGGCGTCCAGGCAATCGACCGCCGCGAGAATGCGCGCGCCAATCGGGATATCTTCGCCCTTCAAACCATCCGGATAGCCGCTGCCATTCCAGCGCTCATGGTGGGAGCGAACAATCGGCGTCACGGGGTAAGGGAACTGCACGCGTTCGAGAATCTCCGCGCCCACCACCGGGTGGATTTTCATCTTCTCGAACTCTTCGCGCGTCAGCCGCCCCGGCTTTGAGATGATGTGCTCCGGAACGGCCAGCTTGCCGATGTCGTGAAGCAGGGAAGCGGCCCGCAGAGCTTCCAGTTCCGCGTCGCTCAGACCCAGGTCCTTGCCCACTTCGATGGCGTAGGTCTGCACGCGCTTCAGGTGATCGTGCGTGGTATGGTCCTTGGCCTCAATTGCCAGCGCCAGCGCTTCGATGGTGCGCAGGTGGAGAGACGCCATCTCCTGCGCGTGTTTCTTCTCCGATTCGATGCGGCCCAGGTAGATGTTATAGGAGCGGAACACGATGTACGAGATGGGAACGATGACGATCGCCCACTGCCAGCCGAAGGCGCGCCCGGCATAACTGGTGATGCCCGCAAGAATCGCACCCACCAGATAGTACGGGAACGACCAGAAGTAGTTGTCGTGCCACACGCGCAACAGCGGCCGCCGTTCTTCCAGCGCCACCATGTATGACATGGGCACCGTGGTCATGGTGAAGAACACCGTGGCCGCCAGCGTCAGCGTGAGAACGAGGTCGAGATTGTGCGCTTGGATAATGTGCCGATTGCATGCGAAGGTGGTGCCGGCGATCGCCAGCGACATGCACGCGCCGTTGAACAGGATTCGATACGATTCCAGTTTTTGCCGGCTGTCGTACAGGTACTGGATGAGTGTTGCCGAGACTCCCAGAAACAAGGTTTCGGGCAGCTTGAACTCCAGGACTCCGTACAACACGAAAAAGAACAAAGGCGACACCGTGCCGCTGACCGAAGACAGGGTCACCTGTAACCGTGACGCCACCAGCGCCGCGATGAGAAAGAACGTGTAGCGCAAACTGTTTTCGGGGTTCCAGCGAAGAAGCTCGCTGAAAACGACAAATGAGCCTAACGCAATGATAACTATTGGATAAATCCTGTTTTTCAACAACATGCGGTTCAGCTTCGGCGAAATCCGCCCCAACGGGAGACACTAGTCCCTATAGGTCCCGCTGGTGTTATATCGACCCCCCAGGTTCACGGCATTAGCGAGATTGGACCTGGCGGTGAAGAACGATCCCAAATGAGGGTAAGTACTAAGAAGGTCTACCTTAGTTCGACGCTGTTGAGCGAAATGGCTGGGAAGTAGACGCCGCGCGGTTCGCGAGTCCAGTAATCGCCTGTGGCGCGGTGCTCGGCCAGGGTAGTGAATCGGTATTCGAACAGCAGCGCGCGCACGTAACGCGGTGGCGTAGAACCGAAGGGCGTTTTTGCGAAGAGGTGCGCCACGTCGGGCGAGCCCTGCAGCAGCCGCACCATAAGATTCGGGAACCAGTCGTTGCTCTGATAATTGCTCAGCGCTGCGAACCACATCTGCCAGTCGAGCCGGGGTTGATGCGGCGCAACCAGAGCCGGGCCGCGATGCAGATCGCCGGGTTTATAGCGGAAGGCGTAATCAACCCAGTCGACGCCGTTGTTCGATCCCTGAATGACGATCTCGGGACGAGTGGTGGTCATCACCGCGAAAAGGCCGTAGCTGTTGACCACGCCGAATGGCTCGGTAATGCGCAGCAGATCGCCGATGGGGCCGGGTGTGGCGTGAAACAGAAGCTGGCTGAACTGGCCGACGTTCAGCAGGACGATCAGCACTGTCAGCGCTGCCAGGATGGCCTTCATCGGACGGCCTGGTCTTCCGCGCAGCGCCAAGGGACGCCGCCAGAAGCGCCGCAGGAATTGATCGTCCAGCAGAAGAATGCAGAGCGCAATGGTCAGCCAGTTGAAGTAGGCGTAATTCCCGGTCAGCAGGATCGTCACCTGCAGGCCAATGAGCCAGCCTGCCCCAGACATCCGCACCCGCCGCGGAAAGAGAATCAGGAACGGTGCGGCCAGCTCGCTGGCGAGAACGGCGAAGGTGGAAGCGCGCTGAAACCACAACGGAAGCTGATCCATGTACCAGGCCAGTGGAGTCGGAAGCGGCTGCGTGTGGTAGTGAAAGGTGAGCGCGGTGAGGTTGTGCCAGGTGGGGTCGCCGCTGGACAGCTTCACCATGCCGGAGAAGAACATCAGTCGGAAGAGAAGCAGGCGAAACAACCAGATGACCACGCGGGATGGTCCCAGGAAGATGGCCAGGAAGCCGGTTTCGAGCAGCAGGTAGTCCCACTGGAATGAGAGAAAATCCTGACCGCCCGCGCAGACGGAGAGATACAGCACGAAGAGAACAATAAATGCGGGTCGCTGGAAGAAACCCGTCAGCGCGATCAAAGCAGCAATCACCCCGGTTATGGGGAGCCAGTGAACTGCGGCATCGCTGGCATTGAACCAGAACAATGTGGGGACCAGCCGCCAGGCGGTGGGTCCGTAGGCGCTGTGCAAAGCGGTCAGATAGCGAGCGACGGGAAGGATACCGCGCGAGCCAATAAGTCCCATGTCCTGAATGGCGAACGACCAGAACGCAAACAAATACGTGAGTGCGAGAAACCGGCTGAAGATCCACTCGGCAATGTGGAAAGAGGATGGGTGCAGCTCGCGTCCCCACAATAGCCGTGTAGCGTGATAGCCGAAATCGCGATGCGATGCGATGAAGCGGTAAACGTGTTCTGTGACGAAGGCAAAGCCGGGTAGGTACTGAAAGCACCACTGAAGCCAGGCGTACCCGGGAACCGTGCCGGCGATGTGAAAGACAGCCCGGGCGCCGGTCTCCACGGTTCCATCTGGGAGCACCAACTGGACCGATTTACCGAAGGCTTCCGGGGGGATCTGGGGGTATTCGGACCCAACGTCCTGTGAGGCCGCCCAGGCGAACCGCTCGCCGGTCAGCTCGCGCAGAAAGTCCACCCAGATCCGGCAGAAACCACAGTGGCCATCGAAGATGACCAGCGGCCGGTCGGTCATGACCTCAGGATAAGCTACTAGTTCAGGGGGACGTCTTTGGGACCGTCGTCCAGACCCTCAATGTGGATGCTCTGGTTCTGTGGGGGCGGCGGCGGTTGCGGGCGCGAAGGTATGGTTTGCGCAACTGTGGGCCGTGCGGCGCGGCGGCGGTTTGCGGCCTCAGCCAGACTGCGCTCCACTTCAGCGGCATCCAGGCGCAGCGTGAGACGAACGCTGGATTTGTCGGCGCCAATCTGAATCTTTTTCATGGCCGACGCAATGTCCGCGGTTTTCGCGCGATCCGCGCCCTGCAGCATGTCTTTTGCGGTCAGCTTCAGAACTTTCTGCAACTCGGCGGCAAGCTTTGCGGCCGATTCATCGGACGCCGTATCGAGCCCGAGTTTCAGATCGAGGCCGGTGCGTAACGAGACGCCCAGTTCCAGCCCGTTGGCGTCACCGAACAAGGGCAGATCGGGCATGAGCCTCCCAGCCAGTTCGGTCGGCGCGATGGCGGATAAAGCCCACAGGTCGTAATCGGCGCGGAGCTTCATGGCTCGAGCCAGCAGCGGGTTCGTCGCTGGCGCAGGCCACTCCATACGATCCAGCGCCGCAAACACCGATGCCGCGTCGCCCAGCAATAGAGTATGGTCGTCCACCAGAGTTACAGCCATATCGCCGCTCTTCTTCTGCCGATAAACCTTCTTCTGCCGATATGACTGTGCATGCGTGCCCTCTGAGGACAGCATTCGCTCCAGTTCGCCCGCTCGAAAGTGGCCGGTGACGCGAATCAGCACGGGGGCCTGTTTATCGTCCGGATCGTCGGGCTGTTTGCCGGGCGACGCGATGATGGCTTCGTCGATGTCCTTGAGGATGCTGAAGAACGGCATCGCTGCAAATCCGCCGTCAGTCAGTTGCTGCTTCAGAGCGCGCGCGATTTGGCTGTCCCGTACATTATTCCAGCGGATGCCGATGAAAGCTTTCGTATTGGCTGGCGCAAACTGCCACATGGACGCTGCGTCCTGGGCTGCCAGGGTCGCGCAGGCGAAGAGCGCCGCAAGGATGATGTGAGAGCGAGTTTTCAAGTCCACTTCCCGTCTATTGATCGGCGGAAGGGCGGAATTCCTTCACTTTCCCGCGGTGAGCAGCAGGCGGAAATGTTCCCGTAACTGGGCGACGCTGCGGTCGAAGGGCTCGACGGAACCGTACGATCTGGAAAGCATGACGCCACCTTCCATCACCGCCAGCACATAGGTGGCGAGGTCGTCCGGGTCGGTGCCGGGCGGCAATTGGTCTTTTATCTGGTCGACACACTCGCGGACGGCTCCGATCCAGCCCTGAAAGTTCTCGGCAATCAGTTTGTGCGCCGGACGATTTTCCGGGTCGATTTCGAGCGCCAGGCGGCCCAGCGGGCAACCGTAGCGGCATTCGGTCTGCAGAATCCGCTCGCGATAGCCAGCCAGAATCGCGAAAATGCGTGCTACCGGCTCCGCAGTTGTTGCGAAGGCGGGATTCACCACCATGGGTCGAAGGGCGCCGAGATAGCTTTCGAGCACCTCCCGCAGCAGCGCTTCCTTGCTTTCGAAGAAGTGATAGAAACTGCCGGAATTAACCCCGGCGTGAGCCAGCAGATCGGCCATGCTGGTGCCGGCGAATCCGCGGTCCCAGAAGAGATACCGCGCGGATTCGATCAGGCGGTCCCGCGTGGGAGAAGGTTTCTGCATGGAAAAATCTATTGACTTGTTTTATCCTACCGTGCTTTACTTGAACGATCAATCAAGTGAGGATCTCTATGAAACTATTATGTTTGCTCGCGGTGGCGGGCGTGGTACTCGCACAGTCTCCGGTGAAAGTAGTGAAGCAGAGCACGCCGGAGAAGGCTCTGATTCTTGAAGTCACGGTTCCGGCGGCGCGTGCAGCGGTGTGGCAGGCTTTCACCACCAGTGATGGGCTATCGACGTGGTTGACGCCGGGAGCGGTGGTCGTTTTGCGTGTTGGTGGAGAATGGACCGCACATTTCCCCGGCGGCAAAACGGGCGGCGGGACGATTCTTAGCTTCGTCCCTGAGAAGGAGTTGACTCTTGCGGCAATGGCGCCCGAGCGATTTCCGACGGTCCGCGGCGAGCGAACCACCGCCCGGTTCCAGTTCACTGCCGATGGCGATAACACCGTTGTGCGTCTGGTACAGACCGGATGGAAGACCGGCGAGGAATGGGACAAGGCTTACGACTATCTCGCTGTGGGCAACGCGCAACTGCTGGAAACACTCCGCCGCCGTTTTGTGGATGGTCCCATCGACTGGGCGAAGGAGTGGGGTCAGTAGAGCCATGAAGAATCTCAATCTGTGGGCCATACTGGTCGCCGCGCTTTCCGCGTTTCTGGTGGGCGGGTTGTGGTATTCGGTTCTTTTCGGCGCGTTGTGGAAAAAGGCGAATGGTTTCCGGGAAGACGCTGTTCCGAAAGCGACGGGCATGACATTCGCTCTCAGCTTTCTTTTGAGCCTGGTGATGGCGTTCAATCTGGCGATGTTCCTGAACGATCCGAAAACAACCATGGCGTGGGGCGCGACCGCGGGCTTTCTGGCGGGTTTCGGCTGGGTGGCGATGGGGATTGGAATCGTGTCGTTGTTTGAGCGCCGGCCATGGACTTATGTGCTGGTAAATGGCGGATATCTGACCGTGGCGCTGGTGCTGATGGGCGCAATTCTGGGCGCCTGGCGATGATGCGCTGACTCACTCGGAAATGGGCAGCTCGCTAATCGTGGCGTAGGGTGATGGCGGGATCCACCCTGGCGGCGCGGCGGGCGGGTATCCAGCTTGCCAGGAAAGCGATTGCTCCAAGGAACAGTGGGACCGTTGTGAACGTGGCCACGTCGTGGGGTGGCAGACCGTAGAGGAAACTGGTGAAGAGCTTTGCCAGCGCCCATGCGACGGCGAGACCGGGAACCAGGGCGATCAGCGCCAGAACCAATCCCTGGCGCACAATCAACCCCTGGACCTCTCCGGCGCGTGCTCCGATGGCCAGGCGAATGCCGATTTCGCGTGTTCGCCGGCTGACCCAGTAACTCATGACGCCGTAGAGACCCACTGCGGCGAGCAACAGACCAATCACTCCAAACACGCCGAACAGAGTTCCGGCCAGACGCGGCAGGACAAGGGCATCGCGCAGGTGTTCGGTCATGGTTTGGGCGTCGAAGATGGCGAGGGTTGGGTCAAGTGCGCGAATTTCACGACGCACGGCGTTCATGGAGGCGGCGGGATCGCGATCGAAGCGCACCAGCAGAGAATAGCCGGAGAAGGAGGGGTCGGCGGCAAGGTCCTGCGCGAGGGAACGGTAGAGGACGGGGCGAGTGTCCTCGCCGATGGTGCGGGACTTGATGTTTCCGACGACACCGACGATGCGGTACGTCCGGTCGCCGTCGACGACGCGTTGGCCGAGCGGGTCCTCATTGCGGAAAAAGCTGCGCACGAATGCCTGGTTGACGATAGCGACTCGCTGTGCGGCGCCAGTAACGTCGGGAAGATCGGCGCCCGCGACACGCGGCGTGCCCATCGTGTCGAAATAGTCTGGACTGACCATGTACAGGTCGACACTTTCGTTTGCTTCCGGGTAATTGGCGCGGCCTTCCACCTGGAAGTTGTCGCTACGGTGGCCTCCGGAAAGGGGCACCGCGTCGGTGTATGCCGCTGAAATCACGCCGGGCAGGCGCGCCACACGTTGCCGCAGCTCGTCCAGAAACTGAATGGTGCGTGGGGCGGAATAGCCATGGAGGCGCGGGTCCACCGACATCATGAGTAGGCCGCTCGAGCGAAAGCCAATATCGATGCGCGAGGCGTTTCCAAGGCTGCGCAGGAACAGGCCGGTGGCGCAGAGCAGCACGAGCGACATGGCGATCTGGGAGACGACCAGGAGATTTCTCAGGCTTGGGAAACGGCGTGCGCGAGCGAAGATTGGCTCCCCTTTGAGGGCGCCGGCGATGGCTGGCCGGGTGGCGGTCCAGGCGGCCGCGAGTCCGCAAAACAGACCGGCGCAAACACACAGCGTGAACGAGTACAGAAGCACGCGCCAATCCACACGCACGGTAAGATCCAATGGCACGGGCGCGGGAAAACGGAACGCGGCAAGACTTCCGGTGGCCCACAGGGACAGGGCGATGCCGAGCACTCCACCGCCCATGGCGAGGAGCAGGCTTTCGGTGAGAATCTGTCGCAGCAGCCGGCCTCGGGTGGCTCCAAGGGCGAGGCGAACGGCCATTTCCCGCTGCCGTCCGGCCGCCTGGGCGAGCGATAAATTCGCGACGTTGGCGCAAGCGATGGACAGGACCAACAGTGCGACGGCGGAGAGCGCGGCGAGGAAAATCATGATGGGACCCCGATCGGTGGGCGACAGCGAGCCAGCGGTTTCGAAACGGAAGCCGCCGCCTTTCTCGGATTCGGGATGGGCGACGGCAAGACCGCGGGCCAGCACTTCCAGTTCCGCCGCGGCCTCGGCCTGAGTGACACCTGGGTGCAGACGACCGACGACGTTGATCCAGTGATAGTTGCGCGAATCGTAGTTGCCGGTACCCGGCAACAGTTGGTCGATGTTGCGGATAGGCACCCAGAACTGGCAGTCGAGGACAAAATCGAGGCCGCGAAACCCCGCGGGCGCAACGCCAACGACGGTGAAGGGGCGGCCGGACAGACGAATGATCCTGCCCGTGATGTTTGGGTCCGCCGCGAAACGCCGCTGCCAGAGGCCGTGACCGAGCACGATCACCTGCTTGTTGTCCTCATCGCGCGCGAAGCCGCGGCCTGCGGTCATGGGAAGCTGCGCGACATCAAAGAAGTTGGCGGTAACGGCCTGACCCCACACCCGTTCAGGTTCTCCATTGCCGCCCATGGACGCGGGGAACAGATCATGGTAAGCGGCGAGACCCGAGAAGGCCTTCGACTGGTCGCGAAGATCGGTAAACAGGGGCCAGGTGAAGTTGTTGCAGCACTCTCCGCTGTTATGGGTGGTATGTATGGCGAGCAGCGTGGCCGGATCGCCCACGGGCGGCGCGCGCAATACGAAGCGGCTGACGATGGAAAAAACGGTGGCGTTGGCGCCGATGCCGACGGCCAGAGTGAGAATCACGACGAGCGCGAAAATCGGGGTCCTGCGCATCGTGCGGAAGGCGTAATCGACATCGCGCAGCAAGGAGGCGACACTCGCGCCGGTACGCACATCGCGGACCGCTTCTTTCACCTGCGCGGCGTGGCCGAAGCGTAGTTGCGCCAGGCGGCGGGCTTCGCGGGCGGTCATGCCGGAGGCGATGGAGCGCTCCACCATGGTTTCGTAGAATTCGCGCACTTCAGCATCGAGCTCGGCTTCGACGGTATCGCGCCGGAAAAGCCCGGTGAGCAGGGCCTGGAGCCGTCGGGCGATGGACATTCTAATTCTCCTCGGCAAGGACGCGGTTCATCGCGGTGAAGATTTTTTTCCAGTTGCGTTTCTCTTCGGAGAGTCTGGTGCGGCCCGATGGCGTGAGCGTGTAAGTTTTGACGCGGCGCCCGCTTTCAGACTCGCTCCATTTGCCGCCGATCCAGCCTTTTTCGCTAAGACGATGCAGTGCGGGGAAGAGCGAGCCGGGGCCGATGACGAAGACGCCTTTGGTGACCTGTTCGAGGCGGTCGGCAATACCCACGCCGTGGAGCGGGCCGTGCTCGAGGGTGCGCAGGATCAGGAGGTCGAGAGTGCCCTGCAGGATTTCGGCGGACTCGGACATGTGGCTATGATATCGACAGTCGATATCGAGTGTCAATACATAAAAGAGAATCGGTGGACGGCGAGAGAGGGGCGCGCGGGCAGTACACTGATGGTTTAGCCTTTCATGTCACTTCCCGGCCGGCACTTTGCGCGCATTCTGGTGGAACGGCGCGCGCTTTTGTTCCAACTGGTGCGCCGCGATTTTCAGCAGCGCTTTGTGGGATCGGCCGCGGGATGGTTGTGGGGTTTCATCCAGCCGCTGTTCATGCTGCTCAGCTACGCTTTCGTCTTTCAGATCTGCATGAAGACGAAGCTGCCGCCGGGCGAAGTCACGCAGAACTACACTTTGTTTCTCTTCGCCGGGTTTCTGCCCTGGCTGCTCTTTCAGGAGACGGTTCTGCGCTCGGCCGCTTCAGTGGTGGAGAACGCCGGCCTGATTACGAAGACGGTTTTCCCAGCGGAAGTCCTGCCCGTCTCGGTTTTCCTGGCGTCGCTGGCGAACCACGCGATGGCGCTCATCCTGATGCTGGGCGCGGTGGGCATCTGGGAGCGCCGGTTCACGCCCTGGGTTTTCGTTTTGCCCATGTACGTGCTGCTGCTGGGGCTGCTCGCCGTGGGCTTCGGGTGGATGGTGGCGGCGCTGCAGGTGTATATCCGCGATACCGCGCAGGTGCTGACGGTGGTGATGACGGTGTGGTTCTGGACGACGCCTATTCTACTGGACGAGTCGCGATTTCCGCCCGGCGCGCGATTCCTAGTGCGCTGGAATCCGCTGGCTTATCTGGTTCGGGCCTATCGCGACCGGCTGCTGTCGTGGAGAACACCTAACGCGGAGGATCTGGCGATCCTTGCCGCGTGGTCCCTCGCGGTGTTTATCATGGGAGGGTTCCTGTTCCGTCATCTGAAGCGTGGCTTCGCGGATGTCCTGTAAATCCTATGCTGAATCGTAGACAATTCCTTGCGAGCGCGGTGGCTGTTGCTGGCGCGCGAGCGGCCGTAAAGAAACAAGCTCCGCCGCCGAACATTGTGGTGGTTGCTATTGACGGCCTTGGCGCCTGGATGACGGGCGCGTACGGCGCGCAGGATCTGCGCACGCCGAATCTCGATCGAATCGCAGACACAGGCACCCGATTTCTGCACGCTTTCTCGGCCTCGCCGGTCGCTCAACCGGGCTTCGAGTCTTTGATGACCGGGTTGTCGCCGATGCAGGCGGCAGGGTCAGCCAACACTCTGGATAAAGTGCTGGGCGGTCATGGATACCGAACGGTTTCAGTTGTGGAAGGCGACATGAACTCGGTGAGCGAGCAGGCGCTGCGTTTTCTGGATGGGCAGGCGGCGAACCAACCTTTCTGCGCGGTGGCCCGTTACGCTCCGCTGCGCGAGGCCGGCAAGGTTCCGGAGAAGTACGCGAAATTATTCGCCGACAACTCGTTCACGCACAGCGGCTGGCTTCCTGCCGCGGAGAACGCCACCGACAAGAAGGTATTCGCCTCCATCCTGGGTCCTCTCCGCGAATCGGCCGCGGCGATTGCCGCGTGTGACGATCAGCTACCCGTGTTGCAGCGCAAACTGCAGGAGCGCGGTGTGGCGGAGAATACTCTGCTCTTGATTGTGGGGACGAGCGGGGTGCTTCTGGGCCGTCATGGACTATGGGGCGATGGCCGCGCCTCGACGCCGCCGAACATGTTCGACGAGGTGGTGAACGTGCCATTCATCTGGACCTGGCCGTCGGGCGTGCCGGGGGGCATCGTGCGTCCGGAGGTGGTCAGCCTCTGCGATGTGCTGCCGACGATCTGTGAATTAGCAGCGGTACCGGCGCCCGGTGTGTCGGGTCGAAGCGTGGCCCCCTCCGTTCTCTCGCAGAAGTATCCAAAGAAACAGCCGTGGCGCGACCGTGCCTATGCCGCGTTCGAAGGCACGTCGATGGCCCGCGACAGCCGGTACAAACTGGTGCTGCATCAAAACGGGCCCGGCGAATTGTACGATCTGAACAGCGATGCCGGCGAACTGCGTAACCGCTTCGACGACCCGGAATTCATGGGCGTCCGCGCCGATCTGGGGGCCCAGTTAAACGCGTGGAAGTGAAATGAAGATCAATGCAGACGGCGGTGAGTCCGCACTGCCTCCACCACTTCACGAATCGCGTTGCTGACGTCGCCGGGCGCTTCCAGATTCATGTTGTGGCCGCTGTTGACGATTTCCTGCTTGCTGTTGGTGGATAGCAGAACCAGCTTCGCCTGTCCCTCTTTGCGCTCTTTTTCAAGTTGCGCGGCGGGGATGTCGGCGTCGCCGTCCTTGTAGCCGCCCTCGGCGCGGCTGAGGACAACAAGCGGAATCGAGCCGAGCGTTCCGGCCTGCGGCGCGGCCAGCCACTTGGCGAAGAACTCGTCGGACCATTGGCTCTCGCTGTTTTCGGCGTCGTAGACCCCGGGCAACAGTTGTGCCCACAGATGCATTTTTTGCTCTTCGGCGGGAAGAACCTTGTAAGCAGGGTCGAGAGTTTTGAATTCGTCCGGAAGGTCTTCCGCCCGCACCGTGGGTTTGTCCGACGCGCTGGTCTCTTCATGTGGCGCGGGGATGGTAGTTCCTTTCGCTCCGTCGCCCAGCCGGATTGTCTTCCCGCCACCAATACCGACGCGCAGGCCTTCATGCGCGGCGTCCACCAGCACCATGCCGGCGACGTCGTTCGGGTAAGTGGCCGCGAAGTTCCGGATGACCGGGCCGCCGTAGGAATGGCCCACCAGAATGAACGGTCCGTGCTCGCCCAGCTTCGCCAGAGCATCGTGCAACTCAAGGTTGATCTGGGCGAAGGTGCGCGGTTTGGGGCCGGGATCGCTCCAGGCGTATCCGGCGCGGTCGTAGGTGCAGATGCGGGTGAAGTGCGCGACGCGGGACTGCACCAGTGCCCAGTCGATGGAGAAATCGCCCAGACCGTTTTCGACAATCACGGTCGGGCCGCCGCTGCCGGTGCAATACAGGTGAAGGCGATGGCCGCCCAGGTCGACCAATTTTCCCGGCGGGGCGGGTGGTGCGCAGAGAGCGACCGTCGCGCCGCAGACGAGGAGCGAGATTGTGCGAAGCATGATGTCTCCAATCGCTATACGGACGGATGGGACCGCCGGTTCGAATTTTTCCGCGGGAGAGTCATACTGGTTTTGGGACCATATGACTACGGCGAATCCTCTTTCCTGGCTTGGCGAGCAACTGGATGCCTGGCGCAAGGCTGGCACATTTCAGCGTCTGCGCGAGCTGGAATCCGCGTGCGAACCCGTGTCGCGGGTGGATGGGCGCGAGGTGATCAACCTTGCCAGTAACAACTATCTTGGCCTTGCGAATCATCCGAAACTCGTGGAGGCGGCAATCGATGCCACTTCAAAATACGGCGCGGGTTCCGGCGCGGTGCGCACCATTTCCGGCACGATGGATCTGCATATGGAACTGGAGCGGCGCATTGCCGCCTTCAAGAAGGTGGAGGCGTGCGTCGTTTTTCAATCCGGTTTCACGGCGAATGCCGGAACCGTTTCCGCGATTCTGACGCCCGACGACCACATCGTCTCCGACGCGCTGAACCATGCCAGCATTATCGACGGCTGCCGGCTTTCGCGCGCGAAGATCCACGTCTATCCGCATCGCGACACTGCCGCGGCCGAGGCGCACCTGCAGGCTCTGGCGGACAAGCCGGGCCGGAAGTTGCTGATCACCGATGGGGTATTTTCCATGGACGGCGATATTGCCCCGCTGCCCGCGCTGGTGGAAATTGCCGAGCGCTACGGAGCGATCATGATGATCGACGATGCCCACTCCTCCGGCGTCCTGGGCGAGAACGGCCGCGGCACGGTGGACCATTTCCAACTGCACGGACGGGTGGATATCCAGGTGGGAACGTTGTCGAAAGCGGTTGGCGTGCTGGGCGGATATGTCTGCGGCAGCCGGGATCTGATTGAGTATTTGTATCATCGCGCGCGGCCGTTCCTGTTTTCGACGTCGCATCCGCCGGCGGTTGTGGGCGCCTGTCTGGCTGCATTCGATCTGCTCGAGAGCGAGCCTGAGCGCATTGCCGAGCTTTGGGATAACACGCGGTATTTTCAGGAGGCGCTGCGGCGCGAGGGATTCGACACGGGCGGCAGCGAAACGCCGATTACGCCCATCATGGTGGGCGAGGCGGCCACTGCCCATGAGTTTTCCCGACGTCTTTTCGAGAATGGTTTGTGGGCCACAGGCATCGGGTTTCCAACCGTGCCGGAAGGCCGCGCGCGCATTCGCGCCATTGTGACGGCGACGCACTCGACCGATCTACTCGACCGTGCCGTGGAAATTCTGGCGCGCGTGGCGAAGGAAATGGGCATCCTCAGGAAGAATTGAGTGTGGATTCCGGCCGATTAATCGTGTTCCGGTTTCCGCTTCCCCGGCAGGCCGACAGGGTTCTCGTGGACTCTTTCCCGGATGCGATTGGTCATCCCGCGTGCCAGTTCCACGGCCGATTCGCCGTAGCGATCCCGTAACCGGTCCACGGCCGTCAGGGCGCTCGTCCAGCGCTCTGCAACCTGTTGATCCAGAAGGCGCATCTGCCCCGTAGCGTGCTCAAAACCGGAGGCGTGCACGCCCAGCAGCCGAACCTTCTGCGAGCGGTCGTAATTCTCATGGAAAAGCGCCTGAATCGCCGTTCGGATTTCCGCGTCAATGGCCGTTGCATGGTCCAGCGATTTCGCGCGCGTGATGGTGGAAAAGTCCGAATAGCGAAGCTTTAGCTGGATGGTTCGCGCATATAGCAGATGTTCGCGCAGCCGCCGCGCGACCATTTCGGACAAGCGCACCAGCGTCGATTCCAGCTTCTCGACATCGGCGGTGTCCCGGTCGAAGGTGTGCTCATGGCTGATCGATTTGGGATCGCCGCCGGCGCCCACTTCCGTATCGAACCAGCCGCCCGCATCGAGCCCCTTTGCTTTGCCCGCCAGCGCGAGTCCCCATTGACCGAATCGCTCGGCCAGAAACTTCTCATTGAGCGCGGCCAGATCTCCCACGCGTCGAATTCCGCACGCATGCAGATTTCGCTCGGTGACCTTGCCGACTCCGGGAATCCGGCGAATCTCCAGCGGTGCAAGAAACCGAGCCTCCTGACCCGGAATCACCCACAGCACGCCGTTCGGCTTGGCCTGATCGGAAGAAACTTTGGCCACCATCCGTGATGCCGATATCCCGATGGAGCAATTCAGCCCGGTGTCGGCTTTCATGCGCTGGTGCAAAGCATGCGCCGCGGCGAGTGGAGGACCGTGCAGCCGCTCCGTGCCGGTCATGTCCAGATAGGCTTCGTCGATGGAAGCCATGTCCACCAGCGGGGTGAAGCGATTGAAAACCTCGAAGGCTTTGCCGGAATATTCGCGATACATATCGGGATGGCCATCGAGAAAAATGGCGTGAGGGCAAAGCTTACCCGCGGTGCGCAGCGGCATTGCCGAATGGACGCCGAATTTGCGGGCGGCGTAGGATGCGGCGGAGACCACACCACGTTGATCCGGCCCTCCGCCAACCACCACGGCTTTGCCTTTAAGGGAGGGGTCGCGCAACTCCTCCACGCTCACAAAGAACGCGTCCATGTCGACGTGGAAGTAAGTTTTCACGCTCGTTTCGGCCCGCGCCAGACCGGCACGATTCCCGCAGCGTCCTCGGCGGGTGGTGTGGAATCGCTCCCGCCGTCGTCCGGCACCCGCGTACCGATGTCTTCAGCAGGTGCCTCGACAAGGAACGGCTTGCCGTCCATGTGCCAGACGTCGACCTGAGCATCGCCGGGGAATCTCTCCAGTCCGGTCGCACTCTCGACGATCACGATAGGACCAGCTTCGCTGTTTTGGAACGAAACCGAAATCACGATGCAAAGCTTCCCGCCGGCTCGCAGCACCATGCCGGTATCCAGGTCCAGTGCAGCGATAGGAGAATCGACAATATGATATTGCCGAACCAGTTGCTCAAGGCTCGGTAACGCCGCGTCCGCCATGCTGTAAGCGTAGAAGAAAGAGACACCGGCGGCAAGCATTGGAAGAAGCGTCGCCCCGCCCCGCGAATGTACGCATTATGCTAACATGCAATCGTGAACGTCATCAGCAAGCGCGGGCTGATGGAGCGGGCGAAGAAGCACCCGGCCGCGGCCAGCGAATTGATCCTTTGGCACAACATCGCCCGCCGAGCCGAGTGGTCGCGGTTCGAAGACGTGCGGCGGGACTTTCCCTCGGTAGATCAGATTGGCCGGGTTCTGGTATTTAACGTTCGCTGGAACGCCTTCCGCCTAATCGTAACGGTGGACTATGCGGCCAGGCGACTCTTCATAAAAGCGTTGCTGACCCACAAGGAATACGACCGCAAGGAGTGGATGAAATGGATAAAGCCCTGACCTCAAATCTAACAGTCCGGAGAGACAGAACGGCGCCGGCGCGGGTCACCGTGACCCTCAACGCACTCCGGTACGGCAAACTCTGCGCGGCCGTGATCCCCAAGGTCATCGAGAACGACAGCGAATTCGACCGCATGGCGGAAGAATTGGAGCGCCTGACTTTCAAGCCCAACGCGACCGCCGAAGAAACCGTCCTCGCCAGACTCATCGAGCGCCTCATTCAGGACTACGACGACAAGCACCATCCATTGCCTGCCGTCCCGCCTAACGAAGCAGTGAAGATCCTGATGGAACAGCGCGGATTGCGTCAGGCCGATCTGGTCGAGACAATTGGATCGCGGGCCCAGGTATCCGATCTGCTAAGCGGTCGCCGTGGAATCAGCAAGGCGCAAGCGAAAAGGCTCGCCGACTTCTTCCGCGTCCCGGCCGACCTGTTCATCTGAAAGCGCGGCGACCATGGCAATCGCACCCGCGCCACTATCCTGGCGGCGTCGGCTATTATAGATATGAAATGAGCGTTCAATTAGCCGACCCGATTGCCACCGCCGACTATAAAGTGGCCGATATTGCACTTGCCGAATGGGGCCGCAAGGAAATCATGATTGCCGAGCAGGAGATGCCCGGCCTGATGGCGATTCGCCGCAAATACGCGGCGGAGAAGCCGCTCGCCGGTGTGCGGATTACCGGCTCGCTGCACATGACCATCCAGACCGCGGTCCTGATTGAGACCCTGGCGGAGCTGGGGGCAACGGTTCGCTGGGCGAGCTGCAACATCTTCTCCACGCAGGATCACGCCGCAGCGGCCATCGCTGTGACCGGCGTGCCGGTATTTGCGTGGAAGGGCGAATCGCTGGAAGATTACTGGGATTGCACCTACAAAGCGCTCAGCCATACGGGCGGCAAGGGGCCGGAGCTGATTGTGGACGACGGCGGCGACGCGACGCTGCTGATCCACAAGGGCTATCAGTTGGAAAACGGATCGGACTGGGTGAACACGCCGTCGGACAGCCATGAAGAAGCGGTGATCAAGGCTCTTCTGAAGAAGGTGCATACGGAGAGTCCACGGCGCTGGCACGACATTGTGGCGGCGTGGCGCGGCGTTTCCGAAGAGACCACCACGGGCGTGCATCGCCTCTACAAAATGCAGCAGGATGGCGAGCTTCTGGTGCCCGCGATCAACGTGAACGATTCGGTGACGAAATCGAAGTTCGACAATCTGTACGGCTGCCGCGAGTCGCTGGCGGACGGCATCAAGCGCGCGACGGATGTGATGGTGGCCGGGAAAGTGGCAGTGATTTGCGGGTTTGGCGATGTAGGCAAGGGATCGGCGCAGTCTTTGCGAGGGTTTGGCGCGCGCATCATCGCGACCGAGATTGATCCCATCAACGCGCTGCAGGCGGCGATGGCGGGCTACGAGGTCACCACTATCGAAGATACGCTCGGCCGGGGCGACATCTACGTCACGTGTACCGGGAACTGTGAAATCATCACGCTGGAACACATGGCGAAAATGAAGGACCAGGCGATTGTCTGCAACATCGGCCACTTCGACAACGAAATTCAAGTGGACCGGCTGAACCAGGCTCCCGGCGTGGTCCGCACGAACATCAAGCCGCAGGTGGACATGTACACTTTCCCCGATGGCCACAGCATTTTCATGCTGGCCGAGGGACGCCTGGTGAACCTGGGCTGCGCCACCGGCCACCCCAGCTTCGTGATGAGCAACAGCTTCGCCAACCAGACGCTGGCGCAGATCGACCTCTGGAAGAATCGCGACACGTACAAAGTTGACGTCTACACGCTGCCGAAGAAGCTGGACGAAGAGGTGGCCCGTCTGCATCTGGACAAGGTGGGCGCGAAGTTGACTACGCTTACCCCGAAGCAGGCCGAGTATCTTGGCGTGTCGGTGGATGGGCCCTACAAGCCGGAACACTATCGCTACTGAAGGCCCAAGTTTTAAGAGTTGGCAAGTTCTTGCGAAGGACTTGCCGACCGTTTCAACTGATCTTTGAAGGCAGTGCGCGTGATCGGATGCATCCGCTCGGTTACCTTTGGCGAGGCAGTGAGCGGTTGAACCGTTTTCGCGCTTTTGGCCGTTTGGCCTTCTGTCATTCGGTACACCGGTTACAACGTACCACCGGAGAGGGCGATGTGGGAGTGTATCTGGGACTCATGAACGAATCGAACGGGTCTTATCAACTGGTGAGCGACAGATGCGCGTAGACCCTCGGGCGTACCAGGATCGACGTGAAGTCCCAAAGTACCGGATCAACGAGGTTGCCCTATATCTAGGCATCAATGAACCGACTCTCCGCAACTGGTTCTTCGGCTATCATCGGACTGTCAATGGAGTCCGCAAACTACACGCGCCGATCATAAGACCGGCTCTTCACAATCCTTACGAGCCCTCGCTGTCGTTCTACAACCTGGCTGAAGCCCAAGTACTCGCCGCCACCAGACGGAAATGGAGCATAGTGCGGAATGCCGGAGTCTCCACCGGTCCAACCAACCCCAAATTCGGTGAGCGACCGAGAGAAACCGTCGATGTACAAATCTCTATGCAGGCGATCCGCCAAGCGGTTGAGTACGTTAGCCGAGATCATCCAGTTCATCCGCTGATATCTCAGTATTTTTTCACGAATGGAAAGAATCTTTTTATTAAGCTCCTGGAAGAGAAGTTTGGCGGCCGGCACCTGACTGTTAATGTGTCAAAATTCGGACAGCAAGCATTCTCTGAGATCTTGGACGTATATCTTGACCGAATCGAACGCGATCCATCTGGATCGGCGATCAAGGTTTACCCACTTCGCCGATTGGGAGATCAACAGGATAAGTCCATCGTGATCATTCCGAGTGTCGGCTCGGGAAGGCCAACCATTAGCGGAACTGGTATCCGGGTTGAGGCAATCTGGAACCGATCGCAGGCTGGAGAAAACGTTGAAGATCTTGCCGACGACTATGGAATAGAACCGGGTGCGATTGAAAAAGCAATCTCCTATTTCACCGACGTTAAGGCTGCTTGAGCTAAGTACTCCGCTATTCCTGGATCATAATCTGGGGAACAAGCAATTACCAGCGTTGCTGCGCATGGCGGGACTCAAGATTGAGTGCCATCTTACTCACTTCGACAAAGAGGAGCAAGATGACGTGTGGATCAGAAAATGCGCTGAATGGGGTTGGGCAATCGTTACGTCCGATAAGGCCACCGAAACCGATCCCGTAAACAGGCTGGCAGTGATCGAGTCTGGAGCGAGGATCTTCTTCTTGGATTCAGGAAGTTGTCGGGCAATCTTCTGGGCGGCGGCTATGGTTGTTTCCAAACAGGTTATCTATCAGACCATCGCCGGCACCAAGGGACCATTCTTTGCAAACATAACGCGGGAAACCGCCACGCTGGTCAAGAACATTCGACAGCCAACGATTGAACCACCAACCTCGGCTGTGACCGCTGCCGCTCCCGCTCTTCCGACGCCGGATCCATGACCGATTGAATTATCCTGGATCTCTGCGGTGCAAGAGGACGCCTACGACTTGTTCGGATGGGGTGATTACAAGCCCGAGCATTATCGTTATTCAGTTAACGAATGTATAATGGGGCCAGTCTTACCCTTGGCGGAGGGGACTGACCTCGGATGCGGCCGAGAAACCTGATTAGAATACTGGCCAGTGCCGGTTGCTGGATTGCTACTGTTCTGGTAGCGGCAACTGTGTCCGTTCCGCCGGCGCCCTCCGTACCGGCAAAACCTTCGCCGTGGGCCTTAACCGGCCAATACTGCTTCGCCTGCCATAACACGCGGCTGAAATCCGGCGGCGTCTCCCTGGCTTCGGTAGACATCGCGGACGTGAGCGGGAACTCCGCCATCCTCGAAAAAGTGCTGCGTAAGCTTCGCTCCGGCGAAATGCCGCCCACGGGCATGCCCCGGCCCGACGCGCCGACCGCTACCGCCTTTACGAACTGGCTTACGAATGAGCTTGACCAGGCCGCAGGCGCGCATCCAAATCCCGGTCGTCCCACCATTCATCGTCTGAATCGAGCGGAATACAGCAACGCGGTGCGCGATTTGCTGGCTCTCGATATTAAGCCCGGGGCTATGCTTCCGCCCGATGACACCGGTTATGGCTTCGACAACATTGGCGATGTGCTGTCGCTCTCGCCGATGCTGGTGGAACGATATATCTCCGTGGCCCGCATGGTTAGCCGGCTGGCCGTGGGCGATGCCAGCGCCAAACCGGAGATCGCGCAGTTCCGGCCGCCGAAGGGCAGCCAGAAAGCGGGGTCTCGGCACGGTGAACGAGCCGGAGACGACCTGCCTTTCGATTCCGCCGGGGGCTTGTCGATCAGCTATCGTTTCCCGGTGGATGCCGAATATTCGTTCCGCATCAAGTTGGCGCCTACGGCCGGGTTTGACGGTCCGCAGGTGTCGAAATCCTTCGATCTGCGGATACCGGTGAAGGCAGGAACAAGGATCGTGGCGGTCACGTTCCCCAGAGAGGAAGCCGTCGCCGAGGTTGTTCCCCAGCTCGACGATAATTCCTCCGCTTCCGCCGCCAGTACGGCTGCTTCGGCGGAATCCGCCCTTTCCACATTCGTCGATCTGCGCGTGGACGGGGCGCGCGTCAAAACTTTCGAGATGCCGGAGGAGTCGCGACCGCCGGCTTTGTCGGTTTTGACCATCTCCGGCCCTTATGACATTGCCGGTCCCGGAAACACGCCGAGCCGGCAGCGAATTTTCGCATGTCAGCCGGCGACAGCGCAGGACGAAGAGCCCTGTGCGAGGAAGATTCTGTCGTCGCTCGCGCATCATGCATTTCGCCGGCCGGTTACGGATGCCGATGTCGATCCTTTGATGGCGCTGTACGGACAGGCGCGGCGGGAAGGAACATTCGAGAACGGAATTGAAGCCTCGTTGCGCGGCGTGCTGGTGTCGCCCGATTTCCTGTTCCGCATTGAGCGCGATCCAAACGGGCTTCCTCCAGGCGCTGTGCATCGTGTCAACGATTTCGAGCTGGCGTCGCGGCTTTCGTTTTTCCTATGGAGCAGCATTCCCGACGATGAACTTCTGAAACTGGCCGCAGCGGGCACGCTTCATGAGCCCGAGGTGCTGTCGCGGCAGGTCAACCGGATGCTTGACGACCGGCGATCGAAGTCGCTGGTGAGCAACTTCGCGGGGCAGTGGCTCTATCTGCGGAACCTGGCGCAGGTGCGGCCCGATCCGGATGCTTTCCCTGAGTTCGATAGCAGTTTGCGGCAGGGTTTCCAGCATGAAACCGAACTGTTCTTTACGGAGATCCTGAGGTCGAACCGCCCGGTCACCGATCTGCTGGATGCGAAGTTCACTTACGTGAATCAACGGCTGGCGGAGCATTACGGCATCCCGAACATCTACGGCTCGCAATTTCGGCGGATCAGCGTGAGCGACCCGAACCGCGGTGGGATTCTGGGGCAGGGAAGCATCCTGACTGTGACTTCCTACCCGAACCGGACCTCTGTGGTGCAGCGCGGCAAATGGGTTCTGGATAATTTACTGGGTACTCCACCGCCGCCGCCGCCGCCGGATGTTCCGTCGCTGAAAGCGCACGGCGAAGAAGGCAGCCAACTGACGATGCGCGAGCAGATGGAGCAGCATCGCGCAAATCCCATCTGCGCCGCATGCCACACGCGCATGGACCCCATTGGATTTTCGCTGGAGAATTACGACGGTATTGGAAAATGGCGCGCTAAAGATTCCGGCCAGACGATCGATGCGACTGGTAAGCTCCCGGACGGAACGCAGTTCGAGGGACTGGCAGGCCTGCGCAACCTACTTCTGACGACGCGGCGCGATCAATTCATCGCGACCGTCGCGGACCGGCTGCTCACGTATGCGCTGGGGCGCGGCCTGGAATCGTACGATAGGCCGGCGGTACGGTCGATTGTTCGTGAGGCCAGCGGTCCGGACGCAAATGCGCCCGCTCCCAGCTTTCAGGCTCTGATTAAAGCGATTGTGAATAGTGTGCCGTTTCAGATGAGGAGAACTCCGGAATCATGATGGTCACGAAAAAGGCTCTTCCTCGCCGGTCTTTCCTGCGCGGCGCCGGGGCGATGCTGGCTCTGCCGCTGCTGGACGCGATGGTTCCGGCAATGGCCGCGACGCGTCTGACGGCAGCGAATCCGGCTATGCGCCTCGGCTTTGTTTACGTTCCCAACGGCATCATCCCGCAGAACTGGCTGCCGTCGAAGGAAGGCGCCGGGTTTGAATTCAATTCGATCATGAAGCCGCTGGAACCGTTTCGCGACCGGTTAAATGTCCTGAGCGGCCTGGCGCAGGTGAACGGCAGAGCGCTGGGCGACGGACCGGGCGACCATGCCCGCGCGGGCGCGACCTGGCTCACTGGCGTGCACCCCAAGAAGACCGAAGGCTCCGACATTCACGCAGGCGTTTCAGACGATCAGATTGCCGCCAATGAGTTTGGCAAGACCACTCAGTTCGCTTCGCTTGAACTGGGACTGGAAGAACAGAGCATGGTGGGCGGCTGCGATTCCGGTTACAGTTGCGCCTACACCAACACGATCTCCTGGCGCACGCCGACCACGCCGAATCCCATGGAAGTGAACCCGCGCTCCGTTTTCGAACGCCTGTTCGGCGATGGCGACAGCACCGACCCGGCGTCCCGGATGAAGCGCATGAAAGAAGACACCAGCATTCTCGACTATGTGCGGGAAAGCGTGGGACGGCTGCAGCCGGGTTTGGGCACCCGCGATAATCGCAAGCTGAGCGAGTATCTGGATGGCATTCGCGACATTGAGCGCCGCATCCAGAAGGCCGAACAGCAGAATGCCGCCATGATCACGCCGCTGGTGGAACGGCCCTCCGGAATTCCGGACGAGTTCGAGGATCACGCAAAGTTGATGAGCGATCTGCTGGCGATCGCCTTTCAGACGGACATGACTCGGATTGTCACCTACATGCTGGCGCACGAAGGCAGCAACAGAAGCTACCGATCCATTGGGATATCCGACGGACACCATTCCGTCACGCATCACGATAACGATCCGGAGAAGATCGCCAAGGTGATCAAGATTAACGAGCTGCATATCCGGACGTTTGCTTATCTCATTGAGAAACTGCGCTCCACACCCGACGGCGACGGAAGCCTGCTGGATCATTCGATGATTCTGTACGGCAGCAGCATCAGCGACGGCAATGCGCACACGCATGAAGACCTGCCTCTCGTACTGGTGGGCGGTGCGGCCGGACAGGTCAAGTGCGGACGGCACATCCGGTATCCGAAGGAGACGCCGATGAATAATCTGCTTCTGACGATGCTGGACAAGGCCGGCGTACCGGCCGAGCGGCTGGGAGACAGCACCGGCGAAGTGCAGTATCTCTCCGAAGTTTAGCGGCGTGCGGAGAGCGGGCTTACTCTCGGTCGTCCTTGCGTTATCGGTTTTTGCCGCCAGCGATTCGCGCCTGATCGACGCAGTGAAGGACCGCAACGGCAGCGCGGTCAACTTTCTCCTTGCCCAGCACGTGGACGTGAATGCGGCGCAGCCCGACGGAGCCACGGCGCTCGCCTGGGCTGCCTATCTGGACGACGAGAACATCTTCGACGCGCTGATGAAGGCCGGGGCGAAGGTGAATACGGCGGATGAATATGGCGAAACGCCTCTCACCCTGGCGTGCGACAACGGCAATCCATCCGTCATCCGGAAGCTGCTGAATGCGGGCGCGGACGCGAATGCCGCGCGATGGGACGGCGAGACAGCGCTGATGATTGCGGCGCGATCGGGCAGCGCGGAAGCGGTAACGCTGCTGCTGGCAAACGGCGCCCGGGTTGACTCGGTCGAATCGCACAAGGGACAGAATGCGCTCATGTGGGCCGCGGCGGAGGGCCATTCGGAAGTTGTGGACCTCCTTCTCCAGCACGGAGCCAGCGCGAAAACGGCGTCGAAAGGCGGATTCACGCCATTGGTATTTGCCGCGCAGAAAGGGGACACGAAATCCGTTATCAGCCTGCTCGCGGCCGGTGCCGACGTAAACTCCACACTACCCACTGGGCAGAGCGCTCTGGAGCTTGCCCTCATTGCCGGCCGAAACGACGCTGCGGATATTCTTCTCGACCGGGGCGCGAGCGTCAACAACGTGGACAAAACCGGCAAGACTCCCTTGCATGCGGCCGCTGAAGGGGGGAGCGCGGAAATTGTCAGAAAGTTGCTTGCGAAAGGAGCGAACCCAAACGCGCGCACGCTGCGGAGAACCGAGGCAGCCGGGGCCACTTCGAGGCTCTTCCGCTCGGCACCGGGTGAACTCACCCCACTTCATATGGCGGCTAAGGCGAATCGCGAAGATGTCATGCGCCTGTTGATTGCCGCCGGCGCCGATCCGAAGCTCAAAGGCCAGGATGGCACAACCGTTCTGATGTCGGCCGCGGCAAGCGGACATTTGGGAGTCGTACGGTACGCTTTCGAAATCGACCCGGAGGTGAATGCCGTCAATGACGATGGCCGCACTGCCGCGCATGACGCCGTTCTGGCGTTTGAATTGTCGACCCAGCCCGAGGTTGTGCAGATTCTCCGATTCCTGGGCGAACACGGCGCCGATCTGGATGTGAAAGACGGCCGAGGTCGAACGCCCATGGCCATTGCCCGCATCTTTCCGCTGGATGCCGTGATCGACGCTCTGAATGAGATGGCGGGCGCGCACGCGAGCACGTCCACGCGATAAGGCCGGTTCGAGCATGGTGGGGCATGGACGCCGTGGTAAATTTGAAAAAGCTCCATCAATGCGGGAGTAACTCAATGGTAGAGTCACAGCCTTCCAAGCTGTTGGTTGCGAGTTCGATTCTCGTCTCCCGCTCCAAACCAGGCTGGCGTAGCTCAGTTGGTAGAGCATCTGATTTGTAATCAGATGGTCGGGGGTTCGATTCCCTCCGCCAGCTCCATTAAGTTAATAAGAATAAAGGACAATCATCCTTGCAGTTAAGGACTGATGATCCTCCAAACTGAGTCCGCTCTTGGGTTTCGGACAAGCGAGAGGGGCTGGGCCTGCTTATAGATGGATTTGCGCCGATACCGACGAGAGCGGCCAGATCGGTTGAGTGCCATAGACTAAACCGGAAACTTCGCCGGTAGTTTACTAGCCAGAAAACTTTGGACAAGGAGCCTGCCGTCGGGCGTCTCGTGGTAGCAGCCGTCGATCGCAGCGGACGGCGCTCGTTGCCTTAGGAACGCGCTCAACTCACGATCATACGCGCTGGTCGGCACCTGCTGGACGCCCAGCATCTCACGCCGCTATCCTGTGAGGGATTGCATGTCACGGTAGGCGCGGGCGGCGGGCTGACCGCTGAGCTGATTCATTTCACGACCTCGCTGCTGATCACCTCCGTTTTGCTGGTGCTCACGTTGCGCGCGGCGCGGCTGCCGGGAACGCCGATAGCTAATATCCTGTTCGCAGTGTGCGGAATTTTCTGGAGCGCCGGAGGACTTGGATGCGTGCTGCTGTTGTCTGCCGGTTTCCCGCCCGATGCGCGGCAAGTGTTCATCGCGCGCGCTCTCGAGTATTCCGGGGCGGCAGCCTTCCCCATCGCAATCTT
>Ga0265325_10000454_pt1 | contig 29581 bp, 21 predicted proteins | sample 41420metaG_FD_202090 | JGI IMG/M metagenome (GOLD analysis project Ga0265325, IMG submission 202090) | Rhizosphere microbial communities from Carex aquatilis grown in University of Washington, Seatle, WA, United States - 4-14-20 metaG | ecosystem: Host-associated > Plants > Roots > Rhizosphere... | reverse complement strand
GTTGCGCGCATCAAGGCCTATCAGCGCGTCTCGGAAAGGCGCTGGAATCTCATTCTCGATGACGGAGTCATCGTGAAACTGCCGGAAGCGGGCTGGCAGAAGGAGCTCGACGCCCTCGAGCATCTCATTATCGACAAGGGCATTCTGGAGCGTGACGTGAGTGAGATCGATCTTCGCTCGCCAGCGCAATATTTCTTCGTGCTGCGCAGCGGCGAGAAGAAGAACGAGCCTAGGGGGAATGCGGCTTAATGGGTGAGACAATCAGATTGCGCGCCGGTACCGAAATACCGGCCTATCGAACCGGACTTGTCGCCGTTCTCGACGTCGGTTCTTCGAAAACCGTGTGCCTGATCGGGCGCGCTGAGCCCGGCAGCCTGCGCGTCGTGGGCGCCGCGCTGCGCGAGAGCCAGGGCATTCGTGCCGGAACCGTGGTCGGCATGGACCTTGCCGAGGAGTCGATCCGCGACGCGGTGGCGGCTGCGGAAAATCATGCCGATGTGCGAATCCAGAATGTTCTGATCTCCGTCAATTGTGGACAGCCAGTGAGCGTGACCTCGCGCGCCGCGATGTCACTCGACGGCGCGCTGGTGTCGGACGCGCATCTGCGCGCGCTGCTGGCCGAAGGCCGCTCGCGGTGTCAGCTTGAAGGTCATGACATCATCCAAAGCGCGCCGACGACGTATGTGGTCGATGAAGCGCGCGGCGTGCGTAATCCGTCCGGCATGTTCTGTCAGCGAATTGGCGTTGCGATGCACGCAGTGGCTGTAAAGCCTTCGCCCCTGAACAACCTCAAGCTTGCGGTCGAGCGCTGCCACCTCAACGTCACCGGTTCGCTCTTTGCACCTTTTGCGAGCGGACTTTCGATCCTCACCGAGGACGAAAAGCAACTTGGTGCAACCGTCATCGACATGGGCGGCGGCGTCACCTCGATCGCCGTATTCCTGGAGGGCCATCTGGTCCACACGGACGTAATTCCGATGGGAGGCCAGCAGGTTACCTCCGATCTGGCCCGCATGCTGGCGGCGCCTTTGTCTGCCGCCGAACGGGCCAAGACATTATATGGCGCCGCGCTCGGCGACATGGAGGCGGGCGCCGACGTCATCCCGCTCGCCCAGATGGGCGAGGACGGCGACGAGAATGCAATGCGCGTTCCGCGTTCGATGCTGACGCGCATCATCCAGGCGCGATTGGAAGAGATTTTCGGCCAGGTTCAGACGCGCTTGCGTGCCTCCGGCTTCGATGTGGCCGCAGGACGGCGCGCCGTTCTCACCGGCGGCGCATGTCAGCTCGCCGGCGTTCGCGAGCTGGCGGGCCGCGTGCTCAACAAGCAGGTCCGAATCGGTCGGCCGCAAAGTTTCCCGGGGCTGCCCGCAGCCTCGCTGGGTCCAGATTACGCCACGGCCGTTGGTCTATTGATCGCCGGCGCGTCCATGCCGCCCGAGGCTCTCAACCCCGATCTTGCGTCGGAACCAGAGCCAAGGGCGGGAAAAGGATGGCTGAACCGGTTGACCGGCAGCCTGTTCGGATGATTCAACAATAAGTACGCGAATCAGTTGGGCGGCGTGGTGTGACGTGGTGATGACGAAACGAGGCCAAGGAGAATAACATGGCGATCAACCTCAAAGCACCGGAACTCAAAGAACTACGTCCGAGAATCACTGTTCTCGGCGTCGGCGGCGCCGGCGGCAATGCCGTCAACAACATGATCGGGGCCAAGCTCGAAGGCGTCGAATTCGTGGTCGCCAATACCGACGCGCAGGCGCTCGCGCAATCCAAGGCCGAACGCAGGATCCAGCTCGGCGGCAAGCTGACGGAAGGTCTGGGCGCTGGCGCGTCGCCCGATGTCGGCCGCAATGGCGCCGAAGAAACGCTCGACGAGATCATGGAGCAACTGGCCGGCTCGCACATGGTGTTCATCACCGCGGGCATGGGTGGCGGAACAGGCACCGGCGCCGCGCCGGTCATCGCGCGCGCTGTGCGCGAGATGGGAATTCTCTGCGTCGGCGTTGTGACCAAACCATTCGCGTTCGAAGGCGACAAGCGGATGCGAACGGCCGAGCGCGGCATCGCCGAACTTCAGCAATTCGTGCACACGCTGATCGTCATTCCGAACCAGAATCTTTTCCGCGTGGCCAACGACCGCACCACCTTCGCCCAGGCGTTCGCCATGGCCGATGAAGTGCTGCATGCCGGCGTGCGCGGCGTCACCGACCTGATCGTCATGCCCGGCCTGATCAATCTCGACTTCGCCGACATCAAGTCGGTGATCTCGGAGATGGGCAAGGCGATGATGGGCACGGGCGAAGCCGAAGGCGAGGATCGTGCGCAGAAGGCGGCCGACATGGCCATCTCGAACCCTCTTCTCGACGATGTCTCGATGAAGGGCGCGCGCGGCGTGCTCATCAACATCACCGGTGGACCGGACCTGATGCTGTTCGAAGTCGAGCAGGCGGCGAACCGCATTCGCGCCGAAGTCGACCCCGACGCCAACATCATCTTCGGCAACACGATCCTGGACGACATGGAGGGGCGCATCCGCGTCTCGGTCGTCGCAACCGGAATCGATGCCGAGCAGGTGCGTCTGACCAACGAAAAGGTCCAGCCGTTGCGGCCGCATCTGAAAGCCCTACCGCTGAAGCAAGAACCGAAGCCGGAACCGCGCATCGAACAGCGTCCGGCTGTGGCCGCGAACGCGGTGCATCGGCAGCATGAAGCCCTCGCTGACGAACTCGGTGCGCAAATGCCTGCGCGCGCACAGACGCCGATCGAGGCGATGATCCTTGGCAACGAGGAATCGCCACAGGTCGATGAAGATCTTGTTCCCGTTCCGACGCCAGTGCGCGCGGCCGCTGTCCCGCGGACCGAGCCGATTCGCTCGCCGGAACCCGTGGCGGAACCGGGACGCTTCTTCGGTCTTTTCGGTCGCAAAAAGAAAGACGAGCCACGCATGGAACCGGTGTCGCGTCCTGCGCAGCGCCCGGCTGCCCAGACCATGGCGCGACCGCCTGCTGCAGCGCCGGCGGAACCACCGCGTCCGCAACAGCCGCCGCAAAATTCTGCCGAGGACTTGTTCCCCGATCATAAGCGTGACGAGCAGTTCGAAATCCCGGCGTTCCTTCGCCGGCAGACGAACTAGTCTAAGCGGCACTTACAAATTCGAAGAGCTCCGGTTTCACCGGGGCTCTTTGTTTTTCTGCGTCAAAAGACCCGTGAACGCTGTGGTTTCCTTTGTGTGCCGTTCGCCTATATTGGCGGTCATGAGCACACGCAGAACATTGGCGCGGGAGATCCGCTGCGAAGGTACGGCGCTTCACGCGGGCGGCAACGTTCATATGACATTATCACCGGCTCCTTCGGGAAGCGGCGTCGTCTTTCGGCGCAGCGACCAGGCTGGTGCATCGGTTCCCGCGCGTTACGACTCCGTGACCGAGACCAATCTCGGTACAGTCATTTCGGCAGGCGATGTGAAGATCGGCGTGATCGAGCATCTGATGGCCGCGGTCGCCGGCGCAGGGATCGACGACATGCTTGTCACGCTTGATGGACCCGAACCGCCGATCCTCGACGGGGATGCGCTCAGCTATTTCAAATTGCTTGAACAGGCAGGGGCCAGCGAACAGGCCGGCGAGCGCAAGGCGATCAAAGTCACGCGGCCTGTCACCGTCAGCATGAAGGATGCGAGCATCACGCTGAGCCCGTCGGACGTGCCCGACTATTCCTATGCGCTCGACTATTCCAACACCAAGGCGATCGGCAAGCAGACCTATCGCATGACCCTGACTCGCGAGACCTTTGCGCGGGAAATCGCGCCTGCACGCACATTTGGTTTCATGCATGAGCTGGAAATGCTCAACAAGATGGGCCTCGGGCGCGGTGCATCACTGGAGAACACGCTCGCGATCGATGGCGATACGGTCGTGAACAAAGACCTGATGCGGTTTCCGGACGAATTCGTGCGCCACAAAATACTGGACGCGATCGGGGACATGGCGCTGGCCGGCGCACCGCTCATCGCCCGCTTCGAGGGCGTTAAATCCGGCCATGCCACCAACAATGCCCTGCTCCGAGCCCTGTTTGCCGACCCGTCCAACTACATGACAATCGATTTAGCGTGAGCGGTCGAAAGCCGTGCTATAAGCCGGGCCGAACTGACCGGCGGCCCTAAGCTGCCGGCGCCTTATGGACTGGACCGGGCCCGGCCCCGGATGTCATAAGGTCTTGGTCCAAAACAAAAAACGCGTGATGCGCGGCCAGACGGAACAGCTTTGATGGCGCTTGGAAATTCAGCATCCCGACACGTGGTCCGGGCCTTGTTCGTCGTCCTGTTGGCCGGCTTCAGCCTCTCGGGCTGCGACACGCTCAACAGTCTGACCGGCAAGTCCTCAGATGATTCCAAGGAGCCGGAATATATCGAGCGTCCCGTCGACCAGATCTATAGCGATGCCTGGAAGAAGATTCACCAAGGCGACTGGGTCGGTGCCGCCAAACAATTCGACGAAGTGGAGCGCCAGCATCCCTATTCGGTCTGGGCACGCCGCGCGATGCTTATGTCGGCTTATTGTTACTATCACGCCAATCACTATGACGACGCGATCAACACAGCCGACCAGTACATCGCTCTGCATCCTGGCAGCAAGGAAGTCGCCTATGCCTTCTATCTCAAGGCCGTGTCGCTCTATGAGCAGATCGTCGATGTGGGACGCGACCAGTCCAACACAGAGGGTGCACTCACCGCATTGCAGGACGTCGTGCAGCGTTTCCCCGATTCTGAGTATGCCCGTGACGCGACGCTCAAGATCGATCTGACGCTGGACCATCTGGCCGGCAAGGAGATGGCGGTCGGACGTTACTACCTCAACAAGGGCGACTATATCGGCGCGATCAATCGCTTCCGGACCGTGGTGGAACAGTACCAGAGGACCTCGCAGATCGCCGAAGCGCTCGAGCGGCTGACGGAAGCCTATTACGCACTGGGTGTGTACAACGAGGCCAAGACGGCCGCCGCGGTGCTCGGCCACAATTATCCCGGCAGCCCATGGTACAAGGACGCCTACGAGCTTTTGCAGGGTCATCATATGCGTCCGGAGATTGACCAGGGCTCGTGGATGTCCAGAATCCTGGGCTAGAATCTCAAAGGGCAAAGCGATGCTCGCGGCGCTGACGGTCCGGGACATCGTTCTGATCGAGTCGGCCGCGCTTGAGTTCGCCGCGGGGCTCAACGTCCTGACCGGCGAGACCGGCGCCGGCAAATCCATCCTGCTTGATGCTCTTGGTCTGGCAGCCGGCGGCCGCGGACGCGCTTCGGTGCGGCCGGGCGCGACGCAGGGATCTGCTACCGCCGTGTTCGAGCCCTCGAAAGCCAATCCCGCTCACGCACTGCTGGCGGCACAATCGATACTTGTGGAAGGCGAAATCGTACTGCGGCGCACGCTGTCCGCCGATGGCCGTACGCGAGCCTTTGTGAACGACGAGCCGGTCGGTGTGGCCCTGTTGCGCGATGTCGGTTCGGCACTTCTCGAAGTACACGGACAGGCCGACGATCGCGGGCTATTCGATGTTTCAACACATCGCGGCATGCTCGATGCGTTTGCTGGGCACGACGCGCTGCTGCGCGAGACGGCGGAGAAGTTCTCCGCCTTTGACAGAGCCCGCACCGATCTTTCTTTCTTGCGGGCCGCAGCGGCGGCCGCCGCTGCGGATGCCGATTACGTGCATCATGCGGTCAGGGAACTCGCTGCACTCAGTCCCGAGGAGGGCGAAGAAGCGCGGCTGTCAGCCGAGCGTGCGCTATTGATGAACGCGTCGCGCATCGCCGAAGATGTGTCGGCGGCGGCAGAGCTGTTGAACGGTGATCGCGGCGCCGGTGCGCAAATTTCCTCGGCCTTGAAGCGTTTGTCGCGCATGAGCGAGGAAGCGCGTAGAGCATCGGCTTCCGCCGAGCAGGCGCTGGACCAGGCCTACAACGCGCTTGAAGACGCACGGCGGGAGTTGGACTCGCTGTCCGCGCGCCTCGATTTCGAGCCGGGGCAACTGGAAAAGACCGAAGACCGCATCCATGATCTGCGAACCGCTGCACGGAAGTACGGTGTGACACCCGACTCGCTGCCGCGCGTACTGAAGGATTTCGAGCTCAAGCGCGACGCGATGGACTCGAGCGGCGGCCGCACCAAGGAAGCAGAAGCTGCCGTGGCCGCGACGCGTGGTGCCTATCACGAAGCGGCGTCCCGTCTTTCCAAGTCGCGTGCCGCCGCAGCGCGCAGGCTGGAAGCGGCCGTAGCCGGCGAACTTGCGCCTCTCAAGCTCGCGCATGCGAAATTCCAGGTCAAACTAGAACCGCTGGGCGATGATGCGGCCGGTGCAGGTGGCACGGAGCGTGTCGCGTTTGAAGTGGCGACCGTGGAGGGCGCAGCCTTCGGATCGCTGGCCAAGATTGCGTCCGGTGGCGAATTGGCGCGCTTTTCGCTGGCGTTGAAAGTCGCGCTGGCCGAAGCGTCGCCGCCGGCGGCATTGGTGTTCGACGAAGTGGATCGCGGGGTCGGTGGGGCGGTTGCGGACGCGGTCGGCGAGCGGCTTCAACGCCTTGCACAGACAACCCAGGTGCTGCTCGTCACGCACTCGCCGCAGGTCGCGGCGCGCGCCGAGCGTCATTTCCGCATCACCCGGTCCGGTGACAAGACGAAGGTCGTCATGCTGAATGACGACGAGCGGACGGAAGAAGTGGCGCGCATGCTCTCCGGCGCCGTCGTGACTGAAGAGGCCCGGGCCGCGGCTCGGCGGCTGATTGCCGAGGCGCGTACGCCGTCGCCCAAGAAGCGCAAACGCGCATGAGCGCCGCACTCGCAAAGAAACCCGTAGACAAGCTGACCTCGTCGGAGGCCGAGAAGGAGCTTGATCGGCTTGCCTCGGAAATCGCCGAGCACGACCGGCACTACCATGCCGAAGACGCACCGGTCATTTCCGATGCCGACTATGACGCACTGCGCCGCCGCAACGACGCGATCGAGAAACGTTTTCCGCTGCTTGTGCGCGCCGACAGTCCATCGCATCGCGTCGGCGCGTCGGTTTCGGAGAAATTCGCCAAGGTCGTGCACGCCCGGCCGATGCTGTCGCTGGACAACGCCTTCACGGACGAGGACGTGCACGACTTTGCCGTGCGCGTCCGCCGTTTCCTCGGTCTCAGTGAAGACGACAAGCTGACGCTGACGGCCGAGCCGAAGATCGACGGACTGTCCGCGTCTCTGCGCTATGAGAACGGAGTCTTCGTGCAGGGGGCGACACGCGGCGACGGGGCGGAAGGCGAGGACATTACCGCCAACCTCAAGACGATCAAGGACATCCCGCTGCGCCTGCACGGCAAAGCGCCGAAAGTCCTTGAGGTGCGCGGCGAGGTCTATATGAGCCATCGTGAGTTCGCGGCGCTCAACAAGCGTCAGGAGAAGGATGGCAAGCCCGTCTACGCCAATCCGCGCAACTCCGCCGCCGGTTCGGTGCGACAGCTTGATCCCTCGATCACCGCGTCGCGGGCGCTCAACTTCTTCGCCTATGCGTGGGGCGAGGTCAGCCAGATGCCGGCGGACAGGCAATGGGGCATGCTGCGCGCGTTCGAGGGCTTCGGCTTCACGGTCAATCCGCTCACCAAGCGCGTCGAGACCGTCGATGCCGTGTTGAAGTTCTATCGCGACATCGAAGCAAAGCGCGCCAAGCTCGGCTACGACATTGACGGCGTCGTCTACAAGGTCGACCGGCTCGACTTGCAGGATCGGCTCGGCTTCGTGTCGCGTTCGCCCCGCTGGGCCATCGCGCACAAGTTCCCGGCAGAACAGGCCGAGACGATTCTCGAAGACATCGACATCCAGGTCGGCCGCACGGGCAAGCTGGCGCCTGTCGCCAAGCTGAAGGCGATCACGGTCGGCGGCGTCGTGGTGCAGAACGCGACGCTGCACAACGAGGACGAGATCGCGCGGCTCGACGTCCGCATCGGCGACACGGTCGTGATCCAGCGCGCCGGGGACGTCATTCCGCAGGTCGTTCGCGTCGTGATGGACAAGCGCCCACGCGGCGCCAAGCCGTTCCAGTTTCCGCACAAATGTCCGGCCTGCGGCAGCCATGCCGTGCGCGAGGTCGACGAGAAGACCGGCAAGGAAGATGTCGACCGGCGCTGCACCGGCGGGCTCATCTGTCCGGCGCAGGCGGTGGAGCGGCTCAAGCACTTCGTCTCGCGCCAGGCCTTCGATATCGAAGGATTCGGCGGCGTCTATATCGAGACGCTGTTCGAAAAGGGGCTGCTGAAGGAGCCCTCGGACATCTTCCGTCTTGCGAAGAACCCCGATGCGCTGGACCGCGCGCTCGCCGCCCGCCGCGCCGAACTGGCCGCCGAACGCAGGGCAAAGGAAGGCAAGGGCGAGGCGAAGAAGACCAAGAAGGACGAGGACGCCGAGAGCAAGCTCGTCGAGAATCTCGTCGCGTCGATCGACTCGCGGCGCAGGATCGCGATGGACCGGTTCATCAACGCGCTGGGCATCCGCCATGTCGGCGAGACCAATGCGCGGCTGATCGCGCGCAACTACCGCACCATCGAGGACTTTCTCACCGCGATGGAGGGCAGGAATGCCGCCGCAGAGCTCGACGAGATCGAGGGCGTCGGCGAGGTGCTGGCGCAGGCGATCAAGGATTTCTTCGACGAGCCGCACAATCGAAAGCTGGTCGATCATCTCCTGAAGGAGGTGACGGTCGTTCCGCTCGCCGCCCGCAAGATCGAAGGTTCGCCCGTCGCCGGCAAGACCGTGGTCTTCACCGGCTCGCTCGAGAAGATGACGCGCCAGGAAGCCAAGGCGCGCGCCGAGTTCTTAGGGGCCAAAGTATCCGGCTCGGTTTCCGCCAAGACCGATCTCGTCGTCGCCGGCCCCGGCGCGGGCTCCAAGCTCACGGAAGCCCAGAAGCACGGCGTCCGGGTGATCGACGAAGACGCCTGGCTGAAGATGATCGAGGGGCTCTGACCGCAAGTCCCTCGTGCTTCGACAAGCTCGGCATGAGGAATAAGCCCCATCCTGGGCTTGCCGAAGAATGCGGACCCTAAGCGCTCAAGGCTTTTCCCAAGATGGGCAGGCTGATGTCCATCCGGTAGTCGACGGAGGAATGGTTGTCGGGAAATTCCTGGTAGGTGTGCGGCACGTCCATCGCCTTCAACCGGCGCGTCATGCGTCGCGCGCCATAGACGAGGTTGTACTGGTCGATGTCGCCGCAATCGATATAGAGCGCCTTGAGCTTCTTGAGCCCCGGCCCGTGCTTCTCGACGAGCGTCAGCGGGTCCCAGGCCAGCCAGTTGTTCCAGCGCTCGGCAATGATTTCGCAGGTGTCCATCGTCACCGGCAGCCTCAGGCCGTAGGGCGCGGTCATGTCGGGATCAAAGCTCGCCGCCTGGGCGAGGATCATGATGATGTGGATGTCGCTGTCCTTGAACTTCCTGGACTCCCAGAACTTGTCGACCCAGGCGCGCATGCCGCCTTCGGTCTTGGCCAGCGCGCGCAGCACCGGAACGAATTCGTGGCGGTAGAGCAGCTCGAATCCCGTGTCGCCGGAATGCACCGCCGCCGCGCTCCAGAAATCGGGATGCAGCAGGGCGTGCACCATCGCGCCATATCCGCCGCTCGACTTTCCGAACACGCCGCGTCGCCCCGCGCCGCCGCAGCCGAACTTGGCTTCGACGAACGGGACCGCTTCATGCAGCAGAAAATCGTCCCAGCGGCCGATCGCCGGGGAGTTCACATACTGATTGCCGCCAAGCTTGGTGAAGCAGTCCGGAAACGCGACGACGCAGGGCGGCATTGCGCCGGACGCGATGAGGCGGTCAAGGCGCTCGGGCAAGTTTTCGCCGAAATTCTTCCAGTTGGTGTGAACGGGACCGCCGGCGGTAAAGCCGACAAGGTCGACGAGCAGCGGCAAGCCCGAGCCGAAATGGCCGTGCGGCACATAGACGTCGATCTGGCGCATGAACGGATCGCCCAGCAGATTGCCGTCAAGCAGCTTGCTGTCGATGATGAGCCTGTGAACTGTTCCGTGCGGCGCGGCGTGATCCTTGCGCATGTCAGATCGCCCGCGTCGCCTGTTCAAGCCAGGGTCGCGTGTCGGCGTCGACCAGCGGCATCAGCGTCTCGCGCACGCGTGCGTGATAGCCGTTGAGCCATGCGCGTTCTTCTGCGGTCAACAATTTCGGCTCGACCAGCCCGAGATCGATCGGCGCCAGCGTGATGGTTTCGAATTCCATCATCTTGCGTTCGCCGCCGGGCACCGGCTTGGCTTCGGTCACCACGATCAGGTTCTCGATGCGGATGCCGAATTCGCCGGCCTTGTAGAAGCCGGGTTCGTTCGAACAGATCATGCCGGGCTTCAGCGGCTGGGTGATGTTGCGCTTGGAGATGTTCTGCGGCCCTTCATGCACCGACAGATAACTGCCGACGCCGTGGCCGGTGCCGTGGTCGTAGTCGAGTCCGGCTTCCCACAGGGGCCGGCGCGCAAAAGCGTCGAGCGCCGCGCCGGTCGTTCCTTCCGGAAAGCGAATGGTGGCGAGCGAAATGTGACCCTTGAGCACGCGCGTGAAACGGTCCTTCATCTCGGCCGTCGGCGTGCCGACGATCACCGTGCGTGTCACGTCCGTCGTCCCATCCGCATATTGCGCACCGGAATCGATCAGGAACATGTCGTTGTTGTTGATCGGCCGGTTGGTCGACTTGGTGACGCGGTAGTGAACCACCGCGCCGTTCGATCCCGCGCCGGAAATCGAGTCGAACGACAGATCGCGCAGCGCGCCGGTCTGCGCGCGATAGCCTTCAAGCGCCTTGGCCGCATCGATTTCCGTAAGCTGTCCCGCAGGCGCCTCGCGCGCCAGCCAGCAGAGGAATTTCGACAGGGCAGCGCCGTCCCGGATATGCGCCTTGCGCGTGCCCTCGATCTCAACCTGGTTCTTGCACGCCTTGGGCAACTGTACCGGATCGGCGGCGCGCTTGATCTTCGCGCCGGCCCTGGTGAGGCGGTCGAAGATTGCAGCCGAGGCCGTCGCCGGATCGGCGACGACGGTCTTGCCCTTCAGCGCATCGAGCGACGGCGCGAAATCCTTCGGATCGCGCAGGCGAACGGCGTTGCCGAGGTGCTGCAGCAGTTCGGGAGAGGATTTGCGCTCGTCCATGAACAGGTCGGTCGAGCCGTCCGAATTCAGGATCGCGAACGAGAGCGCGAACGGCGTGTGAGGCACGTCGCCGCCGCGGATGTTGAGCAGCCAGCAGATGGAGTCGGGCAGGGTGATGACGGCCGCGTCGGCACTTTGCGCCTTGACGTCTTCGGCGATGCGGGTTCGCTTGGACTCCGCGCTTTCGCCCGCAAGATCCATCGACTGGATGATCGCCTTCGCCGTCGGTGCGGCGGGCTGATCCTTCCAGACCGCGTCGATCGGATTGGTGTCGCAGGCAACGATCGTGCCGCCGGCCCTTTCGGCCGCGGCGCGCAAGCCTTCGACGGCGGCCGCCGTATGTAGCCACGGGTCGTAGCCGAGCCTGGCGCCCTTCGGCAGCGCCTTGGCGATCCAGCCCGCCGGTCCTTCTTCGACAAGATCACGCGGTTCGAACAGGCTCGTATCCGTCTGCTGGCGGATCTGCAGCGTGTAGCGACCGTCGACGAACACCGCCGCCTTGTCGTTCAGAACGACCGCCGCGCCGGCGGAACCGGTGAAGGCGGTGAGCCAGGCGAGGCGCTCGTCGCGCTTGGGGACATATTCGCCCTGATGCGCATCGGCGCGCGGCACGACAAAGCCGTCAAGGCCGCGCCGTTTCAGTTCCGCGCGCAAGGCGGACAGGCGCGGCGCGCACGTCGCGGCGTCGGTTTCGTTTTCGTAAGTCTGGAAGGGGCCGGTCTTGTCCATGGGTTCGGTGTGCTTCCCTATTGTGAGCTCAAGCGACCATAGCAGGAAAACGACCCTCCCCTTGAGGGAAGGTCGAAATTTGCCCGACGAATTTCGGGCAGGGGCCCTGACCCGGTGACGAACCCAACCCCGAAAAGCCCCTCGCTTCGCGCGTGATTTTTCGACCGTCCCTCAAGGGGAGGGTTGCGAACGCTCGAACACCAGTGCGCTCCAGGGGCCGGCTCGGCGGCGGTCGCGCAAGATCAGGCCATGCGGCGTGTAAAAACTGATAACAAGATTCTCCTGACCCCGCAGCAGCCCCGATAGAACCAGCATTCCTCCCTTGGCCAGCGATCGAACGATGGACGGCGCAAGCTGTGTCAGCGGACTGGCGAGGATGTTGGCGACGATCAGGTCGTAGGGTGCGCGCTCGCGGATGGCCGGATGGGTGAGCCCGTCCGCCGTCACCGCGCGCACGAACGGCGCCGCGCCGTTGGCCCGCGCATTTTCTTTCGTCACCTCGACCGCCACGGGATCGATGTCGGAGGCGATGACCGTTTTGCGCCACAGCTTCGCAGCACCGATCGCGAGCAGGCCGGTGCCGCAGCCCAGATCCAGCACGCGCTTGAAGGAACGCCGCCTGGCGAGATCGCTGAGCGCGCCAAGACACAGCGCAGTCGTTTCGTGATGGCCCGTTCCGAAAGCGAGGCCCGCCTCGATCCGCATCGGGATCACCGCGGGCGGCACCTGTCCCGCATCGTGCGCGCCATAGACGAAAAACCGTCCCGCGCGCACCGGCGGCAGGCCTTCTTGGCTGAGCTTGATCCAGTCCTGATCCGGCAATGGCGCGACGATCACCGCGTGGCCCGTCAGGTGCGAGAGCAGCGCCGCGTCCGGCATTTCGGTGTAGAGCGCCTCGACCGTCGCGGTTTCCTTGAACAACTCGTCGACGATCAGCACCGCCTGCGGCGCCGGCGGGCTGAGTTCGAGCACCGCCGCGACGTCTGCGGCCAGTTCCTTTGCCAATACGACATTGGCTTTCCAGAGCGGCGGATTTTCGGTCATGCGATTCCCATGACCCGATATAGCGGAGAGTGAGGAGGCGCGACAGCCGCGCGTTCTGCAGCAGCAAGCGGCGGGCCAACTCGTTGCAGGGCTCCGTCCGCAGGATCGCTGCAAGCGCGATGGAACTTTTGACGACCCGCACCAAGTCGCGCGTCGCCCTGGCGCGCGCGATCCATTCGCTGGCCTTGAGGCCGTGCTTCAGAGCGTTGCGGTTTCCGGGCGGCGCCCCGGCCCGTCGTTCGGCAACATAATTGTTCGGCGAAATTCGCGTGCGTTTTGTGCTCGTGGGCCGCTTACGCTGTGCGCGCAAAAGCGCCGCCGCAATCACGGAAGGAATCTCCGGAGATGTCGATGCGTTCGTCATGAGTGTGAGGTGGGGTGCGGCTGCCTGCGTTCAAGCGTCCGCCAAGAACGCTATCCAACACTTATCCAACAGCCCGCGGTTCGCGGCGCAGCCTTTGTTGAGCGACGGGCCGGTGACGGCGGGATATGTGTTCGACAAGTCGATCTGAAAAATTTTAGAGATCGCGTCCGAAACGCGATGGCTAATGCGATGTGCACCACTTGCACGCGCGGTTACCGCGAAAAATCGCGACAGTTTAAATCTAACTTTTCGAAAATGCGCGCGGCGTTTTTCAGCCGGAATTAGCGCGGGTCCTATTGAATCAATTTTTATGAGAACTCACTTCGAGTTTTCGATACGGGAAACCAGGAGACTTTCATGCGTACGCAATTTGCACTCGCCACGGCCGGCTCGGCTCCGGCTCGGACGTCGGCAGCGTCCGCAGGTCTCGGCGCGCTCACGATGCTGACGATGCTCTCGCCGATGTTCGCCGTCTGCGGCTTCATGCTGGCGCAGATCCTGGGCTATTCCCCGTTCTAGAAGCGTCCGGGAAGGTCTATTTCTTGTTCGCATCTGGCTGCGGGGCACGGCCGGCGCGGATCATCTGGATCTGTCCGCGCTCCTCCAGCTCGAGCGCCGCATCGTAGCTCCCGGTCTCCAGCGTCGCATCGAACGTGCGCTTGGAGATGCGCAAGGCGTCGGGCGCGGCGCGCAGCATCTCGTCCGCCATCGCGGCGCCGCAGGCGCGCAGCTCGGCATCCGGCACCACCTTCGAAACCAGTCCGCATTGCAGCGCGTCCGCAGCGTTCATCGGCCGACCGGTCAGCAGCATCTCGCGCGCGCGCGACAGGCCGATCGTCCGCTGCAGCCGCCAACTGACGCCGAGCTCGCTGCCCGACAATCCGATCTTGATAAAGGCGGGATGGAACGCCGCGCTCTCGCCCGCGACGATCACGTCCGCGGCGAGCGCAATCGCGAGGCCGCCGCCCGCCGCCGCGCCCTGGACGAGCGCGATGATCGGTTGCGGGCAGGCGCGCATGGTCTTCAGCACGTCGCGCAGGACCCAGTCTCCGTTCGGCCCGTCGCGCAACCGGTCAGGCTGGCCCGCGGCCTTGAGGTCGGCGCCGGAACAAAAGGCGCGGCCTGCTCCGCTGACGATGACAACGCGCGTGTCCGCGTCGCGGCGCTTGCCGTTGAAATAGGCGAGCAGCGCGTCGGTCAGCGGTTGGTTGAGCGCATTGAGGCGATCCGGCCGGTTGAGGACCACTTCCTCCAGCGCGCCGGTCTTGCGAACGTCCAGGATGTCTTGCGTGCTCATGCCAATCTCCCCGCTCACGCCCGCGTGACGAACGTGTCTATGACCTTCTTCTCGCCGGCCTTGTCGAAATCGACGCTGAGCTTGTTTCCCTCGACCGCAGCGACCCGGCCATAGCCGAACTTCTGGTGAAAGACGCGGTCGCCGCGCGCATATTCCGACGCGGCCGGATCGCTCGTCTGGATCGTGTGCGCCTGGCCTTCGATCAGCGGCGGCCGCGTGCGCACGCCGCCGGATGCGGCGCGGTTGGCCTGGGCGCGTTTCCAGCCCGGCGAGTCATAGGTGCTGGCGAAGCCGCCGGTGTTCGCGTTGTCGCGAAAGCCGACATAGCCGCCATAGAATCCCTCGTCGACCACGGCATCGACATGTTCTTCCGGAAGCTCGGTGATGAAGCGCGAGGGCAGGGCGCTCTGCCAACTGCCGTGCACGCGGCGATTGGCGGCGAAGCTGACGCGGATGCGTTGGCGTGCCCGCGTGAGGCCGACATAGGCGAGGCGGCGCTCCTCCTCCAGGCCGGCAAGGCCGTTCTCGTCCATCGTGCGCTGCGAGGGAAACAGGCCTTCCTCCCAGCCCGGCAGGAAGACAGTGTTGAACTCAAGGCCCTTGGCCGCGTGCAGCGTCATCAGGTTGATGCGGTCGCCGCTTTCGTCCTGCGCGATCTCCATGACGAGGCTGACATGCTCGAGGAACGCCGCGAGCGACTCGAACGACTCCATCGAGCGGACAAATTCCTTCAGGTTCTCCAGCCGCCCCGGCGCCTCGGCGGATTTGTCGGCCTTGAGCATGTCGGTGTAGCCGCTCTCATCGAGCACCATCTCGGCGAGTTCGGTGTGCGGGATATGGCGCGACGTGTCCGTCCAGCGCCCGATATTGGCCGCGAGTTCGCCGAGCGCCTTGCGCGCCTTCGGCGGCACCTCGTCTGTCTGCGCGATCTCGCGCGCGGCGGCGAGCAACGGGATCTGTTGTCCGCGCGCAAACTGGTGCAAGGCCTGCACGCTCGCATCGCCAATGCCGCGCTTGGGCTTGTTGACGATGCGCTCGAAGGCGAGATCATCGTCGCCCTGTGCGATCAGTCGCAGATAAGCCATCGCATCGCGCACTTCGGCGCGTTCGTAGAAGCGCGGGCCGCCGATCACGCGATAGGGCAGGCCGAGCGCGATGAACCGGTCTTCAAACTCGCGCATCTGGAACGAGGCGCGCACCAAGATTGCCATCTGCGAAAAGGGCTGGCCGTCGCGATGCAGCGACTCCGCCTCGCTCGCGATGTTGCGCGCTTCTTCCTCGGCATCCCACACGCCCTGGACCTTGATCTTCTCGCCCGGATCGCCCTCGGTCCACAAAGTCTTGCCGAGACGGCCCTTGTTCGCGGCGATGAGGCCCGACGCTGCGCCCAGGATCGCCGAAGTCGAACGGTAGTTGCGCTCGAGCCGGATGACCTTGGCACCCGGAAAATCGCGTTCGAAGCGCAGGATGTTTTCCACCTCGGCCCCGCGCCAGCCATAGATCGACTGGTCGTCGTCACCGACGACGCAGACATTTCCCGATGCGGTCGCAAGCAGCTTCAGCCAGAGATACTGGACGACGTTCGTGTCCTGATACTCGTCGACCAGGATGTAGCGGAAGCGGTCGCGGTAGTCGGCGAGAATGTCGGGATGCGCTTTCAGGATGTTGAGCACATGGAGCAACAGGTCTCCGAAATCGGCGGCGTTCAGGTCCTTCAGGCGCTGCTGGTACTGCGCGTAGAGCTCGACGCCCTTGCCGAAGGCATAGCCGTGGCCCTCGCTTGCCGGCACGTCGGACGGCGAGAGCCCGCGGTTCTTCCAGCCGTCGATCAGAGCGGCCAGCGTTCGCGCCGGCCAGCGCTTCTCATCGATGCTCGCCGCCTCGATCAACTGCTTCATCAGACGAAGCTGGTCGTCGGTATCGAGAATGGTGAAATTGGACTTGAGGCCGACCAGTTCGGCGTGACGGCGCAGCATCTTGGCGCCGATGGAGTGGAACGTGCCGAGCCACTGCATGCCCTCGACCACCCCGCCGATGAGGGCGCCGATGCGCTCCTTCATCTCGCGCGCCGCCTTGTTGGTGAAGGTGACCGAGAGAATCTGCCCCGGCCACGCCCTGCGCGTGGCAAGGATGTGGGCGAGGCGCGTCGTCAGAACGCGCGTCTTGCCGGTACCCGCGCCCGCCAGAACCAGCACCGGCCCGTCGGTCGCCAGCACGGCCTCGCGCTGCTCGGCATTGAGGCCGGCGAGATAGGGCGGCTCGCGGTGAACCGGTGCGTTGTCGCGTTGGGGCTCTTCCCCGAACGCTTCGTCGAGCGGATCGCGATACCCGCTCATGGACCGGAACTCGATTCTGGAAACATGGAACGATTGTAGAACTTGTAGGCCGGAAATTCACCCACTGCTTTCCTTCCCCGTAAACGGGGGAGGAAAATCGCGCATTTCGCCTACAACCCCAGCTCCTTCAAAATCGCCGCGCGATCGGCATCGAGGTCCGGCGCGCCTGGGCGCGTCTTGGGATCCTCGTGCGCCGACAGCTTGACCGGATTGCCCTGCATGCGGATGGGGCCGAGTTCAGGGTCGAGCGCTTCGATGATCATGTTGCGCGACAGCACCTGCGGGTCCGCCATCACCTGCGCGACATTGTTGAGCGGACCGCTCGGCACGCCTGCGGCGTCGAGCAATGCGAGCCAGTCCTTCGACGGTTTGCCCGACAGCGCGATCTCCATCTCCTCATGCAGCGGTTCGTGGTTCACGACCCGCTTGGGGTTCGAGGTAAAGCGCTCGTCGGCGATGAGATCCTCGCGGCCAAGGACCCTGGCCGTGCGCGCAAACAGATCGTCATTGCCCGCAGCGATGGCGATATGTCCGTCCTTCGTCGCAAACGCTGCGAACGGCGCGATGGAGGGATGCCGCGAGCCGAGCCGGCCAGGCACATCGCCCGTTGCCACATAGCGCGAGATCGCGTTCTCGAGCAGCGCGACCTGGCTGTCGAGCATGGAGATGTCGACCTTCTGGCCGCGGCCCGTCGTCTTGCGGTCGTAGAGCGCCGCGATCATGCCGATGGTCGCGAAGAGCCCGGCGCTGAGGTCGCCGGTCGACGTGCCGACTCGCGTCGGCGGCGAGTCCGGATGACCCGTCAGGCTCATCACCCCGCCCATCGCCTGCACCACCATGTCGTAGGCCGGGCGTTTCGCGTAGGGCCCGGTGTGGCCGAAGCCGGAGACGCCGCAATAGATCAGAGCCGGATGCTTGTCCTTCAACTGCTCATAGCCGTAGCCGAGCTTTTCCATCGTCCCGCCACGATAATTCTCGATCAGGATATCGGCGCGCGCGAGCAGGGCTTCGAAAATCCTGCGGTCGCCGTCTGCCTTCAGATCGAGCGCGATAGATTCCTTGCCGCGATTGACGCTCATGAAATAGCCCGACTTGGTCTTTCCGGCTTTCGTCTTGACGAATGGTCCGATGTGGCGGCTGTCGTCGCCGGTGCGCGGCGGCTCGACCTTGATGATGCGCGCGCCGAGCTCGTTCAGCATCAGCGCCGCATAGGGTCCTGCCAGCACGCGTGTCAGATCGATGACGAGTATGCCGGAAAGCGGGCCGTTTCTAAGATCTGTCATGCTTTACCAATTCTGCGGTCTTTGTTTGCGTTAGCCATGTCTTCCTATCTTTTGCTACACTGTATTGTTATGTGATTGGCTCTTGCACGGACGAATTTGCTGCACGGCTTTTCCAGTCCGCAGTGTCCCGGGGTCTATCGGTGCTTCCACGCGTTGCCAGAAATGCCGTTCACCGAATCGTCCTCGCAGTGGCGGGAGCCGCGTTCTTGGCGGGTGCCGCGATGGCCGCCGAGCCCGCATCCACCGTAAAGCTGCTGACGACCGATATTCAAGTTGCCGCCGACGGCACCTACACTCAGACCAATCATTACGAGATCACGGCGAACAACGATTCCGCGGCGTTGCGGGTCGGACAGACGAGTCTGCCCTACGATTCGTCGAGCCAGGAGGTGCACATCGTCGAGGCGCACACCCTCAAGCCGGACGGCAAGACAATCCCCGTCAATCCGGATGCGATCTACGACCAGATGCCCAGCGGACTTGCCCCCGGCGCGATGATCACGGATTTGCGCGTCAAGGAGATCGTGTTCCCGCAATTCGCCGCGGGCGATGTTGCGGTCTACACGGTGACGGTCGCGACCAAGACATCCTATTTCCCCGGCAAGTTCTGGTTCAGCCAGGTCTTTCCGCGTTCGGTGGCGTTCGGCGACGTGCGCGAAAGCATCACCGCGCCCAGGAACATGCCGCTGCAGGTCGAAAGTCACGGCGTGGATTTCCGCAAGACGGAGAAGGGCGCGACGATCACCTATAGCTGGCACTATTCGGCGCCGACGCCCGTGGCCATGGAGTACAAGCCCGTTTCGCCGATGGACAGCGAGCCGCGCTTTCTGGTCACCAGTTTCAAGGACTTCGCCGAACTGGGCCAGGCCTATGCCGCGATCTCCAAACCCAAGATGACGCCGACGCCGCAGGTGACCGCCCTGGCGGACAAGATCACCGCCGGCATCGCAGACCGGCGCGACCAGGCGAAGGCGATCTACGAGTGGGTGAGCAAGAACATCCGCTATCTCGCGATCGAACTGGGACGCGGCTCGTTCGTGCCGCACGATCCGGACGCCATCATTTCCAACGGTTATGGCGACTGCAAGGATCACGTCGTCGTGCTAGGTGCGCTGCTGAAGGCCAAAGGTATCGAGAGCGAGAGCATCCTGATCAACGGCGGCAACAACTACACGCTGCCGAAAGTCCCGACCTATTCGTCCTTCGATCACGTCATTTCGTGGGTGCCGGAGTTCAACCTCTATCTCGACAGCAGCATCACGGTGGCGCCGTTCGGCGTGCTCGGCGCGCAGGAATATGGCAAGCCGATCATCCGCGCCACGCTGACCGGGGCGGGCGCGGACACGCTTCCCGTCGTGCCTGCGGGACTTGCCACCCAGTCGACGCGATCCGACACGGTGCTCGATGAAGACGGACAGCTTTCCGGTTCGACGACATCGACGGCCACCGGTCCCTATGCGGTGATGCTGCGCATGATTGGCCTCGGAATCCAGAACGCCGGCGCCGAAGCGGCGGCAGCGCATCAGCTCACGGTCCTGGGTTATCCGGGCGCGACGGGGTCATTCGACATCGGCGCTCCGACCGATCTTGCGCCGAGCTATGCGATCACGAGCCATTTCTCGTCGTCGGGTTGGAAGGCCCAGGCAAGCGGAACGCAGCCTTTCCACATGCCCGGTGGCCTGCGCATATTCGGCCTTGCCGGCGACGGCGCGCTGGGGCCGCTCAAGCCGGGCCAGTTCGCCGACAGCGAGCCGGTCGTTTGCGCGACGGCGCACATGAGCGAAGACCTCAGCCTGGCGCTGCCGTCCGGAATGCAGGTCGCGCACATTCCGCCCGACGCCAATATCGAAACGCCTTATCTGCACTTCGTGGCACACTGGGTGATGGACGCGAACAAGCTGACGGTGCACCGCGATTTCGACAGCACCATCGACCGGCCGCTCTGCTCGGCGGACATTCGCGAACGCAACGCGTCCGCGCTCGGCGAGATCGAACAGAGCTACAATTTCAAGATCTCACTCGTGCCGGCGAGTTCGCGAGCGGCGCAGCACTAGAGCTTCAGTCTTCGAGCTTGTGCGAATCGACCCTGCGCTTGTCCTTGTCGTGCTGCGCCTTGGCAAGCGTTCGCACCGGCTTGGCGATACCGTGTTTGGTGCGGTTCGCGTCGGCCTGCGCGGCCTTCGTGTCGCGGTCTTTCGCCTTCCTGGCGCGCCTGAGGTTGATGATCTCAGCCATCGATCGTCCGGCTCCGATTGTCTTTGCTTTCGTAGCACGGCGCGGAGAAAATCGCGCTGATTTTCGCGAGCCGCCATGACCCCGTTCGAACTCGTAGCCGCCCTGATGACCGTCGTTGCGCTCGCCGGCTGGCTGAACGCCAAGACGCTGCACGTGCCCAACGGCGTCGCCATGCTGATCGCCGGATTTGCCGGCGCGGGTCTGTTGTTCGCGCTGCAGCGGCTGTTCCCGCAGTTCGAAGGCTGGAAGGAAGTTTCGGACTACATCAACCGAATCGATTTCGTCTCGACGGTGACCGGCTACATGCTGGCGTTCCTCCTCTTCGCCGGCGCGATGCAGGTCGACCTGGCGGAGATGCGAAAGCGCTGGATGCCGGTCAGCGCGCTCGCCACCTTCGGTGTCGCAGCCTCGATCGGCATCGTCGGAACCGGACTGTGGCTGATCGCCGGCTGGCTGGGCCTGCCGCTGCCGCTCGCCTGGGCGCTGGTGTTCGGAGCCCTGATCAGTCCTACCGATCCCGTCGCGGTGCTGGCGACGGTGCGGCAGGTCAAATTGTCCACTAGCCTTCAGGTCATCCTGCAGGGCGAGGCGCTCTACAATGACGGCGTCGGCATCGTCGCTTTCACCGCGCTGCTCGCTCTGGCGACGGGCGCGGGCGACATCAGTCCGGCACGCGTCGTCAGCGATGTCGTCGTCCAGGCGCTGGGCGGCCTGTTCTTTGGCATGGCGGCAAGCTGGCTCGTGATCCGCCTCATGGGGACTCTGGACGATTTCGCCGTCGAGGTCGCAATGTCGATCGCCCTGGCGATGGGAACCTTCGCGGCGGCGCAGGCGATGCATCTGAGCGGCGCGATTGCCGTGGTCGGCGCCGGCATGCTGTTCGGGGGCGCGCGCGCCAAGGAGGCGATGCAGGGACAGACAGAGGCCTACCTGATGGGGTTCTGGTCTCTGGTGGACGAGATACTCAACGCGCTGCTGTTTCTCCTGCTGGGCGTCGAGATGATCGCGGTGCCCTTCTATGCCCATCAGACAGGACTTTTGCTCGCGGCGATTCCCCTTGTCCTGATCTCGCGCTTCGCCGTCGTCATGCCATGGGGCTCCTATTACCGGTTTCGCCATGGCGAGAAGCGGCCGACGCTTATCCTGGGTTGGGGCGGCCTGCACGGTGCGCTTTCGCTTGCGCTGGCGTTGACGATACCGGCCGGGCCGGAGCGCGCGCTGATCCTGTCGATCACCTATGCGGTGGTCGCGTTCTCGATCACGGTGCAGGGACTGACGTTCACGCCCCTGGTGAAATGGATCGAGCGCGGTTAGCCGTTCTCGCGGGCCTGCGCGCGGATATAGGCCGGCCGCGCGGCGAGCCGGGCGAGATAGTCGTCATAATGCTTGCGCGCCGGAAACAGCGAACCCTTGAAGAACTGGATCGCGGAACCGTAGAGAATGTCGGCCGCCGAAAAATTGTCGCCGAGCATGTAGGGCGCGCTCTCGAGCTGCCGTGAGATGAGGCCTTCAATGTCCTCGAACTTGCCGAAGCCCGTCGGTTTCTCCTTGTCCCAGCCCTGGAAGCGCGCAGCCGACGCCGGTTCGAGCGAGCCATTGTAGAAGAAGAGCCAGCGGACATATTCCGCGCGGTCATTGTGGCCGGGCAGGGGGCCGATTTCCTTCTTGGGATGAGAGTCGGTCAGATACAGGCAGATCGCGCCGGACTCGAACACGACCTCGTCGAATATCTTGATCGCCGGAACCTTCTTCAGCGGATGGATCGCCAAATAGCTGTCGGGCGCAGGCTCGCCCGATCCGTCACCACGCACGATCGGGACAATTTCGATCTTGTATTCGCATCCAAGTTCTTCGAGCAGCCAGATCATGCGCGAGGAGCGCGAGCGGGGTGCGTGATACAGCGTGATCATGTGCGAATGCTCCGTGTGGCCTCGAAGGCGATATTACGAATTTACGACATACACGTGAATGTGGATGCGGGGAAAAGCCTAGCCGAGGGCTGCTGCCAGCCTGCTGTCAGGACTGGCCGGCCGCGAGCGCCCGAAGGCGCAAGGCGCTCGCCAGGGGGCGTTCGCCGCGCACTCCATCGATCCGTCCGACATAGGCCGACAGACTGATCCCGTCCCGCAGCGCCTCGCGTTCAAGGACAGCCCAGAATTCCGCCTCCAGCGCGACGCTGGTGCGGTGGCCCGAGAGGGTGAAGGATTTCTTTTGGAGCAACATGGCGGCTTCGGATTTCATTCCATGGAAGATCGGCCAGAGACATAACACACGGCTCTGCCACGTCTTGAGCATCCCAGACTCATTGATGGCGCAGAGAGTGTCCGCTTTGGGTGGAAAGCGGTCATTCGTAGGTGGCCATGTACGCATTGCGTTCACTGCTGAGCTCGATGTTTTGCCGGAGTTGGCACAACTCGTGGATTTCTATTCCTGCTGCGGAATATGCCCCGCGAGGATTTTCAGCATCGGGCCTAGGTGGGTTGCGTAACGTCGCCATCGACCTACTGAAGTGTCGTAGAGCGGCTGACGGACTTGCCAAGCACTCGCTGTCGTAACTGGACGTTGAGTCTTGTGAAACTCGATACACGCTGGATCCCAATCCAGACCCAGAAACACCATCAGACGTCGGCTTTCCGCCTCAAGATTTTGCACGAGCGACTCGTACTGCACCTCCAAGACGGGTCCTGGTAGCACTTCGCGCCAAATCTGCGTCAGGCGCTCGATTTCGATGGCCCGACGGGCACAGTCTTCCAGATCGGTTGCCCAGGCGACACTGTCGCCGAAGTGGGTTGTAAAACAGGAAACACAAACGTCACGCAGGTCGCGTCGGCATACTATGACCCGGGCATTGGGGAAAAACAGTCGGATGTGGCCGAGCAGCTGGATATTGTCAGGAAGTTTGTCGATCACTCTTGGGACATCTCCCCCAAGCTCGAGAAGCCTATCAATCTGATCATCAGCTTCCTGCCGCAGCAGCTCTCGGTTCCATAGCGCGGGCGAAGCGTCATCCCTTTTGGCGCGCATTCGCCCCACTAGATGGATGATGTCCTTGCGCTCACCCGCACCATGCACTTGAGGATGACTCGCCGCGATCTGCTCAACGAGCGAGGTACCCGACCTTGGCATACCCACAATAAAAACCGGAACTTCTGAGTTGCTGCCCCACGGCCGCAATTCGTCAAAGAGAGATTTTGTGAATGTGACGTTTGTCCAGTCGACAAACTTCTGCAGCGCTTTCAAGTCGAAGGTTCGATTGGAAGCATTGGCGAGAGCCCAATCGAGGGAATTTGAGCTTCGGTAGACATCATATGCCGCGTCAAAATCTCCTTTTCGGTCCAAGGCTCTGGCGAGCGAAAATCCAGCAGATATCCGATCCGGCATTGCAATTGACGAATCGTCCATCCGCGCCCGGAATCGCCGCATCACCTGCAGATCAACAGGCTCGCGATTGAGGGATGCCAATTGCTGTTCGGCCAACCCATCTTCAGGTCGCGCGACCAAAATCTCACGGCAGATCTGGGCTGCCTCCTCGAACTGCCCAAGCCATTTCAGACCTGACACCAACATCGAGCGAACATCGAGCCGTTCAGGTTGTCGAGCCAAAAGGATACGGCAGACGCTCACAAGTTCTTCGGCATCGAGGCGGCGGTGCAAATTGGCCGCAAACGCGATGAGCGTGGTCGAATCATCCGGCGCAAGTTCGACGGCTCGACGTTGAAGTGAGATCGCCGCATCGACATCGCCCATATGGCCGAGGACTGCACCGAGACTGACAAGCGCGTCAATCCGATCCGGCTGTAGTTTGAGCACCAATCGCCACGCTTCAACTGCGGCTGGATAGTCCTCCAGTCTCTGAGCGGCGCTTGCGATACTGGCGTTCAGATCAGCCGAAACGGGGAAAAGGGGGGCTGCCCGGCGCAGTGCGACTAGGGCCTCTTGGTTTCGACCGAGGGAGAGCGACGCAATACCCAATTCGAGCCAGCCCTCGCCCAAAGACGGATCAAGTTCTGTTGCGCGACGGGCGGCAACAGCAGCCTTCTCTGCCTGGTCGAGGAGACGCAGTCCTCGCGCGAGATTTGCATGCGCATCAGAGTAGTCGGGATCTCTCTCGATTGCTCTCGAGATCATGGCGAGAGATTCATCGGCTCTGCCACGGTCTTGCAGGATGACACCGAGGAAATTGAGGCCCTCGACATTGTCTGGATCGCGGTGGAGAACCTCTCGATATAGGAGTTCTGCTCTGTCCAGGTCCCTCGCGACATGGCTTGAGGCACCTTGTTCGAGCAGGGAATCAATATCTGGCTTGTCGTGCATCGTGCCGCCTTCCGTCGCTTCGCAACGGTAGCAGGCGACACTCACACCGGCGCAAGCATTTGTCTGAGATTCCTGCGCAAATGGTTACGCCAACGCGCCTTGCTGCTTCAATACATCGGTGGTCATGATGGAAACCGGTCAACGGCGCGCCCGCGCGTTCCACGCGCGGTCAGCGTCGACTGAACCTTAATACATTGGACAATCGAAATATCACGACTTACGGCGACGACGCAGGGCTCCAAAACTAGCCAACCCCGCGGCGAGCAGGGCCAGTGAAGACGGTTCAGGAACTGAAGTAGGTGGTGGCGGGACGTGAGTGAAGCTGTAGGTGATCGTGACCGGAGGTGTGGAGGTGGTGGTGACATTAACAGTCACCGGGCTCGCGGCCGCCGGTTCCGCCGTACCGAGCGCAGCAACACCCGACGCTACTCCTAGGGCGAAAACGCTGGCGCTTCCGATGCGATTGACTTTCACCTTTACCCCCAATCCTGCCTTCTCAGCCGAAGGCGACGGACCACTCTCTGGCCACCGCTAAAAGGTTCGCAAGTTCTGGGCCACATATTTTTTCAGGAAATATCAGATAGTTAGAAAATTGTGATTCCGAATGTGCAAACAATATTTACAGTTTCGATCGGCTGGCGCTCAATTCACGCACTAAATGGAGAGCGGAAACTCTCGAACTTCAGTTGGATATCGGCGTCGGGGCGCGGCAACAAAGCGATCGCCAAAAAGAAAGCGCGAACGATAATGCTGCGTCGTTAAACCAAATTCTACCTGAAAAATGTGGATGGCTATATGTCCGCTTTGGGTCGACAGCGGACATTCGCCTAGCAGTTTGTGGCCGCTCGGCGCGAATGGCCAGTACGGGTGGAAAGTGGATATTGCCGAGAGTGGGCGGTCAAACGTCGATTGTTCAATTGATCCGGCGTTGCGTTGAACATGGGCATCCTGAGCCGATACTACGACAACGCGCAAAAGGCCGGCCAAGCGTAATCGCTACTTGAAGCGAACCCTCCAACTCTCCCACTTGCAGTCTTGCCTAAAGCGCGCCGATCGTCGGGTCTGCCGTCCGCTTGGCAACCTGGGTGCTTCTCCTGATCGCACCTTGTCATCTGGCAGAAACCGCAGAATGACGCTCTTCGACGAGACGAACGTAGGAACGTCGTCGGAGGCAACGGGACCCAGAGTACGGCGTTTGCACGTGGTCGGAAGCGCGGAGAACTACTTGGGGTCTGGCAGACCGAGCACGCGCTTGGCGACGATGTTCAGATTGATCTCCGAGGTGCCACCTTCAATTGAGTTCGCCTTCGAGCGCAACATCGAGCGCATCGCCGCAAGTTCCTGTTGCGAGAATTCGTCGCCGCTCCAGCCGAGACCGTTCTGACCCATCGCTTCGATCAAGAGTTCACCGCGCTCCTGTGCGATCTTTGCGGCCATGTATTTCATGATCGCCGCGGTGTTCGAGGGACCCGCATCGCCGGCGGCCCGCTTTATGGTGAGCGCGAAGGCCCTGCTCTCCATCATGTGCAACGTGATGCGATGGCGCAGATCGTGATCTGCGATGCGGCCGTTTTCGTCGACGCCTACATACGTCTTCGCGGCATCCGCGGCGCTAGGCAACGCCACCGATTGACCGAAGTTTCCAGGGCCGGCCAGGCTGCTGGCGATGGAACTGCGCTCGAACTGCATCAGCCGCTTGGCCACAGTCCAGCCACCGTTGAGCGGTCCGAAGAGCTGGTCTTTCGGTACCTTCACATCCGTGAAAAATGTCTCGCAGAATGGCGAGGTTCCGTTCATCAGGATGATCGGGCGCACCTCGACTCCCGGAGACTTCATGTCGATCAGAAGGAAACTGATGCCTTCATGCTTCTTCGACCGGTCGGTGCGCACGAGGCAATAGCAGCGGTCCGCATTCTGTGCGCCCGAGGTCCAGATTTTCGAGCCGTTTACGAGAAAGTGGTCGCCTTTATCTTCCGCAAAGGTCCGAAGCGACGCGAGGTCGGAACCAGCGCCGGGTTCAGAGTAACCCTGGCACCACCAGACATCACCGTTCACGATGCCCGGAAGGTGCTGCCTTTTCAGCGCGTCAGAGCCGTACTCCAAGAGCGTCGGGCCAAAAAACGAGACACCCATCCCGCCAATTGGATTGCGGGCCCCGATTCTTGCCATTTCCTCGGCCAGCACTCCGGCCTGCTCGCGCGTAAGCCCGCCACCGCCAGCTTCTCTGGGCCATGTCGGCACACCCCAGCCCTTTTCGCCCAGGGCCTTTCGCCAAGCCGTCGCCTGCGCACTTTCGGGTTGAGCTTGCAGCTTTGCGAGCTGTGCCGCGAAATCAAAGGCGAGCGACTTGGGGAAGTTCGCCTCGAGCCAAGTCTTCACTTCAGCCCGAAATGTTTCGATCGCGTCCCTGTCGTACCCCATATTGTCTCCCCTCTGGGTCTGCGCGTTCTTGCGAGTGCGCACGCTCAAACTTTAGAACAAACCGCCGTCGCGAGTCGAATTACCAATGAAAGTTTGTGCGCGGCACTTTGCAGTGTCTTTGCATTTGTGCCGTATGGTTCGCGGAAAAATAGTCGCGCACCGACACGGTGCTTCAGTCGTTTTCGAGCATTGGGCGGAAGCCTGTTTTGGCGATGCGACCAATTCTTGGCTTGCCCGATCCCAGTCTGATTGACGCTCGCTGATTTCGCTCAGACCGCTCTGCTGCAAGACAAGATGGACCAATGACATCGAGATCGAAATCCCGTCGACGAGACTGCCGATGGGTCAAAGGTCAACAAGCAAGGTGGTCCGTGAGTAAAGTTCAGGGCAAAAGTCAGACGAATTCTGTAGGCATCCCACCCGATGGCGCGTGTCCGCTTCGGGCCGAAAGCGGACGTTCGCGCGTGAGCGGAACGCGCACTGTCGGAGGTCGTCCGATCTCGGACCTTCACTTCGGACCGATCATGTCCTCAGGGCGGACGATGGCGTCGAACTCGGCGGCGGTGACAAGCCCGGTCTTGAGCGCTTCTTCCTTCAGCGTCGTGCCGTTCTTGTGCGCGGTCTTGGCGATCTTGGCCGCCGCGTCGTAGCCGATCTTGGGAGCAAGCGCGGTGACGAGCATCAGCGAACGCTCGAGCCCCGCCTTGATATTGTCGCGCCGCGCCTCGATGCCAATGACGCAGTGATCGGTGAAGCTGACCGCAGCGTCCGCCATCAGGCGCACCGACTGCAGGAAATTGTAGGCCATCACCGGATTGTAGACGTTGAGTTCAAAATGGCCCTGGCTGCCGGCGAAGCTCAGCGTCGTCTGGTTGCCGAAGATCTGGATGCAGACCTGTGTGAGGGCCTCGCACTGGGTCGGGTTCACCTTGCCCGGCATGATCGAGGAGCCCGGCTCGTTTTCCGGCAGCGAGAGTTCGCCAAGGCCGCTGCGTGGGCCGCTTCCGAGCAGGCGGATGTCGTTCGCGATCTTGAACAGCGAGGCTGCGACGGTGTTGATCGCGCCATGCGAAAAGACCATCGCGTCGTGCGCGGCGAGCGCTTCGAACTTGTTGGGCGCGGACGTGAACGCCATGTTCGTGATCTTGGCGATCTTCGCTGCGACTTTTTCGGCAAAGCCCACCGGCGCATTGAGGCCGGTGCCGACCGCCGTTCCGCCCTGCGCAAGCTGCATCAGCTTGGGCAGCGTCAGTTCTATCCGCTCGATGCCGTTCTTCACTTGCGTGGCGTAGCCGGAAAATTCCTGGCCGAGCGTGAGCGGCGTTGCATCCTGAGTGTGAGTGCGCCCGATCTTGATGATGTCCTTGAACTCGTCCTGCTTCTTTTCCAGCGCCGACTGCAATTTTTTCAACGCCGGCAAGAGATCGTGGACGATCTGCTCCGCGCAGGCGATGTGCATCGCGGTCGGGTAGGTGTCGTTCGACGACTGGCTCATGTTGACGTCGTCGTTGGGATGGACGGGCTTCTTGGAGCCCATCTCGCCGCCCAGCATCTCGATGGCGCGGTTGGAGATCACCTCGTTCGCATTCATGTTCGATTGCGTGCCAGAACCGGTCTGCCACACGACCAGCGGAAAATGATCGTCGAGCTTGCCGTCGATCACTTCCTGCGCCGCCTTGACGATCGTCTCGCCGATCTTCTTGTCGAGAATTCCCAGTTCCATGTTGGTCTCGGCCGCCGCGCGCTTGACGATGCCCAGGGCGCGCACGATGGGCAGCGGCTGCTTTTCCCAACCGATCTTGAAATTGCCGAGCGAGCGCTGGGCCTGCGCGCCCCAATAGCGGTCGGCGGCGACCTCGATGGGTCCGAACGTGTCGGTCTCGATGCGGGTTTTGGTCATGGCTCTATCCGGGCTGTCGAAGCGCAGGCGTACCGCGCTCGCACCCGTTCGACAAGGCTTGGCGCGGGTCGTTATTTCTTGCGGAAGGAATCCAGGCTCACCACCTCGCCGGCCTGCGGCACGGGCGGTTTTTCACCGGCTGTTTCGGCGATCTTGGACGGCGCCGTATCGGCTGTTTTTTCGCGATTTTGCTCGGGTGCCGGCGTCGGCGGCATCATCTGCGGATTGCCCGATTTCGCGTCGCCTTCGGGCCCGCGGAACTGCAGCCCGAACTGAACGCCGGGATCGAAGAACGCGGTGAGCGCGGGAAACGGAATGACGAGCGTGGCGGGAAGCTTCTTGAAGGTCAGCGTGACTTCGAAACGCTCCTCGGTGATCTTCAGGCCCCAGAACTGATGCTGGAGGATGATCGTCATCTCGTCCGGATACTGCTCGCGCAGAAAGTCCGGAATCTCCACGCCCGGAAATTTCGTCTT
>Ga0265325_10000453_pt1 | contig 29634 bp, 31 predicted proteins | sample 41420metaG_FD_202090 | JGI IMG/M metagenome (GOLD analysis project Ga0265325, IMG submission 202090) | Rhizosphere microbial communities from Carex aquatilis grown in University of Washington, Seatle, WA, United States - 4-14-20 metaG | ecosystem: Host-associated > Plants > Roots > Rhizosphere... | reverse complement strand
ATGCCACGAGATCGCCCGTTCCGGGGCGCGTGCTGGCCGCTCTGGGTCGCCGCGGCGGACGCTCGTCGCTGCTGGTGGCAGCGGCGAGTGGCCGACATGGCGAAGCGCAGCAGCGGCGGAAGCCGGCCGCGCCGGCTGTAGCCGCTGCGGAGCGACCCAGACACGCCAGAACGCGCAACCGGACGCGCGAGATCGTGGCATCAACCATCTAGAGGCGGGAAAGCCGCAGCGGGGTTGCGTCCGGCCGCGGATGCCCCTTCCGGCACTACCATCCATCGTGGCGGTAATGGAGACCATGTGGGCCATCCGCAAGCGCGGTCCCGCGCCGGGGCTCGCACTCGACGAGGTGCCGGTGCCTGTGCCGCTCGACGACGAGGTGCTCGTCGAAGTCGAGGCGGCAAGCGTGTGCGGGACGGATCTCCACATCTTCCGCTGGGACGCCTGGGCTCGCAATCGCATCGAGCCGCCGTTGACGCTCGGCCACGAGTTTGCGGGGACGGTGAAGGCGATCGGCCGCAGTGTGCGCCACGTCGCGGTCGGCGACTACGTCTCCGCAGAGAGCCACGTGACGTGCGGCGCGTGCTACCACTGCCGCACCGGCCGCGCGCACATGTGCGAGAAGACGCAGATCCTCGGCGTCGACCGCAACGGCGCCTTCGCCCAGTACGTCGCCGTGCCGGAGTCGGTGATCTGGCAGAACGACCGCTCGAAGCTGCCGCCGGAGATCGCAACGCTTCAGGAGCCGTTCGGGAACGCGGTGTTCGCCCTGAGTCACGAGGACGTCGCCGGCAAGTCGGTGGCCATCCTCGGCTGCGGCCCCGTCGGCCTGTTCAGCATCGGCATCGCGCGCGCCTCGGGCGCCGGCCGCGTGCTCGCGTCGGACCGGATGCCTTTCCGGCTCGGGCTCGCGGAGCGCATGGGCGCACACGAGGTGCTCGACCTCCGCGACGTCGCCGACGCCCCGGCCTGGTTCGTCGAGCACAACGAAGGCGAGCACCCCGACGTCGTGTTCGAGATGTCCGGCGCTCGCGAGGCGATCGTCGACGCGTTCCGCATCGCCCGCAACGGCGGCCGCGTGATCCTGTTCGGGATCCCGGCGCAGCCGGTGGAGCTCGACGTCGCCGAGGAACTGATCTTCAAGAACCTGAACGTGTCGGCGGTGAGCGGCCGGGAGGTGTTCGCCACCTGGTACAAGACCCGGTGGCTGCTCGAGCACGGCGTCGTCGACCTGCGGCCGCTGATCACGGAGGAGCTCACGCTCAACGAGTTCGAGCGTGCGTTCGCGTTGCTCGAGTCGGGAAATGCGTGCAAGATCGTCTTGCGCCCCAACGGTGCACCGCACGAGGCGCTCGTCGCAACGCCCACCGGTGCCGCCGAGCCCGACGACACGCTGTCCAGGCCGGAAAGGTGGGTTCATCGATGAGCACGCTCGACGAGCAGATCGGCGGAGAGCTCGACGCCCTGCGGGCCGCAGGGACGTACAAGCACTTCAACACGCTCGAGTCCCCGCAGGGGCCGGTCGTGACGATGGCCGGCCGCGGAGAGGTGATCATCCTCTCCTCGAACAACTACCTAGGCCTCGCCGAGCATCCGGACGTCGTCCGCGCGGGCATCGACGGGCTCGAGCGCTACGGCGCCGGCACCGCCTCCGTCCGCTTCATCTGCGGCACGTTCGCACCGCATCTCGACCTGGAGCGCGACCTGGCCGAGCTCTCCGGTACGGAGGCGGCTTTGACGTACGTCTCGTGCTGGAACGCGAACGAGGCCGTGATTCCGACGCTGGCGAACGACAACACCGTGATCCTGTCCGACGAGCTGAACCATGCGTCGATCATCGACGCGGTGCGCCTCGCGAAGCCTGAGCGGAAGCTGCGCTACAAGCATTCCGACATGGGCGCGCTCCGCGACGCCCTGCGCTCGTGCGAGCCCGGCCAGCGGAAGCTGATCGTCACCGACGGCGTCTTCTCGATGGAGGGCGACCTCGTGAAGCTGCCGGACATCCTCGACCTTGCCCGCGCATACGACGCGGTCGTGCTGGTGGACGACTCGCACGGCGTCGGCGTCGTCGGCGAGAACGGGCGCGGCGTCGTCGAGCACTTCGGCGTCCTCGGCCAGGTGGACGTGCTCACCGGCACGCTCGGCAAGGCGCTCGGCGGCGCGGCCGGCGGCTATGTCGCCTCGTCCGCCGAGGTCTGCGACCTGCTCGCGCAGCGCTCGCGACCGCAGCTCTTCTCGAACGCGCTCCCGCCGACCGTCGCCTGCAGCGCGCGGGCCGCGATTCACGTGCTGCGCACGCGTCCCGATCTCGTCGCGAAGCTCCGCGAGAACACGCGCTGGTTCCGCGGCGCGCTCCGCGAGGCCGGCTTCAACCCGTTGCCGGGCGAGGCGGCGATCATTCCTATCATCGTGGGCGAGACCGCACATGCGATCGAGGTGTCCAAGCGGCTGCTCGAGCACGGCGTCTTCGTGACCGGCTTCGGCTATCCGGTCGTGCCTGAGGGAACGGCCCGCGTCCGGGTGCAGATGTCCGCGGCACTGGAGCCGGCGCACCTCGAGCAGGCGCTCGCGGCGTTCGTCGAGGTCGGCCGTGCGGCCGGGCTCGTTCCGGTATAGGAGGGTTTGCCTAGGGCTTCTTCGGAAGCGCAGCCTCGAAGGCGGCGAGCTCCTCCTCGGGCATCGCGTACGCGTGCTGCAGCTCGGGGAACGCGCCGCTACGGACGTCCTCTGCATAGCGTGCGAGCGCCTCGGTGATCACCGCGCCGAGGTCGGCGTAGCGCTTGACGAAGCGTGGCGCGTGGCCTTCGTAGTACCCGAGCATGTCGTGCCAGACGAGCACCTGGCCGTCAGTCCCTCCGCCCGCGCCGATGCCGATCGTCGGAACGGTCAGCGCGCGCGTGACCGCTCCGGCCACGGCGTCCGGCACCGCTTCGAGCACGACGGCGAAGCAGCCGGCCCCCTCGAGCGCCTGAGCCTCCTCGATCAGACGCTGCGCCCTGTCGGCCGTGCGACCCTGGGCCTTGAAGCCACCGAGCACGGTCGCGGTCTGCGGTGTGAGGCCGACGTGGCCCATCACCGGGATGCCGGCGTCGACGATTGCCCGCGCTCGAGCGATCGACGTCCCGCCGCGCTCGAGCTTCACGGCGTCGGCGCCGCCTTCCTTAACGAGCCGGATCGCGTGTTGCACAGCCTGCTCGTTCGAGGCCTCGTACGAGCCGAAGGGCATGTCGGCGATCACGAGCGGACGCTTCGCGCCCCGAGTCACCCACTGCGTCATGAACACGATCTCGTCCATCGACACGGCGACCGTCGACTCGCGACCGTGCACGACCATGCCGGAGGAGTCGCCGACGAGGATCAGGTCGACGCCCGCCGCGTCTGCAAGCCGGCCGCTGGGCGCGTCGTACGCGGTCACCATGACGATCTTGTCCCCGCGCCGCTTCATCTCCATCAGCTCCGGCAGCGGCAGCTTGCCGGCGGTCCACGACGCGTAGCGCTGAGGCTTGTCCGTCATCTGAGCTCCCCTTTCAGCAAGACATTGTCGATGAGGCGAATCGAGCCGACGCGGACGGCGCCTGCGAGCACGAGCGCGCCGTCGAGGTCGAGCAGCTCGACGTAGTCCGGTGTGAGGCCGTTCAATTCGGCGACAGCGGCGGCGACCGCGTCGCCGCCCAGGCGGTGGGCACCGGCTCCCGCGGCGAGCGCGCGCGGCAGGGAGACAGCCTGCGCTCGCTCATCCGGAGAGAGAAGGACGTTCCTCGACGAGAGAGCCAGGCCGTCGGCGTCGCGGACGGTCGGCAGCACGCGGATCTCGAGCTGGACGTCGAGGTCGCGCACGAGCCTGCGGATCACGACCGCCTGCTGCGCGTCCTTCTGCCCGAAGTACGCGCGCTCCGGGCGCACGATGTTGAAGAGCTTCAGGCAGACCGTGGCGACCGCGCGGAAGTGTCCTGGGCGTGCGTCGCCTTCCAGCCCGGCCGATGCTTCCTCGACCTCGACCCACGTCTGGAAGCCGGCGGGGTACATCTCCTCGAGCGGCGGCGCGAAGAGGAGGTCGACGCCTGCCTCCGCCGCGAGCCCTGCGTCGCGCTCCTCGTCCCGCGGATACGCGGCGAGATCGGCCCTGTCGCCGAACTGGGCCGGGTTGACGAACAGCGAGGCGACAACCGTGTCGTTCTCGGCGCGCGCGGCCTCGAACAGCGAGAGATGACCGGCGTGGAGGGCGCCCATCGTCGGGACGAGGCCGATGCTTCCGGCGCCGGCCAGTGCCGCTCGCAGCTCGTCGATCGCCCGGATCGTCCTCACGTTGCGAGCACCACCGTCGCGGCTGCCAGCGTCTCGTAGAGGTGCTCGAGCTCCGGCCGGCCGGCGCGGATCGCCGCGCGATGGGCCTCGACGGTCGCCCAGTCGCCGCGCGCGATCGGGCCGGTGAGCTCGAAGCCGTTCTCGATCGTGCGCAGCATCAGCGGCTCGAGCGCGGCGGCAGGGGCGCCCGCCGCCTCGAACAGCAGTGACGCTGCGCGCTGCATCGTGACGACGTAGTTCGACGCGAACACCGCGCCTGCGTGGTAGAGCGTCCTGGCCGCGTCGGCGAGCTCGAACGGCCGCAGCCCGAGCGTCTCGGCCAGCCAGAGCCCCGTCGTGCGGGCCTCGTCCGTCTCGGCGGTGACAGCCGCCCAGGCGCCGTCGAGCTGCTCCGGCCCGCGTGCGAGCGTGAACGTCTGGAGCGGGTGCACGCTGAACCGCCGTGTGTGGGGCGCGAGCGAGGCGAGGGGCGTCGCGCCGCTCACGTGCGCGACCCACGGGCCGGGCTCGACCGCGGCGGCGGCGTCGGCGATCGCGCCGTCGGGGACGCACAGCAGGACGAGCTCGGGATCGTCCGAGCCCACGACGACGCCGCGCTCGCGCAGCCTCGCGGCGACAGCCGAGCCGACGCGGCCCGAGCCGATGACGTGAATGCGGTTGATCACTGCGATTGCTCCAGCTCCTGAGCGGATGCCGGGCCTGGGCCAAGTGTATCCATGTTCGGCCTGGCGGCGTCTCGCGCCGGGGTGCCCCGGTACGTATGCTTCCGGTCGTGCCGATTTACGAGTACGTCTGCATGGAGTGCGAGTCACATTTCGAGGAGCTCGTCCGCGGCGAGCAGCGGGTGGTGTGCCCGGACTGCCAGGCCTCGAACGTCGCGCGTCAGTTCTCGACGTTCGCCGTTCACGGCGCCTCGAAGCAGCCGAGCTTCGGCAGCAGCGGAGGCGGGTGCTGCGGCGGCTCGTGCGGCTGCGGCCATTAGCTCGTGCCTGACCAGCTGACGCGCGCCGAGCGGGAGCAGCTCGAGGCCGAGCTGGCGGAGCTCGAGGGTCCCCGCCGGCAGGCGATCGTCGAGGCGATCGCGGTCGCGCGCGGTCACGGGGATCTCTCGGAGAACTTCGAGTACCACTCCGCGAAGAACGAGCAGGGGCTGCTCGAGCGGCGGATTGCGATCCTGAGCGCGCGGCTGCGCGACGCGGTGATGATCGACGAGGAGGCCGCTGCGGTCAGCGGCGTCGTCACCGTCGGCTCCCACGTCGAGCTCGAGCGCGACGACGGCGAGCGCCTGTCGCTCGAGATCTCCAGCGTCGGGGGCGTCTCGCCGGACTCGCCGGTCGGCCGGGCCGTTCTCGGCCGCTCCGTCGGCGACGAGATCACGGTCGAGGCGCCGCGGGGAACGTGGCGGGCCCGCGTGATCGCGATCAGCCGCTGACGACCCGTCCGGGAGGCGTCGTACACTCACCGTCCGTGAGCGCCGTCCCCGTCGAGCACCTCGACGAGCTCCAGGCCTACGCGCAAGCGGTGGCCGGGTGCACCCGCTGCCGCCTGGCGCAGGGCCGCACGCAGGTCGTGTTCGGCTCCGGCAGCGCGCACGCCGACCTGATGTTCGTCGGCGAGGCGCCCGGCTTCCACGAGGACCGGCAGGGTGTTCCGTTCGTGGGACAGGCGGGCAAGCTGCTCGAGCAGCTCCTCGCCGGGATCGGGCTGTCCCGGCAGGAGGTGTACATCGCGAACGTCTTGAAATGCCGCCCGCCCGGAAACCGCGACCCGCAGCCGGACGAGATCGAGGCCTGCGAGAGCCATCTCTTCCGTCAGATCGAGCTGATCGAGCCGACCGTGGTCGCGACCCTCGGCAACTTCGCGACGAAGCTCCTCTCCGGCCGCCCGCTCGGGATCACGCGCGTGCACGGCCAGGAGCAGCAGACGACGATCGGCAGCCGCAGCGTGCTGCTCTACCCGCTCTACCATCCGGCCGCCGCCCTCTACACGCCCGCGATGCTCAAGGTGCTGGAGTCGGACTTCGCCCGGCTGCCCGAGCTGCTCGGGCGCATGCCCGAGCCGGCCGCCGCGCCCGAGCCGGAGCTGGCCCTCGTCGCGCCTCAGCCTCCGGCGGAACAGCTCGGACTCTTTTAGATCCCCTGGACGGCGACCATGCGGAGATCGGCGGCGCCCTCGCGGAGCGCCTTCGCCGCCTGGTACTCGGGCGAGTCGTAGAAGCGGCGGATCGCGTCGAGATCTTCGAACTCGACCACGACGAGCCGCTCGGGATTCCAGTCGCCTTCGAGCACGGCGAGCTCGCCGCCGCGGGCGACGAAGCGGCCGCCGCCGGCCGCGACCGCGCCGGGAGACGCGGCCTTGTAGAGCTCGTACTGCTCGGGATCGTGAATGTCGGTTTCGACGATGAGATACGCAGGCATGGGCGTGACTCTACGCTTTGCCCTGTGACCGACACCGAGACGACGTCGCCCGAGGAGACCGCTGCACTGGCCGGACGCCTTGCCGTGCGCCTGGCGCCCGGCGACGTCGTGACGGTTGCCGGCGAGCTCGGCAGCGGCAAGACGACGTTCGTCCGCGGCGCCTGCGAGGCCCTCGGCGTACGGGAGCACGTGACGAGCCCGACGTACACGATCGGCCACCGCTACCACGCCGCGGAGGGCGAGGTCTCGCACCTCGACCTCTACCGGTTTCACGGGGTCTCGGCGGCCGAGTGGGGCGATCTCGAACCGTACTTCGACAGCTCGATCGCGTTCGTCGAATGGCCGGAGGCGGGCGAGGGCGTGCTCCCTCCGCCGCGCTTCACGGTCCGTTTACGGCATGCTGGAGGCGGCCGGAGGGTCGTTTCGATCGACGAGTGCTGACGCTGGCTTTCGACACTGCGACGGACGTTGCGACGAGCGCGCTCGTCGACGGCGGCGAGGTCCTCGGCGAGCGGGTCTCGCGCGCCGCGACGCTGCTCGAGGACGTCGACGCGCTCTTGCGGCAGGGCGGCGCTCGTCCGGGCGACCTGGACGCGCTTGCGGTCGGGATCGGCCCCGGCAGCTTCACGGGCCTGCGCATCGGGCTGGCCGTCGCGCGCGGGCTCGCACTCGCACTCGACCTGCGCGGTGCCGGCGTGTCGACGCTCGACGCGCTCGCCGCGGGGGCGCCCGGCGCGCTGCCCGTCGTGGACGCGCGGCGGCGCGAGGTGTTCACGCTCGTCGGCGGCGCACCGACGGTTATGACGCCGGCCGCGCTCGAGATCGCTCCCGGGACGGTCTGCGTCGGCGACGGTGCGCTCCGCTATCGCTCGCTGCTGGAGGAGAAGGGCGCTCTCGTACCGCCGGCCGAGGACGAGCGGCACGTTCCACGCGCGCGCTTCCACGCGGCGCTCGCCGGCAGCCTCGGCCCGGTCGACGAGATCGAGCCGCTCTACCTGCGTGTGCCCGATGCCGAGCGGAGCGTGCGATGACGACCGTGGAGCTGCGCCGGCTCGGGCTCGCCGACCTCCGCGCGATCGAGGAGATCGAGCGGCGCTCGTACCCGACGCCGTGGTCGCGCTCGATGTTCGCGGGCGAGCTCGCAAAGCCGAGCTCGATCTGCCTCGGCGCCTTCGACGCGGACGGTGAGAGCGGGACGCTCTGCGGCTACCTGATCGTCTCGCGGTACGTCGACGCCTGGCACGTGATGAACGTCGCGGTCGACCCGGAGCACAGGAGCCGCGGCATCGCCACGATGCTGCTCGAGCGGCTGTTCGAGCTCACCGCCGCGGACGCGCGGCGCGGCTACACGCTGGAGGTGCGGGTCTCGAACGCGACGGCGGTCGCGCTCTACGAGAGGCTCGGCTTCGAATCGCGGGGCATCCGCCGCGGCTACTACACCGACAATCGCGAGGATGCCCTGATCATGTGGAAGGAGCCGGTCGCGCGCGGGGCGCGCGACTAGTCGTGACGGTCGCGGGGCGCAAGCGTCTCGCTGAGAGCGCGCATTCGCTTCGGGCCGACGCCGCGAATGGAGAGCCATTCCTCTGGATTGGCGTCGAGTACGGCTGCGACCGATCCGAACCTGTCGAGGAGCGCCTGCGCGGTGACGGTCGAGATGCCGGGGACGGCGGCGAGCATCGCCTCGGCGGATTCGGAAGCTGTCGGTCGTTGCGCATAGGCGCGGGTGACCTTGCGCCGTCGTTGCGGCCGGTTCGCGAGGATCTTGAGCCACAGCGCGGAGTCGGCTGGATCGTTCGACCGGATCACGCCGATCCCCAGTTCGGTGACCGCAAGCAGGGCGCCGCGGACGGACGCGGTACTCAAGCCGCCTCCGTCGAGATCAGCACCCTCAACCAGCAGGTACGGCCGCGACGTCGTACGGCTGAGCCGGCCGATCTGCGGCCAGAAGCGACCGTTGATGATCGCCAGATGCAGGTCGCGCACGCCTTTGCGTTCAACCAGGGCCGCGCCTGCGACGTAGTCGGCTACGGGCAGCCGTTCGCGTTCGACTCGCACATCGAGCGACCGCAGAGCCTCAAAGATCCGGCTCTCCTTCTCGCGAACGTCGGCGACAATCGATATCTGCACATTGGAAAGTGTCTGGCGGCCGGCTTCGCTTGCCTAGTGGCCGTCCAGGACGGCCACGAGTGATCCTCGGCATCGAGACTTCGTGCGACGAGACTGCTGCCGCTGTCGTAAGCGAGGACGGCCACATCGCTTCGAATGTTGTGGCGTCCCAGGCAGAGCTCCACGCGCGCTACGGCGGCGTCGTACCGGAAATCGCCTCGCGGCAGCACCTCGAGCTCGTGGTGCCTGTTGTGCGCGAGGCGCTCGAAGCTGCGGGAGCGACACTCGACGACATCGATTGCCTCGCGGTCACACAGGGTCCCGGCCTGATCGGTGCGCTGCTCGTCGGGCTCGCGGCGGCGAAGGCGATCGCCTGGGCGCGCCGGCTGCCGCTCGTCCCCGTCGACCATCTCCGCGGGCACGTCGCCTCGCTCTACCTCCAGCCGGAGCCGCTGGAGCCGCCTTTTCTCTGCCTGCTCGCCAGCGGCGGTCACACGATGCTCCTCGACGTGCGCGGTCACGGCGACGAGCGTCTGCTCGGGACGACGCTCGACGACGCCGCCGGTGAGGCGTTCGACAAGGGCGCGCGACTGCTCGGGCTCGCGTATCCCGGCGGCCGCGAGATCGACCGGCTCGCGCGCGAAGGCGATCCCGAGGCGTACGAGTTCCCGGTCGCGCGCGTCCCCGGTCTCGACTTCTCGTTCTCGGGTCTGAAGACGGCGTTGCTGTACGCGACGCGCGAGCTCGGTGAGACGGAGCTCGCGGCGCGCCGCGCGGATCTCGCGGCCTCCTACCAGCGCGCGATCGTCCGGGCGCTCGTCGGGCGTGTGCGCGAAGCCGTCGAGCAGACCGGCGCCGCGCGGGTTGCCGTGGTCGGCGGTGTCGCCGCAAACTCGGAGCTGCGCGCTGCGCTGCCGGAGGCCGCGCCGGCCCCGCTCGCCCTCTGCACCGACAACGCAGCGATGATCGCCTCGGCCGCGCGCTTCGCGGCACCGGTTCCGTACCCCGGTTATCTTGGCCTCGATGCGTACGCCTCGCGCTGAGCCGCGGCGCGTCGTCTTCCTCGCGCTCCTGACGGCGATCGCGACGGCGGCGCTGCTCGCAGCGGGCGGCAAGAGCGCAGGACAGGCTCCCGTCTCCGCCTCCAGCGCCGCCGCCTGGCGCGGGCTGGTGGGCTCGCGGCCGCGCGTCGCGCCCGGCGGGCGGATGATCGTCGTCCTGAGGACGCCGTCGCTCGCGCAGCGCGTCGCAGCCGTGGGCGGCAGGGCCCCGGTGAAGCTGGAGCGCAGGTGGACCGCGGCCGCGTTCTCGGCCCAGCGGCGGCTCGTCTCACGCCTCGCGCGGAAGGGCGTCTCGCTGCACCCCGACTACGAGTTCGCCCGCGTCCTCGACGGCTTCTCGGCGGTCGTCGACGCAGGCGCCGTTCCGGTGCTCGAGCGCGACCCGGACGTCGCAGGCGTCTATCCCGTGCGCGTCGCGTATCCGGCGGCGATCTCGGCGCGAGTGCTCTCACGCGCCGACTTCGGGCCCTCCTCCGGGCATCGGGCGGGAGTCGGCGTTCCGGGCCTCGACGGCGGAGGTGTCACGATCGCGCTCCTCGACACCGGAGTCGACCCGGCCGTGCCCTACCTGCGCGGGCGTGTGCTCGCCGGCGTCGACGTGATCGGCGGCGATGCGGGCGCGCTCGCCGGCGTGCGCCCGGGCGATCCGTCCCAGGTCGAGCGGCACGGAACCGAGATGGCGGGGTTGCTGGTCGGGGCCGGAGGGCCTTCGGGCCTCTCGGGAGTCGCCACCGGCGCGTCCGTGCTGCCGATTCGCGTCGCAGGGTGGCAGCCGGACGCGCTGGGCCACTGGGCGATCTACGCGCGCAGTGACCAGATCGTCGCCGGGCTCGACCGCGCGGTCGACCCGAACGACGATGGCGACGCCCACGATGCGGCGCGGATCGCGCTCGTCGCGCTCGCCGAGCCGTTCGCCGGCTTCACCGACGGGCCCGAGGGTCGTGCGGTGCAGGGAGCGCTCACGCTCGACACGCTCGTCGTCGCACCGGCCGGAAACGACGGAGCGGCGGCGGCAGGGTACGGCGACGTCTCCGGGCCCGGCGGCGCGCCCGCTGCGCTGACCGTCGGCGCGCTCGACACCCGTCCGCGCGTCGACCGCGTCCGCGTGCTCGTGCGGAGCGGGCTGACGACGCTGCTGGACGCGACCGAACCGCTTGCCGGCGCCGTCGTCCCACCGCGCCGGCTCGACGTGCGCGTGGCCGCACCGCGCGGGCTTCGCGCGACGGCATCGCGCCTCGAGGACTTCTTCACGCCGGCCGGCGAGAGCCTCGTCTCCGGCCGGGCGGCGCTCGTGTCCGTGGGTGCTTCGCCTGCTCTCGCGGCCGAGGAGGCCGCGGCGGCCGGCGCCGCCGTGGTCGTGTTGTACGGCGGCGCCGTGCCGCTCACGGCGGGCGGTCTCGGCCTGGACGAAGCGGTTCCGGTGCCCGTCGTCTCGCTCTCGGCCGCGGCGGTGCGGTCCGCGGTCGAGCGGCTGGCCACGGGCGCTCCCGTCACGCTCGTTCTGCGCGCTGCGGTTTCGGCGTCGAACGCCGAGAGGGACCAGGTCACGGGCTTCTCCTCCGGCGGGATCGGCTTCGACGGCCGTCTGAAGCCGGATGTGGTCGCGGCCGGCGTGGCTCTTGCCACCTCCGACCCGGGCACGAACGTGGACGGGTCGCCTCGCTTCGTCACCGTCAACGGCTCGAGCGTCGCGGCGGCGGTCGTCGCCGGCGCTGCTGCCCTCGTCGCGCAAGCGCGGCCGGCGATCGACGCCGGCGCGTTGAAGGGGCTGCTCGTCGGTACCGCTCAGCCGCTCGCCGCGCACGGAGCGGGACGCGTCGACGCGACTGCGGCGGCCGGAGGCGAGCTCGCTGCCGTACCCGCGACGCTGGCGCTCGGGCGCGCGAGCCGAGCCGGTCGTCATCTGAGCGCGACGTTCACGCTCAGGAATCTCTCGGCGCACGCGTTCCGCGTTCGCTTCGCCGTGAGCACGCAGGACGGCGGGGCCGCGGCCGTCTCGTTGTCGATCCGCCCACGACACGCGCTCGTAGAGGCGGGACGCGGCGCAACCGTGCGCGTGGACGCCGTCATCCGGGCGCAGCCGGTGGGCGCCGCCGCCGCGGACGGCGCCGTCGTGGCGGCGGTGGAGGGCGGCGCCGAGCTTCGCGTGCCCTGGGCGGTCGACTTCAGGCCTGCCCCCGTCGGGCTGATCCGCTCGGCGAGTCTGTCGGCGCGGACGTTCGCGGCCTCCGACACGGCGCCGGCGCTGCTTTCGATCGACGCCGGGCGTCTGCTCGAGGTGTCCGGCCGGCCCGCGATCGTCCCGCTCAGCCGGCTCGATGTCGAGCTTTGGCGCGCCGACGGCACGGAGGTGGGACTGCTGACACGCATGCGGGACGTGCTCCCCGGCCGGTACACCCTCGGCCTCACGGGGCGCGGCCCCGACGGGCGGCGTCTGCCGGCCGGCAGCTACGTCCTGCGCCTCGTCGCCTATCCGGTCGGTTCCGGCTCGACGAGCAGTAGAAAGCTCGGATTTACCCTCCGATGACGAGTCGTATACTCGCGCTGCATATGCGCTTTTCCTTCTATTTGCTCGGGAAAAGGAGCAGATTGTGACCACAGTCGAAGTACCCGTCTCGCATCTTCGCGAGAACCCGTTCGAGATCGCCCGCGCGCAGCTTCGGCGCGTCGCTGCGATCTTCGGCATCGACCAGAATCTCGTCAACGTCCTCGGCGAGTGCAAGAAGGCAGTCGAGGTGTCCATCCCCGTCTCGATGGACGACGGCTCGACTCGGGCGTTCAAGGGCTTTCGCGTGACCCACAACGTCGCGCGCGGTCCGTCCAAGGGCGGCATCCGCTACCACCCCGACGTCACCGTCGACGAGGTGAAGGCGCTGGCGATGTGGATGACCTGGAAGTGCGCGCTGATGGGGATCCCCTTCGGCGGCGCGAAGGGCGGCATCGTCTGCGACCCGAAGAAGATGTCGCGCGGCGAGCTCGAGAGGATGACCCGCCGCTACACGAGCGAGATCATCAACGAGATCGGCCCGGAGAAGGACATCCCGGCCCCCGACGTCGGCACAGACGGCTCGGTGATGGCGTGGATCTTCGACACGTACTCGATGAACAAGGGCCATTCCGTGCTCGGCGTCGTGACCGGCAAGCCGCTCTCGATCGGCGGCTCGCTCGGGCGTGAGGAGGCGACCGCGCGTGGATGCCTCTTCACCATCCGCGACGCCGTCGCGAAGCAGAACCGCTCGCTCGCCGGCATGCGCGTCGCCGTACAGGGGTTCGGCAACGTCGGCAGCTTCCTCGCGAAGTTCCTCCACGAGGAGGGCTCGACGGTGATCGCGATCTCCGACTCGACGACGGCGCTGTACAACCCGAAGGGCATCGACGTGCCGGCGGCGTTCGCGTACAAGCGCGAGCACCACACGCTCGCCGGACTGAAGGATGCTGAGCTGATCACGAACGAAGATCTGCTCCTCCTCGACGTCGACATCCTCGCGCCGTGCGCGCTCGAGCAGGTCATCACCGAGGACAACGCCGCGAAGGTGAAGGCGGGGATCATCTGCGAGGGTGCGAACGGGCCGGTGACGCCGGGCGCGGACGCGATCCTCGAGGACAACGGAGTGCTGATCCTGCCGGACGTGCTCGCGAACGCCGGCGGCGTCGTCGTCTCCTACTTCGAGTGGGTGCAGGGCCTCCAGGAGTACTTCTGGAAGGAGGCCGAGGTGAACGCGAAGCTGAACGACATCGTCAGCCGCGCGTTCGAGGCGACCTGGGAAGCCGCGCAAAAGCGCGACGTCCCGATGCGTGTCGCCGCGTACGGGCTCGCCGTGCAGCGGGTCGCTGAGGCCACGCTCACGCGTGGGATCTACCCCTAGAGCCGATCGGAGAACCTGTGGTTCTCCGATCGAGGGAATGTGCTCCGCAGAGCGGGCGCCGGCCAAGCCGGCGCCCTCTTTGCGTTCGGGGCAAGGGGAGCGATTGCGCGGACGGTGGCGCTTCGCGTCCCCGCCCGCGTGGGTCCGGCCTCCGGCTACGACGGGCTTCGCCTGCCGTAGCCTCCGGCCTCCTGCGGCCCTGACGGGCGTAGGGTTCGGCCCGTGCCGAAGGTCGCCGTGTACCACGCAGACGGGTGCCACCTGTGCGAGCGCGCACTCGACATCGTGCGTGCCCTCCACGCCGAGCTCGGCTTCGAGCTCGACGAGATCGACATCACGGGCGACCCAGCCCTCGAGGCCGAGTATCGGGAGTGGCTGCCGGTCGTCGAGATCGACGGCCGGCGCCGCTTTACGTATTACGTGCAGCCGGAAGCCCTCCGGCGAGCGGTTGCACAAGCGGGCAGCTAGTCCTGCCTGGTACAAAGGCATCAGCTGTTACAAACTCGACCGGAGGAGGACGCGTGGCGGATCGGCTGACGGTGGGTGTTGCGGCCCGTCTGTCGCGGTACCTCCAGGTACTGACACAGGCGCGGAAGATGGGCAAGACTCGGATCTCCTCCCAGGAGATCGCGGAGTACACGAACATCAACGCGACCCAGATCCGGCGCGACCTCTCGGCCTTCGGCAAGTTCGGCAAGCGCGGGGTGGGCTACAACATCGACTCGCTGCTCGGCGAGATCCGGAAGATCCTGCGCACCCAGGGGCAGCACAACATCGCCCTGGTGGGCGCCGGACGGCTCGGACAGGCGATCGCGAGCTCCCCGATCTTCGCCGAGCACGGGATCAACATCGCTGCGGTCTTCGACACCGACCCCGACAAGATCGGGCTGCCGATCGGCCACGTGGCGGTCAGCGAGTACGGCGGGCTGCCCGACGCGATTCGCGACAAGAACATCCTCGTCGGGGTCCTCGCGGTGCCGGCGGGCGCCGCGCAGCAGGCCGCGAACGACCTCATCGGCGCCGGGGTCCGGATCATCTTCAACTACTCCGAGGCGCTGCTCGAAACCCCGGCCGACGTCACGGTGCATACGTCGAATCCCGCCGTGGAGCTGTTGTATGCCCTCTACTTCCATTTGACGTGACTCGGGTGCCTGGCACCGCGGAGCGGTGCCAGGCACCGGGGGTCTAGTGTCGCCCGCATGCGGATAGTCATCTGGCACGGCTACCTCCTCGGCGGTACCGGCTCGAACGTCTACACCCGTGCCCTCGCGCGCGAGTGGAGCCTCGCGGGCCACGACGTCACGATCGTCTGCCAGGAGCGGCACCCGGAGCGCCACGACCTCGGGACGGCCGCGATCGTCGTGCCGGAGCTGCCCGACCGGCTCCTGCCCGTCTTCGTGCTCGACCGCTACGAGGGTCTGGAGGCGCGGCTTCTCCAGGACTTCACGCCGTCCGAGCGCGATCGCTACGTCGACGCGAACGCATCGGCGCTCCGCGCGCTCCTGCCGGCCGACCTCGTCTTCGCGAACCACGTCCTGCTCGGCGGTCCGGTCGCCGCCGCGTCCGGCGCGCGCTTCGCGGTCAAGGCGCACGGATCCGAGCTCGAGTACTCGATGCGCGGCCGGCCGGAGCTCGCGCGCTGGGGCGCCGAGGCGCTCGCACACGCCGACGCGGTCTTCGTCGGGTCGGCGCACATCCGTGCGGTGCTCGAGGAGGTGGTCGGTCACGTCGACCGCGTGCATGAGGTGCCGCCGGGCGTCGACGTGGAGGAGTTCCGGCCGGAGGCGCGCGGCGAGGCGCTGGCCGCCCTGCTCGCCGAGGCGCGGCGCGACCCGCCCAACCCCGGCAACGCGGACGAGCGGCACGCCGACGACGGCAACGCCGGCCGCTTCGCCGCCTTCTTCGAGACCGACGAGCCGACCGTCGTCTACGTCGGGAAGATGATCGTGAACAAAGGTGTGCACATCTTGCTGGAGGCGTTGCGCGGTCTCGATGCGCGTGCGGTGCTCGTCGGCTTCGGCGACTACCGTGCCCAGCTCGAGGCGGAGGCGCCGCCGCGCACGCTCTTCACCGGGCCGCTCGAGCACCGGCACCTCGTCCACCTCCTTCCGCTCTGCGACGCCGCCGTCGTGCCGTCGATCTTCCCCGAGGCCTTCGGAATGGTCGCCGCCGAGGCGGCCGCCGCCGGCGTCCCTCCGTTGCTCGCCGCGCACTCGGGCCTCGCCGAGGTCGCGGCCGGCATCGCGCGCGAGTATCCGCCGCAGCTGCAGCACCTCGTGGCGACGGAGACCGGCGACGCCGGAGTGCTGCGCGACCGCCTGGCCGAGCTGCTCGCGCTGCCGTCCGAAGAACGGCGCGCGCTCGGGCAGGCCGCACGGCGCGCGGTCGTGCGCAACTGGAGCTGGGCGCGCGTGGCCGAGCGGCTGCTCGAGCCGCTTGCCGGCGAGCCAGGGGCCGCGGGCTAGGCTTCCGCCATGGGCGACGACCAGAAGGTCGGCTACGAGGAGATGCTCGCAGCGTCCCGCGCCGCGTTCGAGACGGTGCCGGACTTCACGGTCGCCGTGGAGGAGGAGTTCGCGCTCCTCGACCCCTCGACGCTCGAGCTCGTCAACCGCTTCGAGGAGCTGCAGCAAGGAGCCAGAGGCTCGGAGCTCGAGCCGCACCTCGTCGGCGAGCTGATCGCCTCCGAGATCGAGGTGCGCACCGGCCGCTGCGACGTGTTCGCCGACGCCGTCGACCGGCTCGGCGAGCGGCGCGCACAGCTGCGGGCGCTCGCTGACAGCTTCGGCGTCACGCTCGGCTCGACGGGGACGCATCCGTGGAGCCGATGGCAAGAGCAGCGGATCATCGACACGCCGCACTACCGCCGCAACGACGAGCTTCTGCGCTACGTCGTCTGGCGCAACAACACGTTCGGGCTGCACGTGCACGTCGGGATCAACGGGCCCGACCGCGCGCTCCGGGTCACGAGCGCCCTGCGCAACTACCTGCCCGAGCTGCTCGCGCTCTCCGCGAGCTCTCCGTTCGCCGAGGGTGTGTACACGTATCTTCACTCGGCGCGCACGCAGGAGTTCACGCGGATGTTCCCGCGCTGCGGGATTCCGGACTGGTTCGAGGGCTGGGACGACTGGGAGGCGTACATTCGCTTTCTCTACGAGACGGGCTCGGTCACCGAGCACACGCAGATCTGGTGGAGCGTGCGGCCGCATCTCGCCTTCCCGACCGTCGAGATCCGGATCTGCGATGCGCAGCCCGAGCTGAGCGAGGCTCGCTCGCTCGCCGCGTTCTGCTACTCGCTCACTGCCCGCATCGCGCGTGCGCTCGACGAGGGTGAGCCGTTGCCGTCGTGGCCGCACCGGCTGCTCGAGGAGAACCTCTGGCGCGCGATCCGGTACGGCCTCTCCGGCGAGCTGATCGACCTCGAGCGTCGCCGGCCGATTCCGGCGCGGGCGCGCCTCGAGCAGCTGCTCGAATGGGTACGCCCCGTCGCCGAGGAGCTGGGTGCCGCAGCGTGGCTCAACGTGCCGGAGCGCAACGCCGCCGAGCGGCAGATCGCCCGCCACGAGGAGGGCGGGACGATCGAGGAGATCTTCGCGGAACAGGTGGCTGCAGGTGAGCGAGTCGCAGGCTGAGCCCACGGGGATCCCGAGCCCGGAGGAGCTCGTCGCGGAGCTCCGCAAGGCGAAGGTCTCCGAGCTGCTCGTGCACACGTGCTCGCTGCTCGCCTCGCTCGCCTTCGGCAAGCTCGCGCCCGACCTGCGCGACCTCGACCAGGCGCGGCTCGCGATCGACGCGTTGAAGGCGCTCGGACCGCTGCTCGAAGAAGGCCCGCGCCGCGACGTCCAGCAGGTCGTCGCCAACCTCCAGCTCGCGTACGCCGACGCGGCTTCTCGGCCGGAGTAGGCGATATGCTCGCGGCATGGCACGCAAGCGTCGCGGGAAGAAGAACCAACCCAGCGGCCGCCCGGATGTGGCCGGAACCCACGGTCGCGACCAGTTCACCTCGCCGCCCAAGCCCGCGGTGAAGCCGCCGCAGCGGCTGCCGGGTCACGGGATGCGCTGAGGGGCCGGCTCGTGCGGCCTCCAGCCGCTCGATTTGATACACAAGGAGCGCGCGCCGGGAACGTCCCGGCGCTAACTTTGTGACAAGGAGAGTCCCCCGCCCATGAGCTGGTTCATGCATCACGCCGTCCTCTTCGCTCTCCTGTGCGCCGGAGCGGCCGTCGCCTACGGGATCGGCCTGACGGTCTGGCTGCTCCGGCAGCCGGAAGGCACCGAGCGGATGAAGGAGATCTCGCACGCTGTGCAGGAAGGCGCAGCCGCGTACCTGCGCCGTCAGTACCGGACGATCGCGATCGTTGCGATCGTGCCGTTCCTCGCGCTCGGCTTCTATCACTCGCTCGGATGGGGCACAGCGGTCGGCTTCCTCGTCGGCGCCGTTCTCTCCGCGGCGGCGGGCTTCATCGGCATGAACGTCGCCGTCCGCTCGAATCTCCGTACCGCCGAGGCGGCCCGCACCGGCCTGCCGCCCGCGTTGAATGTCGCCTTCCGGGCCGGATCGGTCACCGGCCTCCTCGTCGTCGGGCTCGGCCTGTTCGGCGTCTCGGGGTACTACTGGGCCCTGACCGACTGGCTCGGCCACACCGACAAGTCGGCCATCCACGACCTGATCGGCCTCGCCTTCGGCGGGTCGCTGATCTCGGTCTTCGCACGGCTCGGCGGCGGCATCTACACAAAGGCCGCCGACGTCGGCGCCGATCTCGTCGGCAAGATCGAGGTGGGCATCCCGGAGGACGACCCGCGCAACCCGGCCGTGATCGCCGACAACGTCGGCGACAACGTCGGCGACTGCGCCGGCATGGCGGCCGACCTGTTCGAGACGTATGCGGTCACCGCAGTCGCTGTCATGCTGCTCGGCGTCACCGGCCGTGCGTACGTGACCGGAACGCATCTCTGGCTGTTCCCGCTCGCGATCGGCGGCGTCTCGATCCTCTCGTCGATCATCGGCGCCCAGTTCGCACGGGTCCGCCCGGGCGGCAGCATCATGAACGCGCTCTATCGCGCGGTCCTCGTGGCGACGGTCATCTCCGCAGTGCTCTTCATCCCGATCACGAAGGCTTTCGACACGACGGGCGCGTATTCGTTCGGCCATCTGTACGGCGCGGCGCTGATCGGGCTCGCGGTCACCTTCCTGCTCGTCGGCATCACCGAGTACTACACGGGTTCGCGCTGGGGTCCGGTGAAGCGGATCTCCGCCGCCTCGCAGACCGGCCACGCGACGAACATCATCGAAGGACTCGCGGTCGGCATGCAGGCGACCGCCCTGCCGGTGATCGTGATCGCGGTCGGCATCCTGCTCGCGAACCACTTCTCCGGGCTCTACGGGATCGGCGTCGCCGTCATGGCGCAGCTCTCCATGACGGGCCTCATCGTGGCGCTCGACGCGTACGGGCCTGTCACCGACAACGCGGGCGGGATCGCCGAGATGGCCGATCTGCCGCACGAAGTGCGCGAGATCACCGACCAGCTCGACGCCGTCGGCAACACGACGAAGGCCGTGACGAAGGGCTACGCGATCGGCTCTGCCGCGCTCGCAGCGCTCGTCCTCTTCGGCTCGTACGCCCAGGGGCTGAAGGACCAGGCGCCCGTGGGGTCGGCGCTCTCGCATCTGACCTTCGACCTCTCGAACGCCTGGGTGATCGCCGGCCTGTTCCTCGGCGGCCTGATGCCGTTCCTCTTCGCGTCGCTCGCGATGCAGGCGGTCGGCCGGGTCGGCGGCCAGGTGGTCGAAGAGGTCCGCCGGCAGTTCAAGGCCGACCCGGGAATCATGGAGGGCACCTCGCGGCCGGAATACGGGCGGGCGATCGACATCGTCACGCGCTCTGCGATCCGCTCGATGATCGTCCCGGCGCTCGTGCCGATCGGCTTCCCGATCATCGTCGGCATCATCAACGCACAGATGCTCGGCGGTCTGCTGATCGGGACGATCGTCACCGGCCTCTTCCTCGCGATCTCGATGACCTCGGGCGGCGGCGCCTGGGACAACGCAAAGAAGCTGATCGAGGACGGCCTCTACGGCGGCAAGGGCTCCGACGCCCACGCCGCGTCGGTCACCGGCGACACCGTCGGCGATCCCTACAAGGACACCGCCGGCCCGGCGATCAACCCGATGATCAAGATCGCCAACATCGTCGCGATCCTGATCATTCCAATCATCGTCTCGATTCACGGCTGAGTAGTCGCGGGGGCGGAGGCCGATGGTCTCCGCCCCCGCGACCAGGAGTAGCGTCTACACAGTGAGCCTCTACCGGGATCCGCGACGGCTGGCCGTTGCGCTCCTCGCGAGCGCTGCCGCCGTCGCCTTCGTGACCGGGGCGATCCAGCTCTTCAAGCCGTACGTTCCCGTCCTCAGTCTCGGCGTGCTCTACGTCTTCGCCGTGCTGCCGGTCGCGGTGATCTACGGGCTGCCGCTCGCGCTCGTCGTCTCCATTGCGAGCATGCTGGCATTCAACTGGTTCCACCTGCCGCCGATCCACACCTTCACGCTCGCGGACAGCGAGAACTGGTTCGCGCTCGCCGTCTACTTCGCAACCGCGGTCGTCGTCAGCGAGCTCGCGGCGCGGGCACGGCGGCGCGCCGCGTCCGCCGAGCAGCGGGAGCAGGAGTCGGCGCTGCTGGCGGAGCTCGCGACCGAGCTGCTGCGCGGGCGGGGGCTGGACGAGGAGCTCGACCAGATCGCGTCGCGGGCGGCCGCCGTCCTCGGGGTCGAGTCCGCCGAGATCGAGCTCGGTCCTGCGCACCGCCCGCCGCCCGGGCACGCGCCACATCCGCTCGAAGTGGCCGACCGTTCGGTGGGGACGCTGTACACGCCTGCCGGCGGCGACGCGCACGTCGCCGCGCGCCACCGCTTCCTGCCTGCGTTGGCGGCGTTGCTCGCGGTCGCGGTCGACCGCGACCGGCTCGAGCGGGAAGCGCTCGAAGCCGAGACCCTGCGGCGCAGCGACCTCGTCAAGACGGCGCTCCTTCGCGCGGTCTCGCACGACCTGCGCTCGCCGCTCACGGGTATCAGCACCGCCGTCGGCGCGCTCCGCAACACGACGCTCCAGCTGAGCGACGAGGACCGCGCCGAGCTGCTCGAGACGATCGACCTCGACTCCGGGCGCCTCAGCCGCCTCGTCGGCGACCTGCTCGACCTCTCGCGGCTCGAGGCGGGCGCAGCAGCGCCGGAGCAGCAGCTCTGGTCGCTCGACGACCTCGCACGCCAGGCCGTCGACTCGCTCCATGCGCGTGACCGCGTGGACCTCGTCGGCGAGGGGCCGCTCGTGAACGTCGACGCGACGCAGATCCAGCGTGTGCTCGCAAACCTGATCGAGAACGCGTTGAAGTTCTCGTCACCGGACGTTCGCGTGCTCGTGCGGATCACGGCCACGCGCAAGGAGGCGATCGTGCGAGTCGTCGACCAGGGGCCGGGGCTCCCCGAGGACGAGCTGGAGCGCGTCTTCGAGCCGTTCTACCGGCGGACGGGCGACAACAGGTCGGGCGCAGGGCTCGGGCTGGCCATCGCGCGCGGCTTCGCCGCAGCGAACGGCGGCCGCGTCTGGGCGGAGTCGCGCCCCGAGCAGGGCGCCACGTTCGCGCTCGCGCTGCCGGTCGTCGAGGTGCCGGCGGAGCTGCGCGCGTGAACGGCCAGCGGATCCTCGTCGTCGATGACGAGCCGCAGATCCTGCGCGCGCTGCAGACGACCCTGCGCGGTGCCGGGTACACCGTGGATTCGGCCGCCACCGCCGGCGAGGCGCTCACCTCCGCGGCAGCACACCCTCCCGAAGCGGTGATCCTGGACCTTGTTCTTCCCGATGGAAACGGCACCGACGTCTGCCGCGAGCTGCGCACGTGGAGCGACGCGCCCGTGATCGTGCTCTCGGCCGTCGGGGAAGAGCGGGAGAAGATCGCCGCGCTCGACGCGGGCGCCGACGACTACGTCACGAAGCCGTTCAGCGTCGACGAGCTGCTCGCGCGGCTGCGAGCGGTGATGCGCCGCCGTTCGCCGAGCCAGGAGCCGGTGATCGAGATCGGCGAGCTGCGCATCGACGTCGCGGAGCGCGTCGTCACCGTGAAGGGCAAGCGGGTGAAGCTCAGCCCGCACGAGTTCGACCTGTTGCGAGTACTCGCCCAGAACCGGGGGAAGCTACTCACGCACCGGACGCTGTTGCGCGAGGTCTGGGGCCCGGCGTACCAGGTCGAGGCGCACTACCTCCACGTGTACATCTCGCACCTGCGGCGCAAGATCGAGCCCGACCCGTCGAGCCCGCGCTACCTCCTGACGGAGCCGGGTGCCGGCTACCGGCTCGTCGATCACCTTTCCGCGCCCGTCTAGGTACCATGCGCGCCGGTGAGCCGGGAAGTCTGGTCGGCGTCGCGTAGCGCTGCCTTCAAGACCACCCGATGCACACACCCCGTCTGCTTCCACGCTCGGCCGAGTGGCGCCGCGAGGCGCTGCGCACGAATCTCTGGGCGGTTCCCGCGCTGGAGGTCCTGCTCGCGGTCGGGCTCTTCTTCGGCACCTATGCCCTCGACCGGGCCGTCTACAACGGCGGGCTGTCGCTCCCCTCCTGGGTGATCAGCGGTACCGCCGATGCCGCGAGGCAGATCCTGACGGCGCTGGCGGCGGCGGTGATCACCGTCGTCGGTGTCGTCTTCTCGATCACGATCGTCACGCTCACCCTTGCCTCGACGCAGTTCGGGCCTCGGATGCTGCGCAACTTCATCCGCGACCGCGGCACGCAGTTCACGCTCGGCACGTTCGTGGCCACCTTCGTGTACGCGATCCTGACGCTCGTCTCGATCGGGCCGTCCAATCACGGCGAGTTCGTCCCGCACATCTCGATCACCGTGACGCTCGGGCTGGTCGTGCTCGACCTCGCGGTGCTCATCTTCTTCATCCATCACACCGCGAAGTCGATCCAGCTGCCGCAGGTGATCGCCAGCATCGCCGGCGATCTCTCGAAGGCGATCGACGCGCAGGTCGTATCCGTGAGCGACCGCGTTGCGGTGCCGGAGCGGGGCCTGTCCGTCGCGGAGCTGTCGTCGCGGATGGCGGAGTCCAGCGGAATCGTCCATACGACGAAGAGCGGCTACCTGCAGTTCGTCCGCTACGACACCCTCGTCGCGATCGCGGCCAGGCGGTCGGCCGTCATCCGGCTGCTGCACAGGCCGGGTCACTTCGTCGTCGAAGGGCACCCGCTCGCGACCGTGCTGCCTGCGGAAGCGGCCGCCGACGTGGCCCGCAGCCTCGAGCGCACCCACTTCATCGGGCCGCACAGGACGCTGACGCAGGACATGGCATTCGCGATCGACCAGCTCGTCGAGATCGCGATCCGCGCCCTCTCGCCGGCGGTGAACGACACCTTCACGGCGATCACCTGCATCGACTGGCTCGGGGACAGCCTCTGCAAGATCGCCCTGCGCTGGAACCCGACGACCGTCCACCGTGACGGCGGCGGCTACGTGCGGGTGATCACGGCGGAGATGAGCTTCACACGCCTGGTTCAACGAGCGTTCGAGAAGATCCGGCAGGCGAGCCGCGGCATGCCCGCGGTGATGATCCGCCAGCTCGAGGCGCTGGCCAAGATCCAGGACTACGCGACCACCGAGCCGCAGCGCCGGGCCTTGATGGCACAGGCGGAGATGATCCTGCGTGCGAGCAATGAATCGGTGCCCGAGGAGGCGGATCGCGCAGACGTCCAGCGCCGGTACGACGTGGTCAGCGCGCGCGCCGACTCGACGCTCGCGCCCGTTTAGACAACGTTAAGACCGAGCGCCGGGGCTTTCAGCCGGCGTTGACGGGCGGGGTCGTACGTTGCGGCGCATGGAGCTCTCGCAGCTCGTGCACCGTCCCGCCCGCACGCAGCACACCCTCCCGGCAGCGCCGTGGGTTCCGCTTGTGCCGTGCGCCGCGGCGGCCGCAGTGCTCTTCGGCATGGGCGTCGCGGGAGGGCTCGAGGGGAGCTTTCTCCTCGTCGTCCCGATCTCGGTCGCTTGCCTCGGCCTTCTGCTTGCGTTGCGAAGCTGGGCCGAGCGCGATCGCATCCGTGCCGAGGCCGACGCCTGGATCGCGCGCGGCTACGAGAATCGCGCGTCGCGGTACGGCTGGCGGATCGAGGAGCTGACGTCTCATGGCGAGCGCAAGCTGCTCGGCCGCTCCGTCCGCAGGATCGTCCCCGAGCTCGCAGCCGGGCGCCTGCCCGGCGCGTCGCCGCTCAACCGGCCTGCGCTCCGCCCGTTCCGCGCGGAGCTGATCGCGCTCGCGGATCGCCTCGACGACTTCGAGCGGCCTGTTTCGGCCGCCGGGATCCTCGGCGTGCACCGCCTGCTCACCGAGCCCGGAAGCGTTCTCTACTCGCGGCCGCTGTTCGATGCGCCGCCGCGTGACATCGGCGCCGAGCTCGGCGCAATCCTCGACGGCCTGGAGGTATGCCGCTGATGTTCGACGTTGCTGCAATTGCGATCGGGATCGCGTGCTTCGCCTGCGCGTTCGCGATGCTCTACGCGTTGGACCGGATCTGATGTCCGCTGCCGACGCCTTCGGGCTGGCGATCTCGCTGGCGGTGTTCGTCTATCTCCTCTACGCGCTGTTTCGCGGGGAGCGGTTCTAGATGAGCGCCCAGGGAATCGGCCAGATCCTCGTCTACGTCGTCGTCCTCATCGCGCTCGGCTACCCGCTGGGCATCTACATGGCGCGCGTCTACAACGACGACGACTTTGCCCGCCGCGGCCGGCTCCGCTGGCTCGGCGCAGTGGAGCGCGGCTTCTTCCGTGCGGTTCACGTCGACGGCGACCGGGAGCAGGACTGGAAGAGTTACGGGAAAGTCACGCTGGTCTTCAGCTCGCTTTTCGCGCTCTTCCTCTACGGGATGCTCCGGTTGCAGGGGCATCTCTTCCTGAACCCAGATCACCTGCCGGCCGTCCCGGCGCACATCGCGCTGAACACGACAGCGAGCTTCATCACGAACACGAACTGGCAGTACTACGGCGGCGAGTACACGATGTCGTACCTGAGCCAGATGGCCGGGCTCGCGGTGCAGAACTTCGTTTCCGCCGCCGTCGGGATGGCGGTGCTCGCGGCGGTCGTGCGTGGAATCGCGCGCCGTTCGCGCAGCGACATCGGCAACTTCTGGCGCGACCTCTACCGCTCGCTCGTCTACATCCTGCTGCCGCTCGCCATCGTTCTCGGCGTGATCCTCATCTCGCAGGGCGTCGTCCAGACGTTCCACAGCCACGCGACCGCGACGACGCTCCAGGGTGCTCACCAGACGATCGCACGCGGCCCGGCGGCTTCGCAGATCTCGATCAAGCAGCTCGGCACGAACGGCGGCGGCTACTACAACTCGAACTCGGCCGTTCCCTTCGAGAACTCGAACGGGATCTCGAACTTCTTCGAGCTGCTCGCGATCCTGCTCATCCCGGCGGGGCAGGTGTTCATGTTCGGGAAGATGGTCGGGTCGCGCAAGCACGGCTGGATGGTGTTCGCAGCGATGCTTTCGGTGTTTGTGATCGGCGTCGCCGTGAACCTGCCGGCCGAGCAGCACGGCTCTCAGGTCCTCCGAAACTCGGGCGTGAACATCACGCAGGGGCACGGCCAGAGCGGAGGCAACATGGCCGACAAGGAGGTCCGCTTCGGCCAAGCCGCGTCGACCAACTGGACAGTCGCGACGAGCGATGCCTCGAACGGCTCGGTCAACAGCGGCTTCGACGCCCAGACTCCGGCCGGCGGCGCCGTACCGCTCGTGAACCTCTTCCTCGGCGAGGTGATCTTCGGCGGGGTCGGGTCGGGGCTCTACGGCATGTTCTTCTACATCATCATCGCCGTCTTCATCGCCGGCCTGATGGTCGGGCGCACGCCCGAGTGGCTCGGCAAGAAGATCGAGGCGCGTGAGATCAAGCTCGCGGCACTAGGCGCGCTGTTCGTGCCGACGATGGTGCTGACGATGACGGCCGTCGCGATCGTGACGAAGTCGGGGGTCGCGTCCATCTACAACCACGGCGTGCACGGCTTCACCGAGACGCTCTACGCGTACGACTCGCAGTCGAACAACAACGGGAGCGCGTTCGCGGGCTACGGCGCGACGAGCTTCTCCGCTTCGTTCGGCGCCGTCGCCATGCTCCTCGGTCGCTTCGTGCCGCTTCTGGCCGCGCTGGCGCTCGGCGGCTCGCTCGCCAAGAAGAAGATCGTGCCGGCGTCGGCGGGGACGTTCCGCACCGACGGGCCGACCTTCGTCGTCCTGCTCGTCGGCGTGATCGCTCTGACCGCCGGTCTGATGATCCTGCCCGCGCTGACGCTCGGGCCGATCGTGGAAGGGCTGATGCACTGATGCGGAACATCGTTGCTTCTATCGCAGCCATCGTCGTGCTCACGGCGTTCTTCGGCTTCGCCTATCCCGCCGTGATGACCGGCTTCGCCCAGGTGGCGTTCTCCAACAAGGCGAACGGCAGTCTGATCCGGCACGACGGGAGGCTCGTCGGCTCGCGGCTCGCGGCTCAGAACTTCACCTGGCCGCGCTACTTCCACGAGCGCCCGTCGGGCACGGCTCCCGCCTACAACGCCGCTGCGACGACGTTCCTGAACTACGGGCCGACGAGTTCCGACCTTGCGAAGCTCGTCTCCGACAACGCCAAGGCAATCCTCAAGCTCGAGGGTCCGTACAACCCGGGACTGACGATCCACGACATCCCGGTCGACGCAGTGGTCACGTCGGCGTCGGGCATCGACCCCGACATCTCGCCGGCGAACGCCGCGCTCCAATCACGCCGCGTGGCTGCCATCAGGCACCTGTCGCTGGCGACCGTGCAGAAGCTGATCAAGGAGAACACCGACGGCCGCGGCCTCGGCTTCTTCGGCGAGCCGGGCGTGAACGTGCTCGAGCTCAATCTCGCCCTCGACAAGCTGGGAGGAAGGTAGATGGCGCGCCAGCGCGCAAGCGTCTTCTCGCGCGAGCTCGTGCTCGCGGCGGTCCGGGACTCGTTCCCGAAGCTCGACCCGCGCAGCCAGGTCAAGAACCCGGTGATGTTCATCGTCGAGCTCGGCAGCATCATCACGACGGTCATCTTCATCAAGGACCTCGCCCAGGGCCACAACGGCGAGCTCTGGTTCGTCGGCGTGATCGCGGTCTGGCTGTGGCTGACGGTGCTCTTCGCGAACTTCGCCGAGGCGATCGCGGAAGGGCGCGGCAAGGCGCAGGCCGACGCGCTGCGTGCGACGCGGACGACCACGACCGCGTTCCGCCGGCTCGACGGCGGCCGGACCGAGGAGGTGGCGGCGGCCGATCTCCAGAAGGGCGACGTCGTCGTCGTCGAGGCCGGTTTGATCATTCCGGCCGACGGCGAGATCATCGAGGGCGTCGGCTCGGTCGACGAGTCGGCGATCACCGGCGAGTCCGCCCCGGTGATCCGCGAGTCCGGCGGCGACCGCTCCGCGGTCACCGGCGGCACGAAGCTCCTGTCCGACCGGCTCGTCATCCAGGTGACCCAGGAGCCGGGCAAGTCGTTCCTGGACCGGATGATCGCCCTCGTCGAGGGCGCAGAGCGGCGCAAGACGCCGAACGAGATCGCGCTGAACATCCTGCTCGCGGGTCTGACGATCACCTTCGTAGCCGCGGTCGTGACACTGCGCCCGTACGCGCTCTACGCGGGCACATCCACGTCGCAGACCGTGCTGATCGCGCTGCTCGTCGCGCTCATCCCGACGACGATCGGCGCCCTGCTCTCGGCGATCGGCATCTCCGGCATGGACCGGCTCGTGCAGCGCAACGTGCTCGCGATGTCGGGTCGGGCCGTCGAGGCGGCGGGCGACGTCGACGTGCTCTTGCTCGACAAGACCGGCACGATCACCCTCGGCAACCGGCAGGCGGCCGAGTTCCTCGCCCTCACCGGGGTGGAGGAGCGCGAGCTCGCAGAGGTCGCCCAGCTCGCGTCGCTCGCCGACGAGACGCCCGAGGGCCGCTCGATCGTCGTGCTGGCGAAGGAGCGGTTCAACCTACGGGAGCGCGAGCTCGGCGAGCACGAGTTCGTCCCGTTCAGCGCGACGACGCGCATGAGCGGCGTCAACATGAACGGCACCCTCATCCGCAAGGGTGCCGCCGACGCCGTCAAGACGTTCATCACGGAACAGGGTGGCAGCGCCCCGGCCGAGCTCGACCGGCTGGTGCAGGGCGTCGCCGAGCAGGGCGGCACGCCGCTCGTCGTCGCCCGGGACAACTGGGCGCTCGGCGTCGTCCATCTGAAGGACATCGTCAAGGGCGGCATGCGGGAGCGCTTCGACGAGCTGCGCAAGATGGGCATTCGCACCGTGATGATCACCGGCGACAACCGCGTCACCGCCGCGGTGATCGCCCAGGAGTCGGGCGTGGACGACTTCCTCGCCGAGGCGACTCCCGAGACGAAGATGGCGCTGATCAAGGAGGAGCAGGCGAAGGGGCGCATGGTCGCGATGACCGGCGACGGCACGAACGACGCGCCCGCGCTCGCCCAGGCGGACGTCGGCGTCGCCATGAACACCGGCACGACCGCGGCGAAGGAGGCCGGCAACATGGTCGACCTCGACTCGAACCCGACGAAGTTGATCGAGATCGTCGAGGTCGGCAAGCAGCTCCTGATCACCCGCGGCGCGTTGACGACGTTCTCGATCGCGAACGACGTCGCGAAGTACTTCGCAATCCTGCCCGCGATGTTCGCGTTCACCTACGCGACGAAGGCGGGGCAGCGCGGACCGCTTAACTCGCTCAACATCATGCATCTCGGCGACCCGAAGAGCGCGATCGTCTCCGCGATCATCTTCAACGCGCTCATCATCCTGGCGCTCGTTCCGCTCGCGCTCAAGGGCGTCCGCTACCGCGCGATCGGCGCGACGGCACTGCTGCGACGCAACCTCGGCATCTACGGGCTCGGCGGCGTCATCCTCCCGTTCATCGGGATCAAGTTGATCGACCTGATCGTGCACAACCTCCTCGGGGCCTAGCCACCAGATGCCGGCGCGCCTGCGGATCGCACTTGGGGCGGCCGCAGGCGCCGGCAACACACCGCAGGCGATGCCGGCAACGCTTCCGTCCTACGAACTCCTCCCCGACAGGGAGGAGTTCGTCGCGCCGCAGCCGCTGCGCGCGACCCTCCTCGCTCTGACGCCCGCTCTCGCTCTCGCGGCCGTCGGAGCAACCGGTGCCGCCTCGGTGGTCGTGGCGACCGCGGCGGGCAGCGTGCTGCTGGCCCTCGCCGGGGTTCGTAGCGCGTACGCCTGGTTCGACGCCAGGCGCTGCCGCGTCCTCGCCGACCGGCTCCTCCGCACGCATCCAGGCTCGATCGCGTCGTCGCCGCTGACCGGCTGGCGGGCTCCGCAGCTCACGTCGGAGCGCGCTCGCCGGCGCCTTGTCAAGCGGCTCCAGCGCCTGATTCATGGCGCCGAGGTCGGCCTGCGCGCGGGCTTGTCGCCGCTCGACAGGCATGCGATCGAGGAGAGCCTCTTCTTGCTGCGCCGTCTCGAGCGTCGCCTCGACGATCTCTCGCGCTCGGTCTCCCCGTACGGCGTTCTTCTCGTCGGCGAGCTCGTCGAGAGAGCCTCGAGTCCGCTGGCAGACGCTTTGAGCGAGGCGCTGGCCGCGCTGGACGCGTCCCGGTGATCCGCACCCACGGCCCGACGTTCGTGGAGCTGCTCGTCGGGGCGGTCGTGCTCTGATGCTCGGGCCGATCGTCGAGGGGCTCGCCTAACTAGGATCGGCCCGATGAGAGGCCGCTATCGCATCCTGCTCGGCATGGCCGCCGGCGTCGGCAAGACCTACCGCATGCTCCAGGAGGGGCAGGGGGCGTTCTCGGAAGGACGGGATGTCGCCATCG
>Ga0265325_10000452_pt1 | contig 29644 bp, 27 predicted proteins | sample 41420metaG_FD_202090 | JGI IMG/M metagenome (GOLD analysis project Ga0265325, IMG submission 202090) | Rhizosphere microbial communities from Carex aquatilis grown in University of Washington, Seatle, WA, United States - 4-14-20 metaG | ecosystem: Host-associated > Plants > Roots > Rhizosphere... | reverse complement strand
TGTGGTGAGGCGATAGGTGTCATTTGTCATTGGTCACTAGTCATTGGTCCTTTGTCATTGGTCAGTGCCCAACAAATGACCATTGACCAATGACCAATGACCCACCTTCAACAGAAAGGAACCTCCATGAACTCACTCAAAGGAAAAACACCGGCCGCCGTCGCCTTCGCGGCGCTCGTCGCCGGCATGGCGTGGTGCGTTATCGCAAGCGCCAAGAAGAACGACGGGCTGCTGGCCAGGGAAATGGCCGCGAAGATGGCCAGGGTCGAAGCGCAGGCGAAATACGCCACCGAGTTGGCCGAGTATGCCGACCGCGTGATCGAGCTGCCCGAGGACGGCGCCCACTGGCACACGACCGTCTTCACGGCCAAGGAGCCGACGCCGCACGAGCGGCAGCTTCTGTCGTGGTTCGCCAGCGACCCGCGGCTGACGAAACTCAAGTCGTCGACCCATTTTCACCATTACACGCCCGCCAGCTCGGTGTACCCGCGCTATGCGAACGTGGTGTCGGGGGGCCAGACGGCGGTGATGGTACAGGACGCCTCGGGGGCGGTGGTCTATAAGGTGAGCGGCGCGGCGACACCGAAGGAGCCGTGGCCGCTGTTCAAGGGGATCAAAGAGTGCGTTTTGGCGCACTGTCCACACTTACGGCCTTGCCCGTGCCCCACGCCGCCGCCATCGCCTTCACCACTGCCCCCTTCACCACTGCCTGGTCCGAACCCGATTCCCGACGTCGGCCCGCCGGACGGCACGCCGCCGATCGACGCCAAAGACGAGACATTAGCCATCGTGCTGTTGTTCGTCGGTGCGATCGTCGTCGGGTTCCTGCTCTCCTGGAAGAGAGACGCGAAGAAGCTGTTTTAGTAGTCATTGGTCACTGGTCACAGGTCACTTGTCATTGGTCATTGGTCATTGGTCATTGGTCATTGGTTACGCGCGGCGGGGCGCTTGCCTTAACAAATGACGAAGGACCAATGACAAATGACTTCCGTAACAAATGACAAATGACTTCCCCAACAACCAACCCATGACAAAGGACAATTGACCATGACACCCATTTTTGGTTTCGCGTTCGAAGTTTCCCCGGTGGTGGCGGGAATCGGCTGTGTGCTGTTGGTCGGCGGCGGTCTGGCGATCGGCAAGCTGCTCTGGCAAGACGACCGCAAGCTGCGGCAATTCCAGCGCGAGTGCCAGGACCTCTCGCAGTTGCTGGCCCACCTTGGCTTCCAATTGTTGCCGCCTATTTTGAACGACGTGGCGCTCTTGGATTTCGCCCAGCTCTCGAACGACTTCCGCAACGCGGCGCGCGTGCTTTCCGACCCCAAGCTGCGAGCGGTCGAGTTCGCCAAGCTGCTGAAGGGGCTGGTCAACGACCAGTTCGGCGACAAGCGCACGGCGCAAGTGTTTCTTGACGACGTGGTGGCCGAGGCCAAGCTGCTGGGCTACGCTCCCAGCGCGTCGGCGTTGGGCGGCACGCCCGACGATTCGCTGCTTACCGACACGCCCGGCGCGCCGAGCCCTGTAACGGTACACATTCACAACGTACCCACGCCGACCGAGGCCGCGGCCGGCGCCGCAGCCACCAGCGGCACGGCGAAGGCGTGAGGCCGGGAGATAGGCATTAGGCGATAGGCGTCAGGCGAGCGGGGGGCGTAAGCCCCCTGTTTTTTACATCATCTGTGGCGGTGCCGGCGGTGCCTTCCCGCATTCCCCAACGCGCCTTGTCGAGATCGGCGCCCCGATGCCGGCCTAATTCAACTGGGCGGTGTTTCGAAATTGCGGTTTGTTGGGTTACTTGGCTGCCCCAAAATCACTGATGACGGCATCGCCAGGCTTCAAAAGCTCTTGCCCAATTGCACGATCACGAGAGGGTCGTGAACCAGGTGCGTTGAATCATATCCTGCACGGGTCGTCTCGTTTTCAGCCCCAAAGGGGCACGATTCCACAGCCTAGGGCGCAGCCCTAGGAACCACACGCAATCAACCCACCGAAGCCCCAACGGGGCGCGACCAATGGCGTGCAACGTACTCATGTCGGGTGTCACCCCGTTGGGGTGAAATTGTTCGGGCTCATCGCGTTCCTAGGGCGTTGCCCTGGTTGTTCTACACATCTTTGGCCGCGACGGGATGCTGTTTTGCCCCGTTCACGGGGCTTCGGCGCAGCCGTATTCGGCCCGGCGTTTACGCCGGGTTCGCAAACCGCGCAACTTAATTCTCTTCCAGCCACGTTCACGGGGCTACCGGAGTGGCTTAAGCCGGACGATTGGTAAGCCCCGTGAACGGGGCTAAATATAGAATAATCCGCTCCTATTTTTCCCGACATGAATGCCGGGTCTATGACCGCTTCGCGGAAGGCCCCGTGAACGGGGCGATATGTCTCTCGCGACTTGTGTAGAACAACGAGGGCGTTGCCCTAGGCTGTGGAATATGACCCCGTTGGGGTCGAAGGCTACAGGCGCGGCATCTGCCCTTGATACGTGGCTCACACTCTCTGCACTCCCCAAGCCAGCCGGCGGCTAATCTCCGGGCATGCGAACATCCCAACGAACCGATAAGGCACCGCGCAAATCGACTCCGCAAGATGGACGGAAAGCCGCGCCCGAGATTCCCGAATGTTGGCAGGTGCTCGTCCAGTGCCGCGACGAGGATCAGCAGCGCGAAGTGTACGCGCGGATGACCGCCGAAGGATTCAAGTGCCGCGTGCTCGTGCTGTAGGCGAGCCCGGGGCACCCGCGAAGCGGGTCGGCTCGCCATTCGGTTCATCCCTCATCCTTTCCCATGCCCCTCGTCTCCGCCACTGTCGAATGCCCGGTGTTCGAGTCGTTCCGCGTGGCGCAAGTTGCGGGCATGTTCGAACTCACGCTGGCCGACAAGTGCCGCGAGTCGTTCGCGGTCGAGGTGCCGGGTCTGGACGAAGCGTGGCAGATCGGCGTGATCGTCGGCCCCTCAGCGAGCGGCAAGACGACGATCGCCCGGCGGGCGTTCGGCGGGCAACTTTACTCCACCGGCGAATGGCCCAGCGACCGGGCGGTGATCGATTGCTTCGGTGCGCTGCCGATCAAGCAGCTCACGCTGGCCCTGACCGCGGTGGGCTTTGGCAGCCCGCCGGCGTGGGTCAAGCCGTACCAGGTGCTTTCGAACGGCGAGAAATTTCGCTGCGACATGGCGCGGGCCTTGTTGAGCGGGCGAGCGGTGGTGGCGTTCGACGAGTTCACCAGCGTCGTCGACCGCACGGTGGCGAAGGTTGGTGCGGCGGCGGTCGCCAAGGCGCTGCGCGCGGGCCGGTTCGCGCAGCGGTTCGTGGCCGTGACCTGCCATTACGACGTGGTCGAGTGGCTCGAGCCTGATTGGGTGGTCGATATGTCGACGCTTTCGCTTTCCAGAGGGCGGCTTCGGCGGCCGGCGATGCGGCTCGAAATCGTTCGTTGCGAGCGTGCGGCGTGGCGGCTATTTGCGCGGCACCACTATTTGAGCGCCGAGCTGAACCGGGCCGCCGAATGTTACCTGGCCACGCTCGATGGCGCGCCGGCCGCGTTTTGCGCATTCCTGGCGGCGATCGGTCACGCCGGCGTGCGGCGCGTGACGCGGATCGTGGTCTTGCCCGACTTTCAAGGCATTGGCGTCGGGGGCCGGTTTCTCGACATGGTTTGCAAGCTGGTTCGCGAGCAAGGCCGGCGCGTGACGATCACCAGCAGTCATCCCTCGATGATCGCCCACCTGGCCCATTCGGCCGCGTGGCGAATTAGCCGCGTATCGCCGGCCGGGCGAGAGCGCAGCCGCATGACCGGCCGGGCCAACTATCGCACATCGTTCGGCCGGCCCGTCGTCTCGGCCGAGTTCCAGGCGAGCGGGGGGCGTAAGCCCCCTGTTTGCTGTCCGGCATGACATGCCGGAAACGACTCACGCAAAGGCGCGAAGGAGCAAGGTGGGACTGCCCTGTGCAAAATGTCGGGACACGACCGTTTGGTCTTTATCCAAGTTTTATTCCACGACAGCGTGGCGCACGTCCGCGCGTCGGGCGATTCGAACGGTGTCACCCCGTTGGGGTGAATTGCCCTTGGTTGGCGCGAACCTAGGGCTACGCCCTCGTTGTTCGACACAAGTCGCGAGAGTCCTATCGCCCCGTTCACGGGGCCTTCCGCGAAGCGGTCACAGACCCGGCATTCATGCCGGGGAAAACAGGAGCGGATTATTGGATATTTAGCCCCGTTCACGGGGCTTACCAATCGTCCGGCTTAAGCCATTCCGGAAGCCCCGTGAACGGGGCTGGAAGAGAATCAAGTTGCGCGGTTTGCGAACCCGGCGTAAACGCCGGGCCGAATACGGCTGCGCCGAAGCCCCGTGAACGGGGCAAGACAGCATCCAGTGGCGCCAAAGATATGTAGAACAACGAGGGCTGCGCCCTAGGCTGTGGAATATGACCCCGTTGGGGTCGAGGACGGCGTTGCCGTCCACGCGTCACGCCGCAATAAACCGCTCACGCCGGCGCCCGCCGATCCGCTGCGCGGCTGCCCCGGGTCCCACCCTACGGCCCGTTGGGGTCAATTGCAAAACCGGCGGAATCCAATTTCCCAGTTTCTCATTTCCCATTTTGCATTTCCCATTTTGCATTTTGCATTCTCCCCTCCTCGCGACAAGCCAGACGCCGCATATCGTAAGAGACGCGGGGCAACGATCTGGGCAATTGCAATTAAGGAGCAAGTGATGTCGAGCGCATGGCTTCGCACGCCGCGGCTTTTTGAGCCGGAAGATTTCCGCGAGCACGAGACCCAGCACGAGCGGTACGACGCGAGCCGCGAGCTGCTGGACCGCTTCGGCGAATTCACGCCACCACGCCCGACCGTGCGCGAAACCTGCCGCGGCTGCGACGGAGCGGGCAGCGCGGGAAAGTTCGAATGCCCTGTATGCCACGGCAAAGGATACCGCAATCGGTTTGTCGACCGGCCGGGCGCTTCACGCCCGCCGCGCGCGTTCCCGCCGCGATTGGCGCCGAATGCGGTGCCTCATGAGGAAGGGGGCTTTCGCCAGCGTCCTCGCAGCGGTTCGGCACGATGAAATCCGGTTCCAAAACGAGCAAACCACATGATGTCTCCCATTTACGATTCCAATCGCCGAAGGCGCATGAATGTGACCAGACTCTACGTCTGCGGCCATTCGTTGCCGGACATTGTCGAAGAGTTGGGACTCAGCGAGAAAGTCGTTGAGCGCGAGCTTGCGGAAATCCGCAAGCAATGGGTCGCGTCGGCGCTCTGCGGCGGCACCGAGGCCAAGGCGCGCGAGCTCACCAAGCTCGACCACACGGAATCGGAGGCCTGGCGGGCATGGGAGCGATCACAGAAAGACTTCTCGCGGACCAAGAAGACAGAGAAGAAAGAAGGCGAGAGTTGCGAGACCATCACCGAAACGCGCGACGGCGACCCCAAGTTTATGGCCGCCGCCCAGCGCGCGATCGAAATGCGCTTGGTCATCTTCGGCTTTATCGGATCGAAGAAGTCGAAAACAGCTGGCGATACCGAGAAAGGCGATTCGCGTTTCACCAAATTCTTGGACGAGGTCGCCGAGGACATGGCGCGCACGGCGAACCAAGCAACTGAAAACCAAGACGCCGGGAACCAGGACACGGCGAAAGAAGACCGAGCTCACGAAGACGCGGCGGAAACCTGATACCCGAAACGTCCATACGACCATGCCGCATACAAACCCTCAGCACATACGCATCTGGACCGAATTCGTCAGCGAACCCACGACGTTCGTCGAGCGTTTCTGGCCCCACGTCATTCTGGCGCCCTACCAGCGCGCGATCCTCGAAAGCGTTCGCGACAACCCGGAAACCTGGGTCTATTCGGCCAACGAAATGGGCAAGAGCTTCGTCGCGGCGCTGGCCGCCCTCTGGTGGTTTTTCACCCGTAAGTCCAAAGTGGTCGCCAGCTCGACCACCCAGATGCAGCTCCGCAACATCTTGTGGGGCGAAATCGACCATCTACTGCGGACCGCGCAAGACATCGCCTTGCCCTTCCGCGACACGCACCTGCGCGTCGAATATGCCGACGGCGACATACCGGAGAAGAAGTTCTACCTGATCGGACAGGTGACGGAAAAGGTCGAATCGTTCCAAGGTCACCACTTGAAACGGACGGAAGACGGGAGGGGCACGGTGCTGTTCATCTTCGAAGAGGCCAGCGGCTTGGACCGCGAATTCTACGAGGCCGCCACCTCGCAGGCACACTCCATTCTGCTGATCGGCAACCCCCTCTCGGCCAATGGAATCTTCTACGAAAAATGCCGCGTCGGCGACCAGACGCACCCCGACGGCTCCGGACGCCTGTTCCGCAAGGTGATCCACGTCTCCGGCGACGATTCGCCCAACGTGATCGCGGGGCGCGAGTGGAAAAAGAAGGGCGGGCTGGGACGGCCCCCCAGCCTGTGTCGGGCATTTTGTCGTTTGAACAGTACCTCGAGCGGCTCGACAACTGGCCGCCCGACAAGGTCCGCTCGCGGCTCTTTGGCCTGTTTCCCGACGAGGTCGACCAGAAGCTCTTTCCGCCCGAATGGCTCGACCTCGCGCAGCGGCTGGGCGCCAAACTGCGAACGATCGACACGGCGGACCTGTCCGGCGAATCGTTTGCGCTGGGGATCGACGTCGCCCAGGGGGGCGGCGACTTGACGGTGTGGTGCGTCGTCGGCCGCTTCGGCGTGTGCCACGTGCTGGCCAAACCGACCCCCAACACGGCCGAGATCGCCGGACAAACGCTGCGGCTGATGCGCAAATTCAGCATCCGCAACTCGGCCGTGGCTTTCGACGCCGGCGGCGGGGGCAAGCAGATCGCCGACATGTTGCGCGACCGCGGGTACATCGCGATTGCCGACGTCGAATTCGGCGGCGCCGCGCGTGCGCCGGAGGAATACAAGAACAAGCGGGCCGAGCTCTACGGCGAGCTGCGCAAGGCGTTGGAGCCGACGGCGGCCCTGCGGCGGCTGGTGGACCTTGAGCCCGCCGCCTGGCGAGCGAAAAACCTGCACTGTCTTTCGCTGCCGCCCGACGATTCGCTTTTGCGGCAGGACCTGGCGGTGTTGCCGCTACTGCGCGACTGCGAAGGGCGGCTGCGCTTGCCGCCGAAGGACGCCGGCCGCAAGACCAGCGGCCGGCGCGAGCCCTGCGTGCGCGAACTGCTCGACGGCCGCTCGCCCGACCGCGGCGACGCCTTGGCCTTGGCGTTTTACGCGTGGAATAACCTGAGGGAGATTGAATCGTTGGAGACGATCGATCGGCCGTTGGTGTGGTGAGGAGGCGTTAGGGAAAGGCGCTAGGCGTTAGGCGTTGGGACGAAGCAGAGGAAAAAAGCAAAAGCAGAAAGTAGAGAGAAGAAAACCGCCCGGACGAAACTCGGGCCTGTCCCGACAACGCGCAGGCCGCGCAAGTTGAAATTGCGCCGGCCAACAAGCGCCGCCGCGGCCGGAGCGTCGTCTTCTAATCCCCACCCTGGTTGACCCCCTGCAGCGCTTCATGTGCCCCTTATGTCGAAGGCTCGTCGGGTAAAGGCCGAGTTTCATACAGGGCGTGACGGCGAGGCATAGGCGATAGGCATTAGGACGCGGGGAAGGCGCCGAGAACGTGATGAGGGGAGGGGATAAGGAGATGAGGAGAAAAGCGCTCATCATCTCATGATCTCATCATCCCATCACCTCTTCACTCCGCCAACTCCAAGCCACCTTTTGCGACAATCAACTTATATGAAGACCTGTGAGCGTTGCTCATTCCCCGCGGTTCGAGGCGAGCGGTATTGCAAGCATTGCCGCAAGCAAGTGCTGGCCGAATTGCGCGAGGCCGGTTACTTCGACCCCTGGCCGATCGACCGCTCCGCCAAGCGACAGATGGCGGAGCAACGTGACTTGAAGCGCAAAACCTCCGACCAAACCGACGACTGACCATGTTCGCACCCCTTCGCCGTTTTATCACACTCTTGACTGACGACACCGTGGCCGAGCACGCGCGAAAGGTGGGCGAGATGCGGGGCGAAAATGAGGCGCTGCGGCGGCAATACGCATTCTACCGCACCCGGGCGGAGCAGGTCGTCGAACGATGGCACGCGAAGTGCGCAACCATCACGGCCCAGCGCGACAGGGCCCTGAAAGATGCTACCGAGGTCAAGCAAGAGCTGGCGGACGTTCGGCTCGAGCTCGACAAGGCGAACCATGCCTTGGCCGTGGCCGAGGAAGAGAACCGCCGCCTCTGGGCGCTGGCCCAGCGCGACCAGGCCCGCGTCGAACGCGAGCGCGCCAAGCACGACCGCCGCCGCGCGGAGTTCGAGAACCCGGCGACGCAGGCGTAGAGCAGACAATTCAGACAGACAACGGCGAGCGGACCCACTGCGCGGGTACCCCGGGGTCGGCGCGCCTGAAACCCGTTCTGTGTGACCAAGCGTGTTCCGTGGCGCAAACAGGGGGCTGACGCCCCCCGCTCGCCTGGCGGCAAGCGGAATTCAAAACCTAACGCCTAACGCCCAATCCCTAACGCCTTGCTTCCCCCATGCCCTCCTTCCAAAGCTATCGCCAGCGCGCTCGAAGCGATGCCGACGCGAGCTACCAACGCTGCCGGCGGGCGGCCGTGGCGGCGCACTCGGCACAGCCGCTGGCGGTTTTCACCGGCGGCGGGTAGGACCTCTTTGGTATTCAATCGCAGGGCCGCCAACGGGCGTTCGACGCGGCCGAGCAATACTCGCATTTCCGCGGCCAGGTCTTCAGCTCGGTGCGGCCCATCTGCCAGCGGATCGCCGGCCAGCCCATCCGCCTGGCGCGCGTGGCCAGGGCCGTCAAGGGACGCGCCCGCCGCGCGGTCGAGCCGCGGCAGTACGACCGGCGGGCGCTCGACGAGTTTGTCACGAACCGGCTGGGCCTCTCGATCAAGGCCAACGAACAGATCGAGGTCATCGACCAGCACCCGCTCTTGGACGCGCTGGAGCGCCCTTCGCCCAGCATCCCCGGCTGGAACGACTGGTCGCTGAAATACGTCATCGTGGCCAGCCTCGAATTGACGGGCCACGCCTACTTGTGGTTTCCGGTCGTGCAAGGGACCAAGGAAATCTGGCACTTGCCGAGCCATTGGGTGCGTGCCCGCTCGACCGAGCAAGGCTTGTTCCAGGCCTGGCTCGTGCGTCCGCCGGGGGTGGCGGGCGACACGGAGCTGCCGGCCGATTCGATCGCGCCGTTCTGGTACCCCGACCCCTCGAACCCACTCCGGGGCCTGGGGCCGATGGAGGCGGGCGCGCGGGCCGTGCTGGTCGACGAGTTCGTACTAGAGGCACAGAAGCGGGCATTTCAACAGGGCATTCATCCCGGTACGGTCATCAAGGTCGGTTCGACGCTCACGGCGGAGGGCAAGCCGATCCGTCCGCGGCTGACGCAGTACCAGCTCGAACAGCTCCAAAGCGCGATCAAAGCCCAGTACCGCGGCCTGACGCACTTCGGCGAGCCGTTCATCGCCGACTCGATGGTCGACGACATCGCGCCCTTCGGCAACACGCCCAAGCAGATGGACTTTGGCGGGAACATGGACAAGACTCAGGCGCGGGTCGAGCAGACGTTCGGCACGAACCCCTATATCGCCGGCGCGGCCAGCCTGGGGAGCAGGGCCGAAGCCTCCGAAGCGCGCTACCAGTTCGCCGCCGAAGTGGTGAACCCCAAGATCGAGCTCCTCTCGCGCGTGTTCACCATCTGCGTCGTACCCCAATTCAACACCGTGCAGCAAAACAACACTGTGCCGCAACATGGCGCGCCGGGATTCGAAGCCGGCGAGCGGTATGTCTTGTTCATCGAGCCGTGCCATCCACAAGACGTGGAGATCGACCAGGAGTATTGGAAGCTGGCGGCGCAGACGGGCGGGGTGACGATCGACGAATTCCGCGCTCAGTGCCTGCGGCTGCCGCCGGTCGCCTGGGGCGGCCAGCGATTGTTGATGGTGACTAGCGCCAAGACCGACGCGCCACCGATCACCGTTCCACCCGACCGCGAGCCGCCGGCCGACCCGCTGGCGGACGATGAGGAAGAAGCGGTGCAGGGGGAAAGGAGGAGTAAGGAGTGAGGGGTGAATTCCGCTTGCCATGGCGCGCCGACCCGCCGACCCACTTCGTGGGTACCCCGAGGTACCCCGGCGTGAGCCCCCCGGTTGTGTTTGCAATTGTTTGCCGCCGGTGAAGTGGCAGTGTTCGGGTAATCACGGGCTTCTTCGTAGAGGCCAGGGGCAGTGTTCGGGTAATCACGGGCTTCTTCGTAGAGGCCAGGGGCAGTGTTCGGGTAATCACGGGCTTCTTCGTAGAGGCCAGGGGCTTGCCCCCTGGAGTTTCACGTTGGCATCTAGATCGAGCCCGGCCGCACTCCCTTCGTCCGTGTCGCCTCGCAGACTGCCTTCGGCGGCCTGCGAGGCGACACGGACGACACAGGTCAATTGGATGGCCTTTGTCTAGAAACGAGCGTGAATCTCCAGGGATCAAGCCCCTGGCATCGAAACTCTATCAAGGACCGCTGACATGACCAACGTGATGCACCGACCGCACGATATACCAAGACACTGCCCGCTGGCCGCGACCGCGGCCAGCCAACTGCACAACGAGCTGTGGGACCTGGCCGAGCTCGGCGCGCTTGCCCGCGAGAGGGGCGGCGTGCTGCCGCCCGAGGCGGTATTCTGGCTCCTGGCAGAATATGGCGCGCGGCAGCACGAGATCGCGGCATTGATCAGCGAGTGCCAGGACCGGGCCGATGAGAACGAGCGGCTCAAGCAGCAATTAGAAGTCTTGCGGCTGCGCCTTCACGAAATGGCCGGGCAGTCCGCTGCCGGCGAGCCGCCAGACGACCAAAGAGCGCGCATCGAGGCCGCCGCGCGCTCGGTCTGTTAGGGTTGATCCCAATTGAAGGTCATCAGGAACATAGCCACAGAGAACCCAGAGGATACGGAGAAAAACGTACAGGACGAATGGGCCGAATACTCTCGGTGACCTCTGTGGCTAATCGTCGTCAGCGTTCCGAGTGGCGATGATGTAGCGTGGGCTCAAAACCATTGCGGTTTACGTCATGCGGGGTTACAGTCAGACAAGAAGGTTGCCGAATCGATCGGTCTTTTTTTCGCGATAGCACGATGCCCTTGAAAGTCACCTGCGCGTGCGGCAAAAAGCTTGTCGCGGGCGATCACCTGGCGGGAAAACGCACGAAATGCCCGCATTGCGGCGCCGTGCTCACGATCCCCGCCGAAGCAACAACAGACAAGCCCCAGACGGCCGAAGAGATGGCCGCGGCGATAGTGGCGTCCGGGCCGCCGAACCCACAACCGGCGGCGCCAAGCGAGGCAGTGAAGAGTAAGACAGTGCCAAGCGAGACAGTGCCGCCGGCGCCGGAAACGGAGTACGCGCTGTCGAGCGCCGTCTGGGTCGCGCCGGCTGCCGCGCCTGCTCCGCCTCCACCCAAAGAGGAGTACGGTTTGCAGGCCGCGGCGCCAAGGGCCGTGGTGACGCCGTTCACCCCGGCCGCCGCCGAGAGCGCGGCGAACACCTGCCCCGAGTGCGGCAACACGCTGGCGGAGAACGCGGTGCTTTGCGTCGGCTGCGGATTCGACCTGCGTAGCGGCAAGAAGCTGGGCACACGTTCGCTCGAGGACAATGGCAGCGACCGCGGAATGCGGCGACCCAAGCCCGATCGAAAGTGAGACGCTCGTCCCGCCGATAGCGCAAAGTAGCAGGCACACGCCATGCGCTGTTAATTTACGGCCAAACGACCCATTCAGCGAGCGGTTGCAAGATGCCACCGGCTTGCCCGGTGGAGGTTTCACGTTGGCCGCTAGAAACAACGCCGGGTGCCCTCCCTTTCTTTTTCGCGTCGCCCGTCGAGGGAGTCGCCTCGCAGGCCGCCTCCGGCGGCCTGCGAGGCGACACCGACGTAAACAAATAAATCCGGGGAGCGTGCGTGTCTAGAAACGAGCGTGAATCTCCAGGGGGCGAGCCCCTGGCATCATGCCGGCATCGTACATCCGCTCTTGCCCGACAACTGCCCGCGCGGGATGCTGATGCTCATGGCCAACCTCATCACCAAGATCGTGACCGCGCTCACACCCAAGCGGAGTTGGGCGCAGTTTTCGCTCGCCACGATGTTTGTGATCGTGACGGTGCTGTGCGTTTGGTTGGCCGCGCACGTGCGGGCAACCAACCGGCAACGGGCGGCGCTGGCTGCGATTAAGGAGCTGGGTGGGCGATGGTTTTACGACTACCAGCTTGGCGATAATGGAATCAACTACAATCGCAATGAACCCCCAGTCCCCAAGTGGCTGCTCGACCGGCTGGATATCGATCACTTCGCCAACGTTGATCGAGTGGAACTGTGGGCACCGGAACATCGAGACCCGAACTCTCTTTCCCTCGCTCTGACCGACGTGAAGAAACTCGGCAGCCTGCGAAGTCTCTGGATGCAGATCGACCAGGCCAAACGGCTGACACCGACTGAGGTCGAACTGCTCGCATCGCTGACAGGCGTACGATGCATAGAGTTCATGCCGGACAAAAAAACCGATGCCCTCGTCGAGACAATCGAGCGCTTGCCCAATCTCGAAGGTCTTGACCTCCTGCTTTGCGAGGTCGGTGCAAACGGACTTCGACATATCGGCCGGATGACGAACCTCCGACGTCTCAGAATAATGGCCAGCGAGGTTGGAGACCGCGGATTGGCGGATATCGCGGGGCTAGAGTCCCTCGTTGAGCTGAACCTAATTGGGCCAGGCGTTACCGACACCGGCCTCGTGCAACTGGAGCGCTTGAAGTCACTGGAGATGCTCAGTCTCGAAGGAAGCGAAATCACCGGCGCGGGTTTGGCGCCAATCGCGCGATTGAAATCATTGCGGGAGCTTCATCTCCTTTGCAACGAGGTCACCGACGCGGGTTTGGCACATCTTCGTGAATTGACTGAGCTGCGCGTGCTCTACGTCGATGAGGCCCAAGTCACCGACTCCGGCCTGGCACATCTCCGGCTTTTGAAGAAGCTCGAACGGCTCGGCATCTACCACACCAAGGTCACGCAAGCTGGCATCGCCGAGTTGCAGCGGGCATTGCCTAATTGCGATATCTACCAGTAAGTGGGCTGCCGGCGAGTCTCGAGTCGATTTGCGTTGCGCCCCATCGATGTTAAGGACGGATTACCGGAAGTCGCCACCGACATCGTGTCCGCGCGCCGGGGACAATCGACGGTGTCACCCCGTTGGGGTGAATTGTCATTGGATTGGGCGCGAACCTAGGGCTGCGCCCTAGGCTGTGGAATTTGACCCCGTTGGGGTCGAGGATGCCGGCGGCCATGTCGCAGACGGCCCCGAAGGGGCCGAATTCGACAGCCCAGGGTAAAACCCTGGGACGATGTCCCCTCCATCATGTCGTCAGCCCCAACGGGGCGAAACTTGTTACGGTGTTTGCGAGTTGCACCCCATTGTGGCTGACGACGGGTCTAATCGCGACGGTTCCCAGGGTTTCGCCCTGGGCTTTCGAATGACACACCTTCGGTGCTACGCATGTGCGCGATCGCGTGCGACGTCCGAGCCAACCGGGCGCGAACACCGCGTCCTCATCGTCCCAAGCCAGGCGTCCGCTAGATTGCGGAAAGACGATCGAGCCAGCGGAAAGACAGGGAAGAAGAGGAGTGACATTGACTGCTTCGTTCTCCCCCTCACCGCGTGTCCCCTTTTTTCCGCGACAGTTGAGAGAACGACTCGCGCCGCTCCAAGCCAACGATCCGCTAGATTGCGGAAAGATGCTGAAACATCTCGCATCGACTATTGGTGGGCCGTCGCCCGCCCAAGGCGGTCTCGTCCCACCGTACAAATCTGAGAAATGAACTCGCGCCGTCCCAAGCCAACGAGCCGCTAGATTGAGGAAAGACGCAGGAACACCTCGCATCGACTGTTGGTGGGCCGTCGCCCGCCCAAGGCGGTCTTGTCCCACCCTACAATCCTGACGAAACATGAATTATCAAGACCTCCTGAATAACGTCCGAGGGCGCACGACGTACCGGGGTATCTCGACCGCGGCGCCCTTTTTGCGCGAATTGACCACGTGCCTGGGCGGTGTCTGCCCGTCGAAGGTCCTTGGCGATGTCTCGACCGACGCCTGGAACACGATGCTTAAAGAGGCGGAGAGCCGCCTGGTGTACCACGCCGATGATATGACGATCGGCGATTGTGGCGCAGGCGTCCCGCCTGCTTCGGAACGGGCAGGCGGGACGCCCACGCCACAACTGCCGCCGCATACCATCGCGACGTTTCCCGCCGTGATCACGACCACGCGGCAGGACCGCGACGGCGACGTGCTCGAAACCAAGGGGGCCGAGCTCGACCCGGCCGCGCCCCTGTTGTGGCAACACTTGACCACCGAGCCGATCGGCCGGCTGCTGAAGGAAGGGAAACGAACCAAGACCAGCCTGGCGGGCAGTTTCGCCATCGCCGCGACGGCGCTGGGGCAAGACGCGGCGCTGTTGGCCGAGCATGGGGCCTTGCGCATCTCGCACGGCTTTCTGCCCGACGAGTTCGAGCCGCTCGACGCCAAGGACGCTTTCAGCGGATTCCACATCACGGCGTTCAAAATCCTCGAAGTCTCGCTGGTGAGTGTGCCCTCGAACCCCGACGCCGTCATCACCCAGTTCAGCCGCGAAAAGCTGCATCACCCGCTGGTCAGGGCCTGGGCCGGGGCGATGTTCAGGGCAAGGCCCATCTTGGTGAGTGGTGGAGTGGTGAGTGGTGAGCTCGGCAGTGGCGACGTAACCCAGGAGCACGGTCACAACCAGGATCTGATGGAAACCATGAAACCCAGAAACAAGACGTTGCATCGCCAGGCCGTCCATTCGGACGAGATGCTGGAATGCGCGACCCGCGGCTCCGTCAGGCTGGAAAGCCTAACCTACAAGAGCGGCCGCGTGTTCTCGGCGGCCAACGAAAAAAGGCTGCAAGCGGCGGGCGCCAATTTTAAGGCCATCGCCAACGACGACGAGGCGCACCCCGACGTGGTACTCCTGGCCGACAAAGGCTACCGGTGTGTCCAGGGACTGTTCGACAGTGCCGGCGACAGCGGGGGCGATAGCGGCGGCCAGGACGATATGAGCGCCTATACCGTCGACGGCGCCAGCGGTGGCAGTAACGAAGGAAGCCGGCAAAGCGATCGACGTGCCAATGAACGGGGCGGCAAATCGGGCCGGGCGGTATCGGCCGAAAACGCGGCGGTGATCCAGGAGGCGATCGCGCATGGCCGGGCGATCAAATCGCACGAGCAATCGACGCCGGGCCACAAGTCGATGGCCAAGACGGCCATCAAGAAACTCAAGTCGGTGCTCGGCGCGAACCAGGAGCCGCCGGCCGACCCCGACGACGACATGAACCACGGCGGCAGCGGCGCGCCCAACGGCATGGCGCCCGATCCAGGAACTGAAGAGGCCACGTCGTTCGCGGCGAATTGCAAGGGCCGCTTGACGGGTCTATTTGCGATGGCCATGAGCCGGTTCGCCGCCACGAACGAGCTGCACGATCTCAAAGCGCTTGAGCGAGCGCTCGGCAAGACCCGCCGGCAAGTACGCGGCGCCATTTCGCGGATCGAACGGCAGCGCGAGCACGACGACGAATCGGCCGCACTGGCCGAGATCGTTTCAGAGTTCGGGCGGTAAGCATGCAGCTTCAGGCGAGCGGGGGGCGTAAGCCTCCTGTTTGCGCCGCGGACACGACACACCTTGGTGAACACACTGGACAACAGGGGGCTCACGCCCCCCGCTCGCCACACTCGAACGGCGCACCAATCGTCGGGTACGGCAATGGTGGATCGGCGATCGCCGACCCGCTACGCGGGTATTCCGGATCTTGTCACACCCTGCTTTTAACCCCACAAGGATTCCACCCATGAACGCTCTGAAAGCGTTTCTGATCGAAAAGTTCGGCCTCGATTCCGGCGCCGACAAAAAGGCGCTGCGGCAATTGGCGGCTGAAAAGCTGGCCTCAGGCGAGCTCTCGCGCAAGAAGTACCTCAAACTCACCACCGCCAAGGCCGATAAGAAAAGCCCGTTCGACAAACTGGCCGGCCTCATCGACGCCGCGCTCGATAAACGGCTCGCCGCGCTCGAAATCAGCGCCACGCGGCCGGACGAAATCGTCACGAATTCGGCCCAGGTCACGGGCTCGGCGGCGGCGGGAATGCCCGCGAAATCCGCGACGGAACTGGTTGCCGCCGCAACGTCGGCGGGGACGCGCGCGAACTCGGCGACGCAGCCGGCGGCGATTTTTGGCCCGGCCGCGGCGGCCGCCACAGGCGAGCCGCGAGTGAAGCATGCCAGCGAACAGTACGACTCGACCAAGGGGCGCAAGGTCTACCCGGCCAAGGGACTCGACGGCCGGCCCACCAACCATCCCTTGGCCGGGCAGGACGTCACGTTCGACGGCCGCCCGGCCTACGAGCAGAGTCAACTCGAGAGGGCCTTGAGCGGCGTTTGGCTCAAGCACAAGCTGCTCGGCCAGCTCGGCCTGAAGCACATGCTCTCAGACCACGACCGCGACTTGTTGCAGGAGCTGGTCGAGAAGGGGCAGTGGGTGGGCGATTACCAGGATGGCAACGGCGCCCAGTATTTCTCGCAGCCCAGAACGCTCAGCGAGGCGCAGCGCAAGACCTACCTCGACGACTCGACCTCCGGCGGCACGTACCTGGTGCCCTACTTCTTCGACGTCGACCTGGTGACTTACCCGCTGTTGTTTGGCGAGTTGTTTCCGCTGGTCGACCTGCGCGAACTGGGCACGAGCAACCAGGTGAAAACGCCGACCCTGGCCAACCTGACGATCGCGGCCGGCCCGGCCGAGGGCGACTCGCCGGGGATCAGCTTGCAGACCACCGCCGGCCTGTCGACGGTGATCACGTCGAACGTCTTTAACGCGACCGGCGCGCTGACGATCGGGCGTGACATGCTGGCCGACACGCCGATCGGCCTGCAAGACGCCTTCATTCAGCTCTACCAGGTGGCCCTTTTGCAATGGCTCGACCAGGCCGTGGCCATCGGCGACGGCACGACCTACCCGCTGGGCATCATGAACACGACCGGCACGAACACCGCCAGCGCCAAGAACTCGACGGCCGGGCCGTGGACGGTGGGTGACATCGAGAACATGGTCAAGGCGCTGCCCAAGCAGTACCGCGGCAAGAACGACAAGGTGGTTTTCCTCTCGGCCGACTCACAGTATTTCCGGTTGCGCGGGATTCCGGTGAGCACGACCGACCAACGGCGGATCTTCGGCTACGATCTCGACGCCTACATGTTCTACAACCGGCCGTTCAAGGTGCAAAACGGCATCGCCGCCGCGAGCTTCGGCTATGGCCGCATCGACAAGTACCGCATGTGGCGCCGCAAGGGGATGGAGCTGGCGGTGACCGACGACGGCAAGACGCTGCGGCTGGCCAACGAGCTGTTGATCACCGCCCGCAGCCGCTGGGCCGGCCAGGTGATCGACCCCAACGCCTGGGTGCTGATGACCAACGCGCCTTTGCACTAGAAGGCGATAGGCGTTCGGACGCGGGGCATATTCTCATCGTCCCAGTTGTCCGCTCGCCAAAGGCCACCGCGATTCAATTCGTTGGCCGCAAAAAACACCAAGAGCACAAAAACTCTGCATCTCTTCGCGCTTTTTCGTGTTTTTCGTGGCGATTTCCTGTTCTTGCCTAAAGCCCAAAACCTAGAACCCCATCAATCCCGGAGCTACAACCATGGCCAACCCCATTGTCATCGAACTGGATCGCGACGAAATTCGCGACAAGGAAACTTCGCAGATCACCCGGCCGGGCAACGCCAACGTGTTGATCGAGCCGATGGAAGAGACGCGCCGCGGCCGCTGGCGGAAGAACCAGCACATGCCGCCCGAGGCGCGGACCGATCCGAAGATCGCGCACGCTCCGGAGGAACTGCCCGGCTATCGCGTGTCGCTCGATATCAAGGCCCGCAGCGTGCGCGTGTTCGACCCGCTCTTTAAGGACGACGCGGGGGAAGCGATCGCCCGCGTTTTCCGCGACCAGCTTGGCCGGCGGCTCGACATCGAGCGGCCCTTGGTCTATGAGAACCTCCAGCCTCAGCAACTGTGGCGTTGGGCCAAGTGGATGTTTCGCGCCGTGCATGACAACGACGCGCGCCAGATCGCAGGCGAGTTTCCCAAGTGTGTCGAAGAGCGGCTGAAGCAGGAGCGCTCTTGGGACCTGAAAACCGACTTGCAGACCGGCAACAAGCATTGGGAGGGCGAGCCCAATCCGTTGCCAGCCTAGAAAAAGGCGATAGGCGAGCGGGGAAGGCCGTCAGGCCGGGCGTAAGCCCCCCGGTTCTAGCGTCCTGCCTACCTGGCGGTCTTGGGGTTCGCTCCTAGTTCGCGGGAGCAATGGGAAATGGAAAATGGGCAACCGGGAATTTGTCTGCCAATTTCTCATTTCTCATTTCTCATTTTGCATTTTGCATTTTTCTTCCGCCGCACGTGGGTTGTGGTGTAAGCGTCCCGACTACCGACCAGTTCTGTGACCCTCCCATGCACGTTGCCATCGTATCCGCCGCGCCGGCCGACATGCTGGTCGATAAGCCCGGCTGGATGGCCGACGGCTTCCGCCAGGCCGGCCACGACGTGCGCCGCTGCCACACGGCGCGCGAAGTGGCCGCGGCCGACGCCGAGTGCGAACTGCTCGTGTTCGACCAGCACGGGGCGGGCTGCAACGTGGGCTCGCTCGCCGAGCTGGCGGCCGGCCGAAAGGCAATTTGGGTGCAGTGGTGGCGCGACTTGTTTTCGTTCGAGCGCAAAATGCCGTTGGCCAAACAGGACCACATCCGCACGTTCGGACGGTTCCTGCGCGCGATCGACCGGTTGTTCGTCAAGGAGCGGAGCCAGTTGCCCGTGTACGCCGAGTTGGGGATCAAGGCCGAATACCTCGACCAGGCATGTCCGGCCGATATGCCGGCGTGCAAACATGTCGAGCGGCCCGAGTGGGAGGTGCTCGTCGTCGGTTCGGCATCGGGCGCCTACCGGCAGCGGTACCTCGACGCGCGGGCGCTGGCCGCCGCCGGCCGCCGCGTGCTTTGGGTCGGCAATGGCGGCGACGGTTTGCCGCCGGGTGTGGCCTGGCATCCGTGGGTTCACCCGATCGATGAGTTGCCGGCGCTGGCGAGTCGAGCGGCGGTGGTACTGGGGGTCGATTACGCGACCGACGTGCCGGGCTACACGAGCGACCGCAGTTGGCTGGCCGGCGGGATGGGCGCCTGTTACCTCGCGCGCATCGACGCCGCGGTTTACCGCAAAGAGATGAGTCTCGCCGAATTAACCAGGGCGGCGCCGGCGGTGGTTACGGCATCGTGGCCGTACCTAAGCTCGACGCCGAGATCGTGGTGATCGACAACCACCCCGGCCCACACGGCCAGAGCGTGATGCTGAAGAACTTCTGCGAGGGTTGGGGCGATGGGATGATCCGCTACGTGCCGATGCACGAACCAACCGGCACCAGCCAGCCGCGTAACCGCGTGTTCGCCGATGCCCAAGGCGAAATCGTGCTCTGCATGGACGCGCACGTGCACGTCGTCCCCGGCGCGCTCAAGCGGATGTTGGCATGGTTCGACGCGCATCGCGGCTCGATGGACCTGGTGAGCGGGCCAATTCTTTGGGACCACCTCCAGGTCGGCGCGACGCACTGGGAGCCGAAATGGGGCGACGACGCGATGTTGGGCCAGTGGGCGCTTGACCCGCGCGGTGAGAACTTCGATGCCGAACCGTTCGAGATACCCGGTATGGGACTGGGCCTGTTCGCCTGCCGCAAGGAGGCGTGGCTGGGCTTTCACCCCGACGCGCGCGGCTTTGGCGGGGAGGAAATGTGTTACCACGAAAAGGTGCGCCGGGCCGGCCACAAGACGCTCTGCTTGCCGTTCCTGCGCTGGTGGCACAAGTTCACCGACCCGCGGTTCGAGAAGCCGGCGTACACGCCCACGCTCGAGGACAAGGCGGCCAACTTTGTGCTCTGGTTCTGTTCGCTGGGTTGGGACTTGGCCCCGGTGCATGACGCCTTCGTGAGGCCTGGCAAGCTCAGCGAGGCCGGGTGGAAGCAGATCGTGGCCGACCCGGTGAAGAACCGCGGCGGGGTGCAGCGAAAGGGTGATGAGGTGAGGAGATCAGGAGATGATGAGCGAAGCACTCATCATCCCATCAACTCATCACCCCATCATCACCGCGCCTCGTCGCTTTCGGGTCACAAGCAACGCATCCCTCACCTCCAGGGTTTCCTTGACACCTGCCACACCGTGACCGAAATGAACCACCGGCGCGGCGACGATGGCGGACGCGCGGAGCCGTTAACGAACGAAACCGATTTCCTGTTCGTCGAGTTCACGCCAACGGTACCGGAAGTGCTTGCTGATCTGTTAGACACGGTTGCCGGTCCAAATGCGGCCTATCCTCCGCGGCAGTTTATCGCGCTCGACGGCACACATCGGCCGGGCCTGGCGGATGCCGTCAACCGCTGGTGCGGCGAGCACCGCGAATGGAACACGATCCTCCATCGGCCCGTCGAGCCGGGGATCACGCTCTTGCGCCGCGACCCGAATTACCGTCCGCCGCCAGGATTTGGTCCCGGCACGGAGTTGAAAGGGTTGTTGGAGTCGATCGGAATCGAGCAAGATCCGACGTGTGACTGCGTCGCGCGGATGGAGCAAATGGACCGCTGGGGGGTTGAAGGCTGCGCGAAAAACCGCGAGACGATCGTGGCATGGCTGAAAAAAGGCCAGGATCGTTGGAATTGGAAAGAAAAGGTGGCCGCCGCGGCGAGGGCAGTCACCAGCGGGCTGGCATTGCGGCTGTCGTTGGCCAACCCGTTCGGATCGCTGGTCGATGAGGCGATCAGGTTGGCGGAGAGGTCATAGGGTGTGCATGGCGTGCGCAGACGGCCGGTTGTGTTTGACTTTAATTCGGTGTTGTTCCGCCACAGCGTGGAAGCTGTCATGCCACCGGCTTGCCAGCTTGCCCGGTGGTCCGTGACGTTTGCGGCTAAGTGGGACGTGCCGCACCCTCGACCTGCCTTTCTCCGCCGTCCCGCTTGCCGCCGAAGGCAGCAAGCGGGACGGCGGTCTCGGTGGAATTGAAAAAGATCAGGAGGTGCGGGCTTTTTTTAGCGGCCAGCGTGAATCTCCATCGGGCAAGCCGATGGCATCTTTTTACCCACTGGCGTTGCCTTCCGCCGGATGGCGACCAGCCAGCCAGTGCCGATGACAAGGAACCAAAGACCTAAGACCCCGACATGGTCTTGGGACTTGGGTCTTTGAGCTTTGGTCTACGCCACAAATCTAACTCCCATGCCCAAATCGCTCACGCAACAAATCCATTCCGACCTGCAGGCCCAGGGGCTGATGACCGTCGTGCCGAAGCCGACCCGCGATCAGCTCTTGGGTCGGGCAAAGCTCCCACACCGCGGCCTGCAACGTATGCCGTGGGAGAGCCCGTTCGTGAAACAGCCGCGAGACTATGCCGTAACGGCACTTATCCCGCACTGCGGTACACCGAAGCTGCTCAAGCTCTGCCTGGGATTCCTGATGCGTCAGACGATCCCGGTCTACGTGGTCATCGTCGATACCGGCACGTCTGAAGCCGAACTGCCGAACGTGCTGGCACTGCGCAGCGAGCGCGTCGAGGTGCATCAAGTCAACTGCCATGGCACAGACCATGCCGTCGCGGCCGTCAGCTACGCGATGGACCTGGGAATGGCCGTCTGCCGGACCGAGCACCTGTGGTGCGTCCACTCCGATTGCTTCGTGACACGTCGCAGCATGTTGGCCGAGTTGCTGGCGCTGGCCGACGGCGGCAAGAACCCGTGCATCGGATACAGGACGATGCCGAGAGAAAAGGTTGAAGGCGGAAGGATGAAGGATGAGCCCAGCATTGCGAATTCATCGTTGTACTCTCATCCTTTGTCGCACTTCGTCTCGCACACCTGCACGCTGCTGCACGTGCCGACGCTCGACGAGCTCGATGTCACCTGGTCGATGCGGCGGTTGAAGCGGCAGGCGGCGAAGTCAGGCCGCGGGGTCCTCGTCGATACCGAAATGGCGATCAACTACCGTCTGCACGACCGCGGTGTGAGGCCGATCATCCTGGGCCCGGAAATGCTGGACGAAATTGAGATCGACGCCAACCGGGTTCACCTGCGCGCGGCAACGGCGCGGGGTATGTATCTGGCCAACGGGCGGGATGACTCTGAAATCGTGGGCCGACTGGAGAAGCTGCTTGCGGACGACGGCGACGTCCTGCCGGAGCAATCCCGGCGCGCCGGGACGGATTGCGGATTTCGGACTTCGGATTGCCGGAATTCCGCGAAGCCACGATTCTCGCGGCCGATCAGGCTGAACCTTATTTACCATGTCGCCCCGTTCGCCAAGTCCGACGTTTGGAAAAAGAACATCCGACAACTCCTCAAGCGATGGGACGTGTTCAATGGACAGCGGATCATTGCGATAGCGACCGGTGATGGTATGGACGCGGTTGATGAGGTCAAACGTCTTTTTCGTCGGGACCATGGCCACGAAAAACACGAGAATCACGAAAAGGATATGGCGGATGCTTTTCGTGTTTTTGGTGGCAATTCTCCGGTCTTCATCGAAGTCGCTAACGACCGCGTGCTGCGCGAGAACGCGAGCTTCCTGCCGCTCTTGGAGGCGGTGCAATCGACCGACCCCGGCGAAGCGACATTCTACGCCCACGCCAAGGGGGTCACGACGATTGGCGATGTGGAGGGGGTCATGTATTGGCGGAACCTGATGTATCACGCGCTCTTGGATGACCCGGAAGCGATCAAAGACGCGCTCACGCGCTACGCGATCGTCGGCACGCATCGCAAGACGACTACCGCCGAATATCCTTGCGGCGCGAAGTCGCCCTGGCACTTCGCCGGCTCGTTTTTCTGGTTTCGCAACGACGCCCTGTTTGGGAGGCGGTCATTAGTCATTGGTCCTTCGTCATTGGTTGAAGGCATGCAAGCTCCAGTATCGCGCGTAACAAATGACAAAGGACCAATGACCAATGACGGGAGCGCAGCGACCTGGCGCGACGTTCCGCCGCATGGCTGGGGCGTCGAGGCGTACCCGGCCGCGATGTTCGATCTTGAAGAAGCATGCTGCCTGGCGATGGACGAGCCGGTGAACGCCTACGATCCGGCGACGTACCCGGCCGAGCTGCGTTTCGCTGACGACGACGGCCCCGGCAAGTCGGCCGCGCTGGCAATCGAATTGGGCGGAGGCCGCACACCGCGCGGCCTTGGGTCTGTCAACGTCGATGTGCTCGACTGCGCCGACGTGCGATTCGACTTCGACGACCTGCCGACCAGGAAACTTCCGTTCGACGACGATTCGGCGCTGCACGTTTATTCGAGCCACTGCCTGGAGCACGTCGCCGACTATCGCCCGCTCTTGCGTGAAATCGTCCGCATCGGCGCCATCGGCTGCCGGGTCGAGATTCGCGTGCCGCACTGGGGCCACAACATGGCGATGTGCTACACGCACCAACACACGATCACTTACGAACAGGTCGAGCACTGGTGCGAGACGGCCGTTGGGTTCTGGTTCGGCGGCTGCGCGAAGCGGCTGAAGCACCATTCGACGGCTCGAATTCCGAGCCGAAATTTCAAGCGGATGAAAGCGCGGCATCCGGGCTGGACCGATGACGAGATCATGGAGCACGTGCCGGACACGTGCCACGAATACCGTTTCTTGTTCAACGTCGTTGCGAATGACGGCGCGTAAGAAGGGACTCCATGAATTTCCGCGAACAGTTTCTCAACGCTGAGCCGTTTCCGCACCTGGTGATCGATGATGTTCTACCGGCCGATTTGCTGCGCGCGGCGGCGGCCGAATTCGATGAGGTGCCGGCGACGGCGTGGGTGCGCTACGACTCGGCCGACGAACAGGGCAAGCGAACTTGCCACCGCCTCGACGCGATGGGCCCGGCGTGCCGGCAGATTCTCGCCGGCCTGACGGACCCCACCGCCGCCAAGATCGCCGGCTGGTTGACCGGGCTCGACGACCTGCAAGCCGACGCGACCCTGTACGGAGGCGGGTTGCACGTGACCGAGCCGGGCGGCTGGCTGGGCATTCACGCCGATAACGAGCGGCACCCGGCGACAGGGCTGGCGCGAAGGTTGAATCTGATCCTCTATTGCACGGAACTCGGAAAGGATGATGAGGTGATGAGGTCAAGAGATGATGAGAGAAACACTCCTCATCTCCTGATCCCATTATCTCCTCATTCCCTTGTCGCCACCCATCTCTCGCCACTCGAACTTTGGGACCGGGCCTGCACCCGCCCGGTGCGGGTGATCGAGCCCTTGTTCAATCGGGCGGTGCTGTTTGAAACCGGGCCGCGCGACTACCACGGGCATCCGCAGCCGGTACGCGTGCCGGCGGGCATCGAGCGAAAGAGTATCGCCATCTATTACTGGAGCGAGCCGCGGCCGCGGGCAAGGTTCGTCCGGCGGGCCGACGAGGCGTTCGACGCCGGGCGCGAAGCGGCCAGGGTCGAGCGGAGCAAATGACGAAACCACGAAGCACTTGACCACGAAACAAACGAAACACACGAAAAATGGAGACAGAACCACGGATATCGCCGACGTTGCGAACATCCGCGTTATCCGTACTATCCGTGGTCAGTCTGATCTTCTTTTTTCGTGTGTTTCGTGTGTTTCGTGGTTTCATAATTGCTTCCGACTTCCTAATTCCCACTTCGTCCGACTAATGACCAAAATCTCCGCAATCGTCCGCGCCGACAACGGCGGCCTGGGTTCGCTCTCGTCGCTTTTCGCTCATGGGCTGGGTTTCCATCGCACGATCAGCCTCTCGCGGATCGCCGGCGAGCACCATCCGGAGCGGTTTGACGGAAATGATGAAGGCGGAGGGATGAAGGATGAATCAGGAATGCCGCATTCTTCCATTCCCTCCAACCGGCACGCCGGCGACGGGCAGATTACGCCGGAGCTGATCGAGTGGGTCTGTCGCGGCGCCGACGTGCTCTTGAGCTTCGAGACCTGGTACGGCGACAGCGTGCCCGCGATGGCCCATGCGCTGGGCGTCAAGTCCGCGCTCGTGCCGATGGTCGAGTGCTGCCCGCACGACGGATTTGGACTCTCGGACACAGACCTGGCGATTTGCCCGCACGCGATGTGCCTGGAGGAAATGCGCGACAACACGCCGGGCTTGTCGCGCGCCGTCAAGACCTTGCTTGCGCCGCCGTGCGACGTGGAGCGGATCGAGTTCCACGCGCGCGACAAGGCGCGTGTCTTCGTACACCACGTGGGCCATGCGGGCTCGAGCGACCGTAACAGCACGTCGAAGGTGATCGCCGCCTGGCAGTATGTCACGACGCCTGCCCGGCTGGTGCTGCGCAGCCAGCACGAATTGCCGCCGCTGCCGGACGATTCGCGAATCAGCGTTGTGCGTGGATCGCCCGCCAACTACTGGGAGCTGTGGAATGGGACCTCACCGAGGGGATGTGGGGATACGGAGGAGATGGGAGGACCGTCTTTCGGGAGGGGTGACGTGTACCTGCACCCGCACCGCTGGGAAGGCTGCGGGCTGCCGATCTACGAGGCCCTGGCAGCCGGGATGCCGGTGATGACGACGCGCTGGTGGCCGTTCTGCGATGAGAGGGAACAGGAAACGGGTTACAGGTTACAGCCGGCAATGAAACCGTCGACTTCCGCTGACTGTCGTCTGTTCGCTGTCCCCTGTGACCTTCGCCTCGGCTGGCTGCCCGCGTCGAGCCAGGCGCTAGCGATCGAGGTGACGTCGCGGCGGCCGTGGACGGTGTTCCGGCGGGTCACGTCGCACGAGACCACACCGCGCGCGATCGCCCAGGCCGTCGACCGGGCCTTTGGAGCTGACCTGAGCAGCGCGAGCCGGGAGTCGCGTGACTGGGCCGAAGCGCATTCGTGGCGGACACAAGCCAGTGTCTGGCGAAAATTGTTCGAGGACCTGGTGGCGGGGCGGCTGGGCGAGTTGCCGGAGGAGACGAGTGACCTGGTTCCGGTCTCTCAGGCGGTGAATGCAGAGGCATCAGGCTGCCGCTCGCTGGAGCGGTCCGGCGAAGCGCCAGAGGAGGTGATCGGTGAAGCGTGAACACTCAGCGGACATTGGCGGCCTTTTCGTGACTGTCGGCGCCGTGCTCGCGCTGGCGTGGTTCTGGTTTCTGAGGCGGTAGGAACGAACGATCGCACGCAATGGCGCCAAGACGCGAAGTTGGGAATGGCCACGAAAAACACAAGAACTCCAAGACCAAGTCTTCTTTTGCATCTTGCGTTTTTCGTGGCCCAGCGCCTTGCCGGCGTCACTTGAAACTCTGTTGGATGATACGAATGCGAGTTCTGTATTTGGGAAACTTTTTCCACGCGACGTGCACTGAATGGCAAGTCGCTCGCGCGCTTGGGCGAATGGGCCATGAAGTCACGACGGTCGACATGCAGGCTTCGACACACCGTTCGATTTTAGCGGCGGCGGAAACAGGCTACGATCTCATGTTGTTTGCCAAAGCGCAATTTCGCGAAGCAGCGGGCGAATGGCCCGGCGCCGCCCAGGCGGTGGTGCGGATGATCGAAGCGGTTCGGCCGCGTGTTCCGCGCATCGTTTGTTGGCTCTGGGACCTGATGTGCGAGGGGTTTTCTCCGCCGCGCTGGCAATGGCTGAATCGGATCGCGGCGGCCGTCGATTGCTGCGCGCTGACTGATGGCATGAGCGCGGGCCGATTACCAGGGACCGTCGTCATCCGCGACGGCTGCCCAGATGATGTCGAGCAGGAGTGCGAGTGGACGGTCGAGCCCAAGGGCGAAGTGCTGTTTATCGGCAGCGTGTATGGCGACCGACCGCGTTTGCTCGACGCGCTGGGCCGACGTTTCGGAAGTCGGCTGAAAATCGTAACGCACGGCGTGCGCGGGCCCGCCCTGACGCGGCTCGTGCGGGGCTATCGTCTTGTCGTCGGCCCGCACTACCCGCGCCAGCCCGGCTATTGGAGCGATCGGCTGACAGTCGTCACCGGGCACGGCGGATTGTTCGCCGGGCCGACGATCGAAGGCATGGAGGCCGACGGCTGGATACGCGGGACAAATTACCTTGGGCTTTGCGCCGAGCCGAACAACATGGTGGAGCAGGTGGCCGAATACCTGGAGTGGAACCCCGAGACACTCGACACGATTCGCCGCGCCGGTTTCGAGCACTCGCAGGGGAAATGCAGTTGGGATGGTCGAGTTCGAGCGTTGCTGGAGCGCCTTCACTCCTTGGCCTGACTTCCCGACCGTGATCGGATAACAGAAAGTGAACGTGGGCTACGAATGGCGGAATTTCTCACATCCAGGTGGCGCGGAAGACCAGGCCCGGTCGACTGGACAACGTTAAGAACTTTTTCTGGCCGGCGTCGCAAGCTGGCCGAGGGCGCTAGTGCTGTGCCACCGATCAATTTTGGCGGACTTTCAATCGCAACCGTGCTATTGAATTCGTTCCCATGAAACGGCGTCGCACTCGAAGTTCTCATCGCGAAAATAGAACAAGAAATGCCGGGGGCTTTCGGAGGGCACTTCCGAAACGATACGCCATTCGGCATCGAACTGTTTGAGTCTCAAGTCTCCTGATACCTCATAGAATTCGCCCCACGCAGGGGCAATTTTGCTAAACCGGCATTGCCCCCGATACCATCCTTCATCATTGACGTCACCGATGGCGTAACCTAACCCGCTAGTACTCCGTCGAGCTGCTTGTAGCTCATTTCCATGCCTTCGGTCATGCCTGTTGAGAACGCGGCGTCTCGGTCGGCTTGCGAGGCGAACTTGATTGAGGTCGCCACGTTTGTCATTCCGTTGGCCTCATTGAATGTGACGGTGACGATAGATGGTTCACCTCCCATCGATCCACCCAAGTCGCCCGGGTCGTAGATTTGCGTATGCGCGATCTTCGAATGCAACGCGACCTCAAGCATCTCTCCCGTGAACCCAAACTCCTGGCCGTTCTCGTTATTTCGCCAGCGCCAGCGATACTTCCCACCCACATGAGTAGTCATCTCGCAAACCGGCATCGACCATCCGGGCATGGCCGTTAGCCAACGACGCATCAACGCGGGATCCGTATACGCCTGCCACACCAGATTCACCGGCGCATCAAAGCTCCGCTTAACCAGTACTTCTCGATCTGACGGCGTGCTCACTTCAGCAGGTTTCATTTCTTTCGCTCCTCTTTCTGTGCTTGCTTCAACTCGGCGAGTAACGCGTCGAGTCGCTTGTAGTTGCCTTCCCAAATCTCTTGCACTTTCTCCAGCCAATCCGTGACCGCTTTCAATTGCTCCGTCTCCAGCTTGCAGGGCCGCAACTGGGCCACTCGACTACGCGAAATCAGCCCCGCCGATTCCAACACCTTCAGGTGCGACGAGATCGTAGGTTGCGTCAACGAGAAGTGGCCGACCAAGTCGGTTACGGACGCCTCGCCGCGAGCCAGATGCACCAGGATTCCACGTCGAGTGGGGTCGGCAAGAGCGGCAAATGCTTGGTCCAGTCGGTTCATCTACATAGAATATCGTCAATATAGATTATCGTCAATATACGAATTCCGAATTCGCTGGAAATTAGGCCCCGTAGGGCCGCCGAAAAATCTGGTTCGGCGCTTGACACGGCAAGTATACGTCAGTACACTACTGCCTGCTAGCATGAAGCTGGCGTCAATCTCCTGTGGGTGGTCGCCGCGGCGCTGGCCGGAGTCGATCTTCGGCCGGCGGCCGTGCCCCTTTCGAATCGACCACGACAGCCTGAAAAGCGCGCGGGCCAAGGGCATGGTGGCACCATGTCTCGCGTGCGAGCGGGCCGGGAGGTACTTCCATGAAGAAGCAAGCTCGTGATTGGCAATTCTCGACCGACGACGATGGCGACTCCGTGATCCGCACCTCGCGCGCTGGCGGCCGGCGGCGGTTCCGGGTGGAGGTGGTTTTTGAACCCCGCGCGGCCAGGGAGCTGGTGGCCGAATTCGGCACGCGAAAGGAAGCGGAAAAACTGGCCAGGTGGTTTGGCCGCCGTGGCCCGCTGCGGGCCGAGGTCACGCCGATCGCCGCCACGAAGCGGCTGGATCGCAAGCGCAGGGTCGCCGGATGACGTCGGTCCATCGACACGGTTGTTCGTTGGCGGTTTGTTTGCTGTTCTTTGACAAGTTGGTTGCCGAATTCAGCACGAGAAAGGAAGCGGAGAAGGCGTGATATAGGATATAAGTTGTTTTATATCAATGTATTATGTCACTCACCGCCATCTTGGTCACGCCTCGGAAGACAACAAACTATATCATTAATGAGTATCATTTCATTTACTTTTACATCGTGGACGATATAGTTTGTGAATAGGAGGATTCAGCAATGGGCAGCTCAAACGACCTTGCGCGGGCTTTTCGCTTGCGGCGACAGGTTCTTAAAATGAGCCTTAGCGAGCTCGCGGCCCGGAGTGGCGTATCGCATGCCACGGTCCAAAGAATCCTCTCGGGGGTCGAAACAACATCACGCTTCGACAACCTGATGGCCATTGCCAACGCCCTTGGAATGGAACTCGTTGCGTCGGAGCGTTGCTCCCCGCAAGAGTTTCGCGAACAGC
>Ga0265325_10000451_pt1 | contig 29659 bp, 30 predicted proteins | sample 41420metaG_FD_202090 | JGI IMG/M metagenome (GOLD analysis project Ga0265325, IMG submission 202090) | Rhizosphere microbial communities from Carex aquatilis grown in University of Washington, Seatle, WA, United States - 4-14-20 metaG | ecosystem: Host-associated > Plants > Roots > Rhizosphere... | reverse complement strand
AATGGAGTAGAGCGAATGACAAAGATCGGTGTCGGCATCGGAGAGGATTTTCCGGCCGACGACAGCAAACCGGCAGAGGCGCCAGGCGAAACCGCCCGCGGCGACCGCCGGTACGATGGCCGCGACTCTGCGCGCTATGATGCGGAATACGCCGCGCGCCGCGAAGCCTACCGCAAGTGGCGCGAGCAGCGCCGCGAATGGAAGCGCCAATGGCGCGACGAGTGGCGCGCCCGCAAACGGGCGTTTCGCCAGCAGGTGCACCAGAGCATCTATGAGAATGCCGGCTATGACCCGCGCCGCGACTACCGGCACTACGGGCATCCTGCGTTCTGGAACTACGGCATCCTGTGGGTTGTGCTCGGAATCATTGCCACGATCGCGGTGATCAGCTTCCTGTTCTCGCACATCTTCATCGTGGTCGGGGTCATCGCGGTGCTGGCGCTCTTCGCAGCCTACCACCGCGGATTTGATCCTTTCGATCTGGAGCCCGCCGCCGACTATTCACGGCCAGCCACACCACCGCCGGCGCCGCAACCGCCGTCCGCCCCGCACGACACGGCGCAATAAGGAACATGGGTATGCACAGACATCACAGACATGGCCGTCATCGCGCGGCCGAAGCTATGCGCGCGGCAGCCGATGCGGTCGAAGCCGGCGGCGAGCGCACCACGACGCGCGTTCAGCTCGAAATGCCGCCCCAGGCGATGGAACGCCTGCAGCGCCTGAAGGAAAAAACCGAAGCGGCATCCTATGCCGAAGTGATCCGCAACGCGGTACGCGTGTTCGAAGCGCTGCTGCAGGAACACGAAGCCGGCGCGGAATTTTCGCTCAAGCGGGCGAATGGCGAAACGGTCAGCTACAAGATATTCGTCTGATGAGCATCACCGAACAGCGATCATCCGGCCCGCTTGCGCAGGTCGCGCGGTTCCTTGCGCGCAAGGGCCGCCGCGTCTGGGCGCTGACCGTCAGCGGCAAGCGGCAACTGACGCCGAACATGGTGCGCGTGACGTTCACCGGCGATGACCTCCAGGAGCTGATGTGGCGGCGCGGCCAGGACCTCGTTCTCGAATTTCCGCAAGGCCGGCGGCATTACACGATCCGCAACTTTGACGGGACAAGTCTCGCCATCGACTTCGTGCTGCATGGCGCAAGCCCGGCCGGCGAGTGGGTGCGCGGCGCGAAGACCGGCGACCGCATCGATGCCGCCGGGCCGCGCGGGCACACCTATGTGCGCCCCACCGACTGGCACCTGATGATCGGCGATGAAACCTGCATCCCGGCGATCTTCGCGATGCTCGAAGGCCTGTCGCGTACCGACCGCGCCTTCGTCTTTCTTGAAGTTGCCAACGATGCCGAGCGTCAGGCGTTCGAAAGCGCGGCGGCAGTACAACTCGTCTGGCTGCCGCGCAACGGCGCGGCGCCCGGTCCCAACAACATTCTCCTTGATGCCGTTGACGGCTTCGTCTTTCCGCAGGGCCTCGGCCACGCCTATGTCATCGGCGAAACCCACAATGTCCGGGCCGTCCGCCAGCGCCTGATCGCGCGCGGCCTTGGCAAGGACCAGTGTTCGGCAGAAGGTTACTGGCGTCCTGGCCGCGTCGGCGGTCATGATCACGCTTGAGCCGCTGATGACGCTGAAGATCGTTGAGTGCCGTTCGCCGAACCATGACGAACGCCCGCCGGGCGCCGTCATCGACATGCTGGTGCTGCATTACACCGGGATGAAGACGGCCGACGAAGCGCTGGCGCGGCTGTGCGATCCGGAGGCGAAAGTCTCCGCACACTACACGATCGGCCGTGACGGCCGCGTTTTCGCGCATGTTCAGGAGCAGCGCCGCGCCTGGCATGCTGGCGTTTCGTACTGGGCGGGCGAGACGAACGTCAATGCGCGCTCCATCGGCATCGAACTCGTCAACCCCGGACATGAGTTCGGCTATGTGCCGTTCACGCAAAGCCAGATCGCCGCGCTGATCGACCTTTCGAGAGGCATCCTCGCGCGCCATCCGATCCCTCCCAATCGCGTGGTCGGACATTCCGATGTGGCGCCGGCGCGCAAGACGGATCCGGGCGAACTTTTTCCCTGGAAGCACCTGGCCGAGTTCGGCATCGGCGTGTGGCCGCAGTCGAGTCACGGCAGCCTGCGTGAACCGGTCGCTGCGGCGCTGTCGCGCTACGGCTACGGACTTACTCCGCATACGGATGTTTCTCTGGAGGAGGCCGTCACCGCTTTCCAGCGTCACTTTCGCCCCAGCGAAGTGAACGGCGTGTGGGACGGCGAATGCGACAGCGCGCTGGCCGCGTTGTTGGCGCCGGGTGTTGTTCTGCAACGTTAGATCGGTCCCAGGTTGCAACGTGGAGTCCTTGGCATACTCGGCCGGCTCATCCTACGACGAGTTCAGGACGAGGGCCGACCTGCAGGACCGTCATGCAAATATGATGGTTCCGCCCGCACGTTTGCCTGCTAGCTTTCGCGCATGAAGACCATCGGCATGATCGGAGGAATGAGCTGGGAATCCTCCACGACCTACTATCAGCTCATCAATCGCGAGGTGCAGAAGCGCCTCGGTGGCGTGCATTCGGCGAAATTCCTCATCTACTCGTTCGACTTCGGCGAGATGGCGCCGCTGCAGCATGCCGGCAAGTGGAACGAAGCCAACGGGCAGATGGCCGATGTCTCCGCCAATCTCGAAAAGGCGGGCGCCGATTTCCTGCTCATCGCCTGCAACACCATGCACATCGCGACGCGCGAGATTGAACGGGCGACGCGAATCCCGCTGCTGCACATCGCCGATCCGCTCGGCGCCGCGATGAATCGCGCCGGCATGACGCGCGTCGGATTGCTCGGCTCTCGCTTCACCATGACGAACGAGGACATCCTGCGCGGACGTCTGAAGGACCGCTTCGGCGTCGGCGTCATCACGCCCGAAGGCGCCGATGCGCAGGAGGTCGACCGCGTGATCTATGAAGAGCTCGTCCGCGGCCAGTTTCTGGAGAGCTCGCGCGCGCGCTATCGCGATGTCATCGCAAGACTCGTCGCTGAGGGCGCGGAAGGCATCATCCTGGGCTGCACCGAATTGCCGCTTCTGATAAGGCGGGAAGATTCCTCCGTGCCGCTGTTCGACACCACGGCGCTGCACACCATGTCCGCCGTTGAGATGGCGCTGAGCTGAGTCAGCCAAGACTGTAGTGCAGAACCGGCAGCATCCGGCCCGGAATGGCATCGGAGGGCGCTTCGCCTGCATCGACAGCTCCCACCTTGCGATAGAAGTTCACCGCGTTCGGATCGGCCTGGATGACAAGAACGCATCCGCCGCGCGCTCTCGCGACTTCGGCCGCGGCGTGAAAGAGCGCGCGGCCCGCGCCGGTGCCGATGACGCCGGGCTCGACGAACAGATGGAGCAGGTCGAAGTGGCCTTCCAGCGGCAGGGGCGCGATGGAGGCCATGCCGAGCAGCGCTTCGTCGCCACCCTGCGCCACCAGCACCGATCCGCTCGCAATCAGGTCAGGCGCGACGGTCAGGGACGCGCGCGACTTGGCCATGAAGTCGGCGTCATAGCCCCAATGCGCCTTGGAGCGGAAACACAGTCTGCTCAGCGCATCGGCTTCAGAGGTTAACGCCGGGCGAATTGTGAATTGGCGCATCGCTGCACTATACTATGTGTGCGTCAGATGGCTGGATGGCTGCGGCGTCTTGCGAAAGCAGGGCGTCGAGGAAAGTCCGGGCTCCACGGAGACACGGTGCCGGATAACGTCCGGCGGGGGCGACCCCAGGGATAGCGCCACAGAAATGACACCGCCTACCGGCCTAAAGCCGCGGCAAGGTTGAAATGGTGCGGTAAGAGCGCACCGCGTTCCTGGCAACAGGAGTGGCAAGGCAAGCCCCACCGGGAGCAAGACCAAATAGGGGCGGCACGTAATCCGTTTCCGGATAGCCGCCCGGGTAGGTCGCGTGAGGTGTGTGGCGACACACATCCCAGAGGAATGGCCATCCATCGCGGGGAGACCTGCGGGGACAGAACCCGGCTTACAGGCCATCTGACGCATCTTCATTATCGCGAGCGTTCGGCATGCTCGGTACGCCAGACTTTGCGAAGACTTTATCGTGGTCGCTTCCGCCCCTAAAGTTTTCACCGGCGCCCGCACCGCACCGTCGCGCGCGCCCGGCTTTCGCCCATCTGCTAGGATTGAACGATCCCATCGGAGTCGAGCCATGGCCTTTGCGCAATTGTCCAACGTCCGCCTCGAACATTTCGCGCACGGTCATGGGCCGGAGCGGGTGCTTCTGATCCACGGCTTCCAGGCGTCCGCGCGCATCTGGCAGAAGGTGCAGGAAGCGCTGCCGGCCGACCGGTACACGTCGGTCGCGATCAACAATCGCGGCGCGGGCGCGTCCGAGGCGCCGCCCGATGAAAGCGACTATGGCGTCCCGGTCTTCGCAGCGGATGCATTCGAGCTCGCAACGCAGCTTGGCTGGGATCGTTTCACGCTGGTCGGACATTCGCTCGGCGGCGCGACGGCGGCGCAGTTCGCTGTCGATCACCCAGAGGTCCTGAAGGGCGTCGTGCTGCTCGATCCGGCCGACCCCGACGGCCGCGAATTTCCCGGCGGCAATATGGATGCGGTGATCGACGGCATCATGACCGCGCGCCGCGCGCAACAGGCGGGAGGCGTCGCCGGCGACGGCGTTCGCGTCACCGGCACGGATGGCGAATGGATGCGCCAGGTCGCTGCCGACATGCGTGCCGCGCCCGAACAAAGGCTTCGCGGCTCGCTGCGATCGATGTTTAGCGTGCGGCTCGGCGCGAAACTCAAGGCGCTTGCGATGCCGATGCTTCTTGCCGGCGGCGATCAGGACGAACTGATTCCGGTCGCCAACATGCTTGCTACCTGGGCGAAACTTCCCCCGGGCAGCGGTCTGCACTTCTGGCACGGCGTCAGTCATTCTCCCAACATCGATTGCCCGCAGGAACTTGCGCGGCTGATCGAACGTTTCGTCGAAAAGACGATTCCGGCCCGCGGCTAGGCGAAGGGATAGACCTTGAAGTCCAGCGGCGTGCCGGTGGCCTGTCGCGCCGACTTGATCTGGAGAAACTTGTCAGCCTGCCAGTTGACGTGCGTCAGAACCTGGAACGGCGCGCCGGCCTGTGCTGGCGCAAACGGCAGCATGATTTCCTCGCAGATATAACTCTCGCCAAGCGTCATGCCGATGCGGCGATGTCCGACGCCGATGCCGCCGCGTGCGATCTCGGAAATGATCTTGAGGCGCTGGGCGCGGTAATCTGCCGGCGCCGATGCGATCCAGTCCATGCCGGTCAGTTCGGTGCCGAGGATCGTTGAGAAGCGCGTGCCGGCCAGACGGATCGTGACGCTGTGGTCCGGCACGACATCGAAGACGAGAATGCCGGGCAGGAACGCCTTGAACTTGAACGGACTGAGCCTGTCGCGCGACGGCAGCGCGCCGGCGTCCCAGAGCGACAGCCAGACGTCGGCCACCGCCCGGTTGGCGGGTTCCAGCTCGAGCGAGGCGACGATCTTTGCCGCCGTATTGCTACTCAACGCACACATGGCATCCGGTTTCCTGACCGCCGACATTATTCTTCAATACTTAAGAGTTCGTCTGGAACCCGCCTTGCCCGCCGATCCGTGGGACTACGTAGGCGATTGAAAACTCAGGCGAGTTTTTCCAGCGTTGCCGCGTCGGGTACACCGCCGAAGTATTTCTCCAGCGCTGCGACAAATGGGCCATCAGCGGGCGATGCGGCGGCGAACAGCGTCATCGACGAACGGAACTTGAGATCATCGGGCGAGCCGAAGATCTGATGCGCCGTGCGGTTCTCGACGGCCAGTACGAGCTCGGTGCATTCCCTCAGTGTCGGACCAAGAACCGGATGGGAGAGATAGGCGCGCGCTTCGCCGAGCGAAGCAATCGCATAGCGCGCCGCCATCATGCTGTTGCCGAGACCGGCGAATTGCGGAAAGACGAACCACATCCAATGGCTTTTCTTGCGGCCCTCGCGCAGTTCCGCCTGCACATTGGCGATCACGCGCGATTGTGCAGACACAAAACGCTCCAGATCGAACGGATCGTCCATGCATCGAATCTATGGGGAATCGTTTCGCGAAAACAATGCGCCCATGCCGCCCAGGAACGGAAACAGTTTCACGTTCAGCACATGGCTCAGGAACAGGCCGCCGAGAACGATCGCCGGCACCGTGTAGCCGAGCGGCTGCATGAGGCCATGAAACATTTCCCACTGGCCGGGCGTCAGCCAGTAGTGACGGCCATGATCGTTGAGCAGGACGATGTGCGATGCGGTGCGGACCGGCGTCGCATTCTGCTTGACGTCGATGTTCACCGCGAACGCGGCGATGGCTTCGAGCACGACCAGGGGCGCCGCCATGAGATAGGCGCCGCGCACGAATCGCATCCAGCCGGGCTCGCCGTCATCGTCCTGCGTCGCCGCCGCCGGAGTTGTGCAGCAGGCTTCGAACTCCGCACGGCTCCACTGGGCGATCTTCGTCGCGTAGAGCAGGGCAAAGGCGAACATCGAAAAGGCGAAGGCAATTTCCGGGACGCCCGCGCGCGTGAAGGGCGGCATGGCGCGGGACGCAAGAAGGAGAAATGCGAAGATTCCGCCCGCGACGATCAGCGAGCGTTGCACTGCGTCCTGGTCGAGGCCGGGCCAGCGCCAATTGTGCGTGCGGCGATGCTCGACGGCGGCAAGGACGAAGGCGGCCAGCATCGCGAGCAGGGCGCCGTAGTAGATCAGCGCGGGCACGTCATCGAGCAGATGCTGGAGCGCAAGGATGCGGATCGCGACAAGCGAAAGCTGACAGGTCGCGAACAGCTTGAAGTCCAGGCACAACGTGCTGTTGTCCGCAGGCGCTTGTGTGTTCGGTGCGTCGGTCATGCCGCGTTCCAACGAGAGCGACACACCAATTCTAGCCCGCGAGGGTAAACGCCGTGCGAACGCCATTTCTCCTTGGCGCGGCAAGGCGTTGCTTCACCACAAATCGGGTATGATGGATGCGCCGGCAAGGTCGCGCCGGCGCGGGCCTTCGTTCAGGGCGTGCTCTCCACGGAGTCCGCGATCAGCGCGGTGCCCGCACCATGGTAGCCGACAGCCACTGGCATACCCGTTTTGAGGCCGGCGAGGCCCGTCCCACCGGACGACAGCTTGTACGTAGTCGTTGCATAGACCGTGAAGGTCTTCACGCCGTCGGCCGAAGCACAACTGAAGGCGTTCGCCGCGGTATTGACCACGCCGACCTTGCAGGCCAGTGGCGGACTTGATCCCAGCATCGGCGTGACGTTGCTGAGGCTGCCGGGGTGAGGCTTGCCGCCCGAAACCTGCGCGAATACACACGTTGACTGGACCAGCACGAAGGCGCCGGCCAGCGCCAAGGTTGCAATACTTCTCGCCATCGATGAGTCCCCCGGATTTGTCGGCAAAATGCTATAGAACATCCCGGAGTGTGTCACCTCCGCCCGCCGCGGACGCCACGCGGAAGCGGAAGACTTGCTCCAATCAGAACTGATGCCCGGTTGTCGCCGCGAAGGAACGCATGGAAGGCTTCATCAAGGCATTGCGCGAAAGACACCTCGACCGCATCGCGGTCGGTTATGCGGTCGCCGGCTGGCTCGTGGTGCAGGCGGCGTCGATCGCGCTGCCGACGTTCGATGCGCCCGATTGGGCGCTCAGGGCTCTCATCATCTTCACCATTTTGGGTTTCCCGATCGCGCTGTCGGTCGGCTGGTTCGCGGCGCCGCATCTGTACGACGATGAGCAGCAACTCGTTCAACTGACGCGCTCCCATCTCGCGCTCGGGTTGATCGCGGCGCTGATCGTCCTGGTCGCCGCGGATCTCGCCTATCTTCTCTCGCGTGCCTCGATGAGCGCGCCGCCTGCTGTCGCCATCGCGGCGCCGGCGCAGGCACCGGCAAAGAATTCCATCGCCGTGCTGCCGTTCGTGAACATGAGCGGCGATCCGGCGAAGGAATATTTCTCCGACGGCATTTCCGAGGAGCTGCAGAACGATCTCTCCAACATTCCCGAGCTGCGCGTCGCGGCGCGCACATCGTCGTTTGCGTTCAAGGGCAAGAGCGAGAATGTCCGCGACATCGCACGCATCCTCGCGGTGCGTTCGGTCCTGGAAGGCAGCGTGCGCGAGAGCGGCAGCCATTTTCGGATCACGGCCCAGCTCATCAACGCGATCGACGGCTATCACCTGTGGTCGGAGAGCTATGACAGCGACCTGACGGACGTCCTCGTCATCCAGGACAAGATCGCGCAGTCGATCACCACCGCCCTGACGCACAAGCTTCTGCCGCAGCCGGCGCGCGGAATCGCGCCGCGCATGATCGATCCGATGGCCTATCGCACCTATCTGCTGGGCAAGCATGAGCTCGGGCCGCGCACCAAGGCAGGATCGGAAGCCGCCGAACTTCTCTTCAAGCAGGCGACCGTCGCCGCGCCCGACTTTGCGGACGGTTTCGCCGCGCTGGCTCTCGCCCAGATCAATGTCGCCGAATACCATCCCGAGCGCAGCGACCTGATCCCGTCGGCCGAGGTGGCGCTCAAGCGCGCGCTGGAGCTTGATCCCAGAAACACGGGCGCGCTCAGTTCGCATCTCGACATTTCGCTGCACAAGCTCGACTGGCCGGCGGCCATCGCGGATGCCCAGCTCATGCAGTCGATCAATCCGAACAGCTGGGCGGTCCAGCACGAGATGTTCCGCTTCTATGTCTTTCTCGGCTTTCCCGATTCCGCCTACGCGGCCGCGAGCGGCGCGGCCCAGCTCGACCCCTTGTCCTTTGTCGATCGCGTGAACCAGGCCAGCGTGCTGTTGCACGATGGGCGCTATGGCGATGCGATGGTTGCCGCGCGCGCCGCGCTCGAGGTGCACGATGACGAGACGCTGGGGTTGCTGCTGCTCTGCGCGGCGGCGGCGCTCGGCGGCGATGCCAAGACGGCGCATGATGCAGAGGCGCGGCTCGCCGCGGTCGGCGATGCGGGCGACCTGCAGTTCTGCCGCTTCCGTATCGCGGCGGCGCAGGGGCGGACGGCGGATGCGCGCGCCATCCTCGACCAGATCGCGCAGACCTTCCTGCATGGCGGGCCGGGCGCGACGGACATTGCCGAGCTCTACGCCAATATCGGCGACCGCAAGGAAGCCATGCGTTGGCTCAATCGCGCCTATGATGCGAAGGAATTCTGGCTCGTTCTGTTCGTCAACGAAAAGACCGTTCCACCCGCCTTCTTCGCCAGCGCCGAGTGGAAGGCGTTCTACCAGCGGCCGCTCTTCGCGGAGTGGCAGCAGGCGCATGATCGCGTCGCAGCGCAATTCGCATCGCCGGGGTGAACCTGCGCGAGCTCCGGTCCGGGTACGCCATTCAGGATTCGGTAACAGACCTTCGGCGGTGCCGTTTTTTTGTGCTGCTTCGTACCGGACGCTACGAATTTATTGCGCCTGGATGTCGCGTCCGTTCCGCCGCGACGTTCCGTTAACCAGCGATGAATAGGTCAACTCGTACAACGTATCCCTATTTGGGATTCCGATGGGCATGAGACGCCTGCAGAAAATTGCGATGCGCGATTCGCTGCTCGCCCGCTACACCGAGACGCTGGGCGAGCTGATGATGCGCCGATACAGCGAAGAGGCGATGCGGGCCGGCAAGGCCGAGTCCGACCTCGCCAACCGCTCCAAGTCGGCGTTTCTCGCCACAATGAGCCATGAGCTGCGCACGCCGCTCAACGCGATCATCGGCTTTTCCGACGTGATCCAGGCGACCAACAGCGACGCGAGCGCCCATGCGGAATATGCCGAGCACATTTCCAAGGCGGGCCGGCGCATGCTCAACGTCGTGTCCGACATTCTCGACATGTCCAAGCTTGAAGGCGGCACGCTGAAGCTCAGCCTGCAGCCTTGCAGTCTCAACGATGTCATCGACGCCAGCGTCGATGCGGTCCAGGCCGATGCCGAAGCCAAGTCGCAGACTCTGGACATGCGCGTGAACGGCGAGCTTCCGCTCCTCACCATCGACTACAAGCGCATCAAGCAGATCCTGGTGAACCTGCTCTCCAATGCGATCAAGTTCACGCCCGACAAGGGCAGCATCGTACTTTCGGCGGAGCCGTCGCCGAACGGCGGCGCTATCCTCACGGTCACTGATACCGGCTCGGGCATGTCAGCGGAGCAGACGGCGACGGCGCTGCGTCCGTTCGGCCAGGTGCAGTCCTATCTTTCGCGCACACAGGAAGGCGCGGGCCTTGGCCTTCCGATCGCTTTGGGTCTCGCGCAAATTCACGGCGGCAATCTGCACCTCGAGAGCGAGCCTGACGTCGGCACGCGCGCCATTCTCACGCTGCCGCCACCGAAGCGTTCGGTGTCATGAACGAGATCGTCCGCCCCGGTCCCAACGGCGTGCCGCTGAAGGAGCGCAGAGGCGTTCCCGCGTCACCGCCGATCCAGATCGCGCACATCGTTTCGGTTGCGGGATCGCATGCCGTTGCCGTGCTGGAGAAACAGGCGCCCGGCGCCATCGACGATGCGGATCCGCGCGTGGAGATCGGCGCGCTGGTCAAGATCATCACGCCGGCGTCCGCGGTCATGGGCCTGGTGTCGGCGGTGACTTCGCCGATGCCCAATGCGCACGGCCAGGTCGAAGAGATGGGGCTGATCGAGATCATCCTGGCTGGGGAAATCGTCGTCGACGAGAATACGCGGCGCCTGAGCTTTCGCCGCGGCGTCACCGCGCTCCCCAGCATCGGCGACCAGGTGCTGTTCGCCGACCGGCACGACCTGACGCGCGTCTATGCGCCGCCGGGCGTCGCCAGCGTCAAGGTCGGCACGCTGTTCCAGGATCCCAAGGTTCCCGCCCGGCTGCTGATCGACGATCTGCTCGCCAAGCATTTCATCATTGTGGGAAGCACGGGATCGGGAAAATCCTGCGCGCTGACCGCGATCCTGCAGCGCGTTCTCTCGGAGCATAGCGGCGCGCATGTCGTCATTCTCGACGTGCACAACGAATATTCCACCGCCTTCGAAGGGTTGGTGGAAAAGGTCAACTTGAACCATTTCAGTCTTCCCTTCTGGCTGCTGAACTTCGCCGAACTGTGCGCTGCGCTGACCAACAAGGACGCGCACCACGATGCCGAAGTCGAGATTCTCGGCGAGGCCGTCGTGCACGCCAAGCGTCGCTACGCCCAGGCTTCGGCCAACCGCGTGCGCAAGACCGCCGAAGTCCAGCGCACGATCACGGTGGACACGCCCATTCCGTTCCGCCTGTCGGACGTCACGGCCTACATCGACGACGAACTCGGCAAGCTCGACCGCACGCGCCTCACGCTTCCCTTCCGCCGGCTGAAGACGCAGATCGAGTCCCTGGTGTCCGACCAGCGCTACAATTTCATGTTCGGCAGCCTGACGGTGAGGGACACGATGACCGATGTCCTTAGCCAGCTCTTCCGCATCCCGAACGAAGGCCGGCCGATCACCGTCGTCGACCTGTCGACCGCGCCGGCGGAAATTCTCGACGTCATCATCTCCGTCATCTCGCGCCTCGCCTTCGATCTGGCGGTGTGGAGCAACGGAGCGGTGCCCATGCTGCTCGTCTGCGAAGAAGCGCACCGCTATGCGCCGAGCGGCGACGCCGAGACATTTGCCCCGACGCGCCAGGCCCTGTCGCGCATCGCCAAAGAAGGGCGCAAATATTCTCTCTCGCTCGCGCTCGTCACGCAGCGCCCGTCGGATCTCGATCCCACGATCCTGTCGCAATGCGGCACGGCGATCGCGCTGCGCTTGTCGAGCGAGCGCGACCAGCAGGTGATCCGCGCCAACACTTATGAAGGCATGATCGACATGCTCGATTTTCTCGCGCTCCTGGGCGACCGCGAGGCGATCGTGCTGGGGCAGGGAGTCTCGATGCCGATGCGCATCAAGTTCGATGCGCTGGGACGCGGCAACGTTCCCAAGAACATGAATGCCGGCTTCTCCAAGGCCTGGAAGACACAGAAGCTCGAACGCAACGCGCTCGACGCCATCGTCACGCGCTGGCGTAACGGCGGCAACGAATAGGCCGTTCCGGAACTCTCGCAAGCCTGACCGCGAGCATCATCGTCTGGGCTCCGGACGACTGACGCTGCCGCGACTGCGCGCGCGGGCCGCTTTGCTCGCGCGCCAAACATCGGAGAGCCAGGCGCCGGCCGTCAGCAGCGGAATCAGCAGCGCCAGAAGCGTCGCAACAACGAGCAGGAACATATTGCTGTTTCACCTTTCGGGCGAACGGCGACTACACAGTTTATGGCATCAGCTCGTGCCGGTAGGGTTCAAGGTCGTAGTGGCGAAAGAGTATCGTCTCGAGTTTGTTCCGCTGACGGTCATTGAAATGCGCGGTGCCGCGACCGGCCTCGCCGACATTGAAGCGCAGGGAATGACGGTCGGGCCATGTCGCAGCGATGGCTTTTTCACATTCTTGCCGGGTCCGCTCCAGGCCCGAATGTCTGAGTGCCTCTTCAAGAGCTGCGGCGGGGTCGCGCTTGAATTCCTTGTAGCGGATCGTGCAGACGCGGCCCGGCGCCCGTGCGGAAAAGTCGAACCAGGTGGCATAGTAGCTGGCGTACCAGGGGGCGAGCATGTCGACGACGAAGTCGGCCTTGGCCTCATCGTCCAGATCGGCGAATTTTGGCGGGATAAATCCGTTCAGCCAGCGATCCGGGACGATGGGTTCGTTCGTGAGCATGTCGATATAGGAGAGCAGCATGTCGGGGATGCTGCGCAGCATGATGACCGGCTTGAGGTCGAGCGCTTCGATGAGAGAACAGTTGGCCGGCAGCGCTTGCATATGGATGTGCGTAACGAGCGTGTCGCTGGGAAATCCGCCTGCCAGATAGAGTATGAATATAGGCAGATAGGGCGTGCCGTCCCGCCCGCCATAGGCATGAACGATGCGCATGAGTTGTCCGTCCACAGCCTCGAGCGCGGCAGAGCGCAAGAACGTTCCGGCCGCTTTCGGCGGGAAGGCGAATATCACGGACTTTCGCCGCTGGCCCAGGCGCCCCAGATAATCGGCAAGCGTTTCGTCGAACGTGCCGTCCGGAGAGGGGAGCCGGAACACCGCATTGAGTGCGTTGCTGTCGAGTTCGAATGCCATTACTGCCCGCTCACCAGCCGATCGGCTAGGCTAGGCGTGCGATGTCGCAAAAGAGTCCCGCACGGAGTCATGAATTGTCACGATGGGAATCGGCACGCGATTTGAGCGACAATTGATTACAAAAAAGGAATGAAGCAGCTCGTTGCAGACATTTCTCTCGTAAGTTTTTGTCGATGTCTTGAATACAAGGTCATTTTTCCTAGATCACACTCTGTCTCATTCATCAGAGGCGGTCCGGACCGCCCGGCCCCGCGGGTGCAGATCGGCGTTTGTGAACGGGCGGGCTAACGAACCGCGCAGTGCGCAAAGGTTGGACAATCGCGGGCGACCACTCCCGAGGCCGACGGGCGCGGGATGACTCGCATCCCAATCCCGTTGCTCCCAAAGAGCAGCAAAACATGGAAATCGCGACGCCGAGGTGTCCCGCGCCGCCCCGTTTTCTACCGGCGCGATGCGGCGGAACTGCGTACGCACACTTCGGTGATTTTTTGCAGAGGACTTGGATCGTGTGCCGTGAAAAACGACGTTCGAATGTACGCAGGTCGAATGAACTCAAGGGCTTGGCCGTGCTCATCCTTCGACGGGCTCAGGATGAGGTCATCTTTTGAAATTTGCGCCATCCGACGTCCGACATTCATGTCTCATCCTGAGTTTCTCGAAGGATGGGCAGAGAGCGAGAAGTCGAAAACAGTACGATGTGGTGACGCCGTGAAATCACACCAGAACTTGGTCACCAATAACCGTCCATCAGTTCCTTCGACCAGGCGGGTTCACGGACCTCGCCGCGTGGCAGAAAGCCTTTCATGACGGGCTTTATGTCAATCACGGGCGTTCCGTCGATGGCGTCGAGGCCCTTCACGCGAAGGGTGAGGCCGTCGGCGGAAAGAAGTCGGCACACCGTAACGCCGATCCTGTTGGGACGGCCCTTGCCGCGCTGCGCAAAGATGCCGACGAGCGGCCAGTCCTTGCGGCCGCGCGGATGGCGCGCGCCCCTGTTGATCTCCTCGTCCGGTACCTGGTTGAAGTGGAACACGACTTCGATATGGGAGAATTCCGAAAGGCTCGCCGTCGCGTCGGCTTTGAACTGTCCGGGATCGAGCAAGATCGCCGCCTCGACGGAGTCCCAATCATCGTCGATCGGTTCGCTGCGACCGCCGGCGACATGGCCGATGGCGATGAGCGTGATGGTGTCGGACATGGCGTGCTCCGAAAAATTTCGCCGCTGCATGCGCCCGCAAAGCGTTGTTCGCCAGACACAGTTACGCATGGGCCAGGGCAAGGCATCGCATGGCCCGAATCGCTACAACCTTGGCGTGCAGGAAAGAAGTCAGCCCTCCAGGTGTAGGAACAAATTCCGATGCCGGTTGTTAAGACAATTTTTATCGAGGTAAAGGCAATGTTGACGCGTTGCGGATTTGTTCCGCGACCACCACAGTTAGACGAGTCGATTCTAGAGGTAGACGTCCCAAGCCCCTCAATTTCCTATGCTTTTTGGTTGACCCGCCGTAATTTCCCATGCTATCCCATACTGTCCCAGTGGCTTGAACCAGGGTGGTTCTCGCCGGGGTGGTTGTACCACCCCAAAGCCCCTTGGGACGCGAGGGGGTTAGACGCAATCCATGTCCATCCAGCCGTTCATGTCGACGGTGATGGGTACGCTCGATAGCAAAGGGCGGGTCTGCATTCCTGCGCCCTATCGCCAGATCCTCGCGACGCAGAACACCAACGGCGTCTACATCTGCCCATCCTTTTTCGAAGGCGCACTCGAAGGTTTCGGACAAAGCGTGCTCGATGCGCTGCATGCGCGGCTGTCCTCGCTGGATCCGTTCCTGTCGGTTGCGCATGACGACACCGCCTACGCGATCATCTCGCGCTCTCATCTGCTGCCGATGGACGAGCCGGGCCGCGTGCGCCTTCCCGACGCGATGATCGAACATGCAGGGCTCAAGGATAAAATCGTCTTCGTCGGCATGTCGCAGAAATTCCAGATCTGGGATGCGGAATGTTTCGCACCCATCGACGCCGAACGCATTGCCCGGATGAAGGCGGCGCGTGAACGCGAAATCGCCAAGCTTGCGGGAGGCGGCGCATGAGCGGCCATCTTCCCGTGATGTTGAAAGAAGTGCTTGCGATGCTTTCGCCCAAGGCCGGCGAGCATTATGTCGACGGCACGTTCGGCGGCGGCGGTTACACGCGCGCCATTCTCGAAGCCGCAGACTGCCGCGTGCTCGGCATCGACCGCGATCCCGATGCGATTGCCCGCGGTCAGCAACTCGTGTCTCAGTTCGGCGGCCGCCTGACTTTGGTGCAGGGCGAGTTCTCGCAGCTCGATACGCTGCTCGGCGGCGAACGCACTAACGGCGTCGTGCTCGATCTTGGCGTGTCGTCGTTCCAGTTCGACGAGCCGGAACGCGGCTTCTCCTTCCGCGCCGACGGTCCGCTCGACATGCGCATGAGCCGCGAAGGCCAGAGCGCGGCCGACTTCGTCAACACGACCGACGAGAAGACGCTGACGCAGGTGATCTCGCGCCTCGGCGAAGAACACAACGCCCGCCGCATCGCACGCGCCATCATCGCGGCGCGTCCCGTCACGACGACAGCGCAGCTCGCAGACATCGTGAAGACCGCGCAGGGGCCTGCCGCGGCGCGCCTCTCCATTCATCCTGCGACACGTACCTTCCAGGCGCTTCGCATCCATGTGAACGATGAGCTCGGCGAACTGACACGTGGCCTCGAAGCCTCCAGACGGGCGTTGCTGCCCGGCGGACGCCTCGTGGTCGTCGCCTTCCATTCGCTGGAAGACCGCATCGTCAAGCAGTTTCTCAATGCGCGCAGCACGACCGCGCCGCGCGCCTCGCGTCATGCGCCTGACAGCCGCCGCGACGCCGACTTTCAGCTTCTCACGCACCGTCCGCTCACCCCGGACGCGCGTGAAATCGAATCCAATCCCCGCGCCAGGTCTGCCCGGCTTCGCGCGGCTGTTCGTATCGCGGCCTAGGAGTCCAGCATGGTTCGCATCCTCAACACCGTCTGCGTCGCCCTCATGGGGCTTTCGATCCTTGCGCTCTATCACGTCTCGGAACAGACGCGCGTCGCCAGCGTCGAACTCAGCCGGGTCAGCCGCCAGATCGTTCAGGAACATTCCACGATCAGCGTGCTGCAGACCGAATGGGAACGTGTTGCAGGCCCCGCGCGCATCCAGGAACTGGCGGCGAGCCATCTCGGCCTCACCGGAACGCCGGCGGTGCAGATGTCGTCCTTCGACTCTCTGCCGCGCCGTGGCGACGATGCGCCGCTGAACAACAGTCCGATCGCGCAGGCAAGCGCGCAGGCGGCGGAACCCCCAGCCGGACGCAGCGGGCTCTAGGCCGGATGATCCAGGGCACCACGATCTACCAGCGGCGCATCGTCATCGGCGCAGTGTTCTGTGCGGCGGCGTTTGCCCTGGTCGGCGTGCGGCTCGTGGATGTGACGCTCTTCAAGCCGCATTCTGAGAGCATCGATCCCACCGGTCAGCCTGTGATCGCACGCGGCGATATCTTCGACCGCAATGGCGAACTTCTGGCCCGCGATCTGCCGGTCGTCGATCTCTATGCGCGGCCGCATACGCTGGAGGACAAGGAAGGCGCCGCGCGCGATCTTGCCCGTGTCACCGGCGCGGAATATGCCCGCCTGATCGACGGCTTCAACAATACCAAGCACCCCTACGTGCTCGTCGCGCGCCGCCTGTCGCCCGACGTGCAGGACAATGTCATGCACCTGGGACTGCCGGGGCTTGAGTTCGAACCGGCAGCAAAGCGTTTCTATCCGGATGGCCGTGCGACGGCGCAGCTTCTCGGCGTAACCGATCCCGACGGCAAGGGTGTGTCGGGCCTCGAGCAAGGCCTTGAACCGCGCCTAAGTGAATCCGGCGCGCCGGTTCAACTCTCCGTCGACATGCGTGTGCAGTACATTCTTGCGTCTGAAGTCGAAGCCAGCCGGCAGATGTTCCACGCCAAGAAGGCGGGCGGCATCGTCATGGACGTGCGCACGGGTGAGATCATCGGAATGGTCTCGCTGCCCGACTTCGATCCCAACTTCCGCAAGTTCACGGGCGACGACACCGACCACAACATCATGGCGGCCGATCGCTATGAGCTCGGCTCGGTGTTCAAGGTGCTGTCGTTCGCTCTGGCACTGCAGGACCACACGACACGCCCCGACGAAGTCTTCGCCATCGGCAACGGATATCGCATCGGCAAGTTCACGATCCACGAAGCCGAGCATATGCCCGCGACGCTGACGGCGCGCGATGTGCTGGCGCATTCCTCCAACATCGGCACGGCACAGATCGCGCTGCGCTCTGGTCCGGTGCGCCAGGCTGCGTTCCTCGGCAGCCTCGGCCTGCTCAACCCGCTTCACAGCGAGTTGCCAGAATTCGCCCGTCCGCTTTATCCCGATCACTGGGGCATCATCGAGACGGCGACGATCGGCTTCGGTCACGGCATCGCGGTCGAGCCGCTAGCGTACGTTTCCGCTGCCGCTTCGGTCGTGAATGGCGGCCGGCGCATCATCCCGACTTTCCTCAAGACCAGCGCGGACCGCCGCGGGGCACAAGTCATTTCGCCCGAGACGAGTGCCGAGCTGCGCGGATTGCTGCGCTATGTCGTGACGAACGGCACGGGCAGAAAGGCTGATATTGCAGGCTACGATGTCGGCGGAAAGACCGGATCGGCCGAAAAACCGGGCAAACACGGCTATCAGTCGCATGTCCTCGTGACGTCGTTTTTTGCCACCTTCCCGATCGAGGATCCGCGCTATGTTGTCTTCGTCCTGCTGGACGAGCCGCATGGGACCAAGGAGACCGGCGGCATAGCGCTTGCCGGTTCGACGGCCGCGCCGCTCGCAGGACGTGTGATCTCACGCATTGCCCCTTTGCTGGGCGTTGCGCAAAAACCGGTGACGGTGGCGCGTGAGAATACATAATGGCACCACAATCTGGAGCGAGTATCACGGCGGGTAAGGTGGTCAAGAGCGCCATGCAGGCGTCGATCGAATTTGCCGGGCTCGCGAGCGACAGCCGCGAGGTAAAACCCGGCTACTTGTTTGCTGCACTTCCGGGATCGAAGGCCAACGGCGCGGCCTTCGTGAAGGATGCGGTCGCGCGCGGCGCGATCGCCGTGCTCGGCCGTCCTGACGTCAAGCCCGAAGCCGACGCGCAAGGCGTGCGCTTTATCGCGGCAGACAATCCGCGTCTCGCGCTTGCACGCCATGCCGCCGCGTTCTTCAAGACGCAGCCGAAAATCGTGGCCGCCGTCACCGGCACAAAGGGCAAGTCGTCGATCGTGGCGTTTGTCCGCGAGATCTGGATCGCGCTCGGCAAACCGGCGGCAAGCCTTGGCACCGTCGGTGTCGTGACGACGAAGGGAGAGATCCCGCTCAAGCACACGACGCCCGATCCGGTCGAGATTCATCGCCTGCTCGCACAACTGAAGCAGGACGGCATCGATCACCTGGCGCTGGAAGCGTCCAGCCACGGTCTCGACCAATATCGCCTCGACGGCGTCGAGATAGCCGCGGCGGGCTTCACCAACATCACCCGCGATCATATGGACTACCACGCCGACTTCGAGCATTACCTCGCTGCCAAGTTGCGGCTGTTCAGCGAAGTGGTGCGCGCCGGTGGCATTGCGGTGATCAACAGCGACGCGGCGCATGCAGATCGCTTTCTGGCGACGGCGAAGGCGCGCGGATTGAGAGTGCTCACGGTTGGCGAAACGGGTGACACGATAAAGCTCATCTCGCGCGCAGGCCGTATCGACGGCCAGACCTTGAAACTCGCCTATGACGGACACATCTACACGGTCGCGCTGCCACTGGCGGGAAGTTTCCAGGCATCGAACGCGCTCGTTGCCGCCGCGCTGGTGATTGGACTCGGAGAAAATCCGGCGAAAGTTTTTGCAGCGCTGGAACATCTGAAGGGCGCGCCGGGTCGCCTTGAAAAGGTCGCTTACGCCGTATCGGGAGCGCCGATCTATGTCGACTACGCGCACACCCCGGACTCGCTGGAGAAAGTTCTCGACGCGATCCGCCCGCATGTGACGGGCAAACTACACGTGATCTTCGGATGCGGCGGCGACCGCGACAAAGGCAAGCGTCCATTGATGGGTGAGGCGGCGGCGAAGCATGCCGATGCCGTCATCGTCACGGACGACAATCCGCGCAGCGAGGATGCAGCAACCATTCGCAAGGAAGCCCTCGCCGGTGCACCGGGTGCGCGCGAGATCGGCGACCGCGCCGAAGCGATCCGAACGGGCATCGCGGCGCTGAAGAGCGGCGACATCCTCATAATCGCCGGCAAAGGCCACGAAACGGGACAAATCGTCGGCAACGACGTTCGTCCTTTTTCCGATCGCGAAGAAGCCGTGAAGGCAGCAATATCGCTTGGGGGGCGCGCCGCATGACAGCGCTCTGGACCTCCGAGGAAGCGCAGGGCGCAACGCTTGGCATCCCGTCCCGCATCTTCGAGGTGAACGGTCTTTCGATCGACACCCGCACCTTGAAGAAAGACGACCTGTTCGTTGCTCTCAAGGGTGAAAATCGAGACGGCCATGACTTCGTGAAGTCGGCTTTCGAGGCTGGCGCAGGCGCAGCGCTGGTGACGCATCGTCCGGCGGACGTTGCGAGGAACGCCGCGCTTCTCACCGTCGCGAACACGCAACGCGGCCTCGAAGATCTTGCGGTGGCCGCGCGGGCGCGGTCGGACGCCAGGATCATCGCGGTGACGGGAAGCGCTGGAAAGACCACGACCAAGGAGATCCTGCGCATCGCTTTGGGTGCGCTGGGTGCAACGCACGCCTCGGCCGCGTCCTACAACAATCATTGGGGCGTGCCTTTGAGCCTGGCGTCGCTGCCGCGCAATGCGCGTTACGGGGTGTTCGAAATCGGCATGAACCACTTCGGCGAGATCCGCTCGCTCGTCGGCTTCGTGCGGCCGCACGTAGCGCTGGTCACGACCATCGCGCCGGCACATCTGGAATTCTTCGGAACCTGCGAAGCCATTGCTGACGCCAAGTCGGAAATCTTCGAAGGTATCGCACCCGGCGGCGCTGCGCTGATCCCGAGTGACAGCCCTTATGCCGAGCGACTTGTTGCCCGCGCGCGTCAGGCGCATGTTTCACGCATCCTGAAATTCGGCGCGAACGCCCACAGCGACGCGCGGTTGACCGACTATGCCGAAAGCGACGACGGCGCACATATCAAGGCCGACATTTGCGGCACGCCGGTCGAATTCCGCATCGGCGCTCCTGGAAGACATGTCGCGGAAAATGCGATCGGCGCACTTCTTGCGGTCGCGATGGCGGATGGCGATGTGCTCAATGCCGCCGCTGCGCTTCGCCAGTTCAGCGCGCTCAAGGGCCGCGGCGCCCGCTTCACGGCCGGTGGCGTCGCCGTGATCGACGAAAGCTACAACGCCAATCCAGCCTCGATGGCGGCGGCGCTTGCACTGCTCGGCGGCGCGAAGGGGCGGCGCATCGCCGTGCTCGGCGACATGCTCGAAATGGGTCCTGGCGGCAACGCGCACCACACCGGCCTAGCCGAGCCTATCGAGAAGGCGGGCACCGATCTCGTATTTCTGTGCGGCGCGCAAATGCACGCTCTGTGGGATGCGCTTCCCGCTTCGCGGCGCGGCGGCTATGCGGCCACATCCACCGAGCTCGCAGCGACTCTCACGGCTGCGCTCAAGAACGGCGACACGGTTCTGGTCAAAGGGTCACTGGGCAGCAAGATGGCGGTCATCATCGACGCGCTGAAAGCGCGGGGTGCATAGATCATGCTTTACTATCTGACGCTGCTCACGCACACCGATCAGCTCGCCTTCTTCCGGCTGTTCAAATATCTCACGTTCCGGTCCGGCGGTGCTGTGATTACGTCGCTGTTCTTTGCCTTCTTCGTGAACGGCGGGCTGATCCGCTGGTTGAAGATCAAGCAGGGGAAGGGCCAGCCGATCCGCACCGACGGGCCGCAACGCCACATCGTGGAGAAACAGGGCACACCGACGATGGGCGGATTGCTGATCCTTCTTCCCTGGGTCATCTCCACGATTCTGTGGGCGAACCTGTCCAATGAATATGTGTGGATCGCGCTCACGGTTACGGTTGCTTATGGTCTGCTGGGTTTTGCCGACGACTATCTGAAGGTCAGCAAGCGGTCATCGGATGGGGTCAGCGGCATCATTCGTCTTGGTGTGGAGTTCGGCGTCGCGTTTGCCGCCACGGCTGCCATCATGCGGCTGGAAGATCCCACACTGATCGGCACGCTGACGGTACCGTTCTTCAAATCACTTCTGATTCCGTTCGGCCTGTTCTTCATCGTGGTCGGCGGCTGCGTCATCGCCGGCGCCGCCAATGCGGTGAACTTCACCGATGGGCTAGACGGTCTTGCCATCGTTCCGGTGATGATCGCGGCTGCGACCTTCATCCTCATCGCCTATCTCGTCGGCAATGTGAACTTCTCCAAATATCTCGAGATCATCTATGTCAACGGTACCGGCGAACTCGCCGTGTTCCTCTCCGCGCTGATCGGTGCCGGCCTTGGTTTCCTCTGGTACAATGCACCGCCGGCCATGGTGTTCATGGGCGACACAGGTTCTCTGCCGCTCGGCGGCGCTCTCGGCGCCGTCGCCGTCGCGGTCAAGCATGAGATCGTGCTCGCCATCGTCGGCGGCCTGTTCGTGCTCGAGACGGTCTCGGTGATCGTGCAGGTGATCTCGTTCAAGACCACGGGCAAACGCGTCTTTCGCATGGCGCCGATCCATCACCATTTCGAACAACTGGGCTGGAAGGAGCCGACCATCGTCATCCGCTTCTGGATTGTTGCTGTCGTGCTTGCTCTTGTCGGCCTCGCAACGTTGAAGCTCAGATGATCGCCGCGCGCTCTTTCGAACAGGCTGATGTCGGCGTTTTTGGGCTGGCGCGCAGCGGCATTGCGACAGTTCGCGCGCTTAAGCAGGGCGGCGCGAATGTCTTCGCCTGGGACGATCAGGAAGACGCGCGCAAGGCGGCCGAGGCCGAGGGCGCGATCGTGACGCCCTTCGTCGACTGGCCGTGGACCAAGATGAAGACGCTGGTGCTTTCCCCCGGCGTGCCGCTGACGCACCCCAAGCCACACGACATCGTGCTGCGCGCCAAGCTGCATCGCGTCGAAGTGATCGGCGACATGGAGATCTTCGCGCGCGAGATCGGTGCCGATGCGCTGGTTCCCGGCCGCTCGCCCGTGATCGCCATCACGGGCACGAACGGCAAATCGACGACGACGGCGCTGATCGGCCACATCCTCGCGGCATGCGGCTACAATGTTCAGGTCGGCGGAAATATCGGCAAAGCCGTGCTCGAGCTTGAGCCGCCGGCCGCCAAGACGATCTACGTCCTGGAGCTGTCATCGTATCAGATCGATCTCTCACCCGGTCTGGTCCCCGATGTTGCGGTCCTGACCAACATCACGCCTGATCACATCGACCGTCACGGCAGTCTGGAGAACTACGCAGCGGTCAAGGCGAAGCTTCTGGCGCAGGCTTCGAAAGCAGGTCAAATCGTGATCGGCGTCGATGATCCGCTGACGACTTCGATCTTCACGCGTTCTGCCTCGAATGGCGGCGCCGCTGCGGTGCCGGTGTCGGTCGGAAAGGTGCTCGGGCGCGGCGTCTTCGTCGTGGACGGCGTCCTCTACGATGCGCAGGGACAGCGCGCGACCAAGGTACTGGATCTTGCTGCAGCAACCCATCTGCCAGGCGCTCATAACTTCCAGAACGCCGCGCTGGCTTATGCAGCCACGAAGCCGTTTGCGAAGGATCCGCGCATCGTCGCAGACGCCATCGCTAGCTTTCCCGGGCTTGCCCACCGCATGGAAGATGTCGGACGCATCGGCAAGGTGCGCTTCGTCAACGATTCCAAGGCCACCAACGCCGACGCGGCAGCGCGCGCGCTGGTGTGCTTTCCGGACATTTTCTGGATCGTCGGCGGCAAGGCGAAGGAAGGTGGAATTGAAAGCCTCGCGCCGTTCTTCGCGCGCATCCGCAAGGCCTATCTGATAGGTGAAGCGGCGGAACAGTTTGCCGCCACGCTCGACGGCCAGGTGCCGCACGACGTGTCGCGCACGCTTGAGGAAGCTGTTCTGTCAGCCTCGCGCGACGCACAGGCGGCAAGCATCGCAACGCCGGTGGTTCTACTTTCGCCTGCTTGCGCTTCGTTCGACCAGTTCCAGGATTTCGAGCAGCGCGGAGACGTCTTCCGCGAACTCGTGGCCAAGCTGCGCTCCCAACCGGTGCGGGAGGCGTCATGAGTTCACGCGCCGACCGCAGCACCTACGCCAGCTGGTGGTGGACCATCGACCGCGCCGCGCTCCTGCTCATGCTCGCGCTGATCACCATCGGACTGATGCTAGCCTTCGCGGCAAGTCCGGCTGCGACCGGCGGACCCCTGACCGCCGGTGACTTCCGCTATACGATCAAGCAGATCCTTTTTGCTGGTATTGCTGCCGGGATTCTCGGCGGCGCATCCGTGCTGTCGCTGCAGCAGCTTAAGATCACGGCGGCAATCACCTTTGCCCTCGCCTTGATCGGCTGCGCCCTCGTGCTTGTCGCTGGAACCGAAGTGCTGGGCGCGAAACGGTCCATCGAGCTCGGAATTTTCTCGCTGCAGCCGTCAGAATTCCTGAAACCGGGCTTCGCTGTGCTCGGCGCGGCGATCATCTCGGACCGGCACACGCTGTCTTTGCCAAAGCCAGTGATCACGTTCCTGCTCATTCTTCCGGCCATCGCCATACTGCTGATGCAGCCCGACGTTGGTCAGACGACGTTGCTACTGGCGCTGTGGGGCGCGCTGCTGTTTTTTTCGGGCGCATCCATGATCTGGATGGTATTGCTGGGCGGCGGAACGGCGGCGCTGGGCGGACTCGCCTATGTTCTTTTCCCGCATGTTCATCACCGCATCGATCAGTTCCTCAATCCCTCGACAACCGGCTATCAGACTGGTCTTGCGCTCAAAGCGTTTGCGCATGGCGGGCTGACTGGCGTCGGGCCCGGCGCAGGCACGATCAAGTACCGCATTCCGGAAGCGCATTCGGACTTCATTTTCGCTGTCGCTGGTGAAGAGTTCGGACTCATTCTGTGCGCGGTCATCGCCGCGTTGTTCTGCTTCCTCACGATCCGTCTGTTGCTGCGCGCCGCCAGCCAGCGGGACCGGTTCTCGCAACTCGCCGGTGCGGGCCTTGCCATCGTCACCGCGTTCCAGGCCTTCATCAATATGGGTGTGGCCGTCAGCCTGTTGCCCGCAAAAGGCATGACGCTGCCCTTCATCTCCTATGGCGGCTCCTCGCTGTTCGCGGTGGCACTGACGATGGGATTCGCTCTCGCTGTCACGCGCCAGCGGCCGCAGTTGGGCGCCAAGGAAACCTCGCTCCTCGAATTGTGGGGCGCGCGCGCATGAGAACGTTCGTGCTCTGCGCCGGTGGCAGCGCCGGCCATCTCTACCCGGCTCAGGCGCTCGCAGGCGAACTGATGCGCCGCGGCGAGAAAGTCGTCGTGATTACCGACTCGCGCTTCAAGAACTACGAGACGACGTTTCCAGGCGCGGTGATCGAGACCGTGCCCTCGGCAGCTTTCTCCGATCGCACGTTCGTTCGACTCCTCGCCGCGCCTTTCGAAATCATCGGCGGAATCACCATGTCGCTCATCAAGCTGGCGCGCATTCGCCCAGCCGCTGTGGTCGGGTTCGGCGGCTATCCCAGCGTGCCGGTGATGCTCGCCGCGATTGTAACCCGCCTGCCGACGGCAATTCTGACGCCGGATGCGTTGCTCGGCCGCGCCAACCGGCTTGTGATGAACCATGTGAAGCTGATCGCGGCCAACCTCCCGCTCGTCCGCTTTCTGCCCAAGGACATGTCCCGCGTCGCATACACAGGCAACCCGATGCGGCCCGAAGTCGTGGCTCTGGCTGCGGCTCCCTACGAGACGCCCGCCGCAAATGGCCCGCTACGCCTGCTTGTATTCGGCGGCAGCCAGGGCGCGCGCGTCTTCAGCGAGATTGTGCCGCCGGCAATCGCCATGCTGTCCAAGGATCTGCGCTCGCGGCTTGAAATCGTGCAGCAATGCCGCGCAGAAGATCTCGACGCGGTGAAGGCAGCCTATATCGCGTCCGGCGTGAAGGCCGAACTTGCGGCTTTTTTCAGCAATCTTCCGGCGCGCATGGCGGCGGCGCATCTCGTCGTCGCTCGCTCCGGCGCAGGCACCGTGAGCGAACTCGCGCTGATCGGCCGACCGGCCATTCTGGTGCCATTGCCGCATGCGCTCGACGACAACCAGACCCCCAACGCCGATGCGCTGGCAAATGCCGGCGGCGGCTGGCGCATCCGCCAGTCGGAGCTGACGCCCAGGAAGCTGGCAGAGATGCTGACGACGGCATTTTCGTCGCCCGACGATCTTGCGAAGCGCGCGGCTGCGGCGCGCAGCATCGCCAAACCCGACGGCACGGCGCGCGTCGCCGACGCTATTCAAGCGCTTGCGAGGGCCGCATGAGCCCGAACAAGACGCGCGTTCCGCTCGACGTCGGAACGATTCACTTCATCGGGATCGGCGGCATCGGCATGAGCGGCATCGCCGAGATCATGCACAATCTCGGCTACAAGGTTCAGGGCTCGGACGTCACCGAGAGCGCAAACGTGAAGCGCTTGCGCAAGATGGGGATCCCCATCTTCATCGGCCACAGTGCGGACAATCTGAAAGACGCCCATGCCGTCGTTTATTCGTCGGCCGTGAAACCCGGCAACGAGGAATTCGATGCAGCGCGCGCTCTCAGTCTGCCGCTCGTGCGCCGGGCCGAGATGCTTGCCGAGATCATGCGCCTCCGCTCCTGCGTGGCCGTGGCCGGAACCAACGGCAAAACGACGACAACGACCATGATTGCGGCACTGCTCGATGCCGGCGGAATGGATCCGACCGTCGTGAATGGCGGTATCATCAACGCCTATGGAACGAATGCGCGGCTTGGCGCCGGCGAGTGGGTGGTGGTCGAGGCGGACGAGAGCGACGGAACGTTCCTCAAGCTTCCGGCGACCGTTGCGGTCGTGACGAACGCTGATCCCGATCATCTCGATTTCTACGGTACATTCGAAAAGATGCGCGACGCGTTTCAGCGCTTCATCGAGAACGTGCCGTTCTACGGTTTCGCGGTGCTGTGCCTGGATCATCCCGAAGTTCAGGCCATGGTCGGCCGCATCGAAGACCGACGGCTCATCACGTACGGCATGTCGCCGCAAGCCGATATCCGGGCCGTGAGTGTCAGCTTCTCGCAGGGAGCTTCGCATTTTGACGTCATCATGACCGACCGCCGCAAGGGAACACAGACGCGGCTTGACGGCATGAGCCTTCCGATGCCCGGTGAACATAATGTGCAGAACGCGCTGGCCGCGATCACGGTGGCGCGCGAACTCGGCGTCCCAGAAGGCACGATCAAGAAAGCGCTTGCCAGTTTCGCCGGTGTCAGCCGCCGCTTCACGCGCATCGGTGAGTGGAAAGGCGCGGCGATCATCGACGACTACGCGCACAATCCGTTCAAGATCGCTGCGGCGCTCAAGGCGGCGCGGCAGGCATATAGCGGTCCCGTGATCGCTATCGTTCAACCGCATCGCTATACGCGCCTGCATGACACGTTCGAGCAATTCGCCAAATGTCTCAATGATGCCGACGTCGCCGTGATCGCTCCCGTCTATGCCGCGGGCGAGAAGCCGATCGACGGCATAAATCGCGACAGCTATGCCGAAGCGCTGCGCGCCCACGGTCATCGCGACGTACGCATCATCGACGGAGAAGGCGACCTCCCGGGCTTGATCGGCGGACTCGAAAATTCACTGGAGGGCGGCGCGATCGTCTTTCTGGGCGCGGGCTCGATCACCAACTGGGCGCATGGGTTCGAAGCGGCCATGGCAAAGCGGGAAGGGGCATGATGATGACGCGCCCCTGCGATGCACTGCCGCCCGTGCGTGGAACCTATACGCCAGGCGCGGCGCTTAAAGATCTTGTCTGGTTCCGGACAGGCGGTCCGGCGGAAGTGCTGTTTCGTCCGGCGGACACCGAAGATCTCGCGACCTTCCTTTTCGCCAAGCCCGCCGATGTGAGATTTAGCGTAATTGGCGTCGGTTCCAACCTGCTCGTGCGCGACGGCGGGATTCCCGGCGTCGTTGTCCGCCTGCCCGCCTCGTTCGGCAAGATAAGCGTCGACGGCATGCGCATCATTGCAGGTGCGGCGGCGCTCGACGCCAATGTCGCGCGCATGGCCGCGGATTTCGGTATCGCCGGGCTGGAATTCTTGCGCGGCATTCCGGGCACGATCGGCGGCGCATTGAAGATGAATGCCGGGTGCTACGGCCGCGAGATCAAGGACATCTTCGTCGAGGCGACTGCCATCGATGGCAAAGGCAACGTCGTTACGCTGAAGCCGTCCGACATGGGCTTCGTGTATCGCAAGGCACAGGTGCCGGACGATCTCATCTTCGTCAGCGCGACTTTCGACGGCGCGCGCGATGAGCCAGACGCAATCCGCGCCCGCATGACCAAGCTGGTCGAGGACCGCGAAGCATCACAGCCGGTTAAGACGCGCACGGGGGGGTCGACCTTCAAGAATCCACCCGGTCACAAGGCCTGGCAACTTATCGACGAAGCCGGTTGCCGGGGCCTGATGCACGGCCAGGCGCAGGTTTCCGAGAAGCACTGCAACTTCCTCATCAACACGGCCGACGCGAGCGCCGCCGATATCGAAGCGCTCGGCGAAGAGGTGCGTGCGCGGGTGAAGGCCAAGTCCGGCGTTCCGCTGGAATGGGAAATCAAGCGCGTGGGCGTGCCATGACCCAGTATAAGAGAGTGGCAGTCCTGCTCGGCGGGCGTTCGGCGGAACGCGAGGTCAGCCTGTCTTCCGGCAAAGGCTGCGCGGCCGCATTGCGCGCCGAAGGATACGACGTGGTCGAGATCGATCCGGGCGACAATCTTGCCGGACAGATTCTGGACGCAAAACCCGACGCCGTGTTCAACGCGCTGCATGGCCGCTGGGGTGAGGATGGCTCAGTTCAGGGTCTGCTCGAATTGTTGCGCATTCCTTATACCCACTCCGGAATCCTCGCTTCGGCGCTGGCGATGCACAAGCAACGCACCAAGGACGTCTATCGCGCCGCCGGTCTGCCGGTCGTGAATTCCATTGTCGTCGATCGCCGCGAAGCTGCGGCCCGTCACCTGATGGACCCGCCCTATGTTGTGAAGCCCGTGAATGAGGGTTCGTCCGTCGGCGTCTTCATCATCCGCAAGGGTGACAATCGTCCGCCGCAGGAATTGGGCAGTGACAAATGGACTCTCAGCAACGAGATGATGGTCGAGGAATTTGTCCCGGGCCGTGAACTCACCGTCGCCGTGATGGGCGGCAAGGCGCTCGGTGTGACGGAGATCACGACCAATCTCGAATTCTATGACTACGAAGCCAAATATTCGACCGGCGGTTCCACGCATGTGCTGCCAGCCAAAATCCCTGTGTCGGTGGCGGACGAGACCATGCGTCTCGCCGAACGCGCGCACGTGGCCCTTGGCTGCCGCGGCGTATCGCGCACCGACTTCCGCTATGACGACACGCAGGCAAAGCATCGCCTCGTGCTGCTGGAAACCAACACCCAGCCGGGCATGACGCCGACCTCTCTGGTGCCGGAACAAGCTGCCTATGCCGGCATGAGCTATCAGAAGCTTTGCCGCTGGATGGTGGAGGATGCGTCATGCGATCGGTGAAGATCGAACGCATGCCGCGCCGCGGCCGCACCGCTAAAGCGGGGCGTAACGCCCAGCGCAGCACCCGTGCAGCGCCGGCGGCGCAGCAGTCGTTCGGCAAGCGCAAACAGCCCTCGAACAACATCTTTGCGCGCGCGCTTCGCGCCGCAAAAGCGTGGGTCGCGTTCCGCCGCCCGATGCTCGCTCTGACTGCGTTTCTCATCGCGGCGGCATTTCTCGCCGCACTGTTCATCGGCGGCTATGTCGGCCGCGCAGTAAACCGGGTGAATGCGGGTGTTGCCGCGCTTGTCGACGACGCGGGCTTCGGCATCTCGCAGGTTCATCTGGCCGGCAATCGCCGCGTCGCGCCTGAAACCATCCTTGCCGCGCTCGGCTTTGAGCCTGGTCAGTCTATCTTCGGCGCCGATGTTCATGAGGCGCGCGCACGGCTCGAGAAGCTTGACTGGGTGGCATCGGCGGACGTGAAGCGCCGATATCCCGACGACATCTCGGTCCACATCGTGGAGAAGCTGCCCTTTGCCCTGTGGCAATCTCCGAACGGCGCCTACGTCGTCGAGCGAAACGGCAAGCCGATCACGAACAAAGGCGTGGAGGAATTTCGCCGCCTGCCTCTCTTGCTCGGCGAAGGCGGCTCAAGTGCGGCGGACATCGTCGATGCCGTCGCGCAGCATCGCGCCATCGTTGCGCGCATCAAGGCCTATCAGCGC
>Ga0265325_10000450_pt1 | contig 29661 bp, 22 predicted proteins | sample 41420metaG_FD_202090 | JGI IMG/M metagenome (GOLD analysis project Ga0265325, IMG submission 202090) | Rhizosphere microbial communities from Carex aquatilis grown in University of Washington, Seatle, WA, United States - 4-14-20 metaG | ecosystem: Host-associated > Plants > Roots > Rhizosphere... | reverse complement strand
GAGGGAACGCGCGACGCGGCGACGGCCGCCGAGAGGGCCAGCGCGGCCAGCACCTCGTTCGCTCCGCTCATCGCAGCCGCGCGCGCCTCGAGCTGCGCCGTTCCACGGGCAATCGCTTCCCCGAGACCCCGCAGATTGGACCGGGCCTTCGCCTCCGCGCCGTAGCTCACCCACAACTCCGCGTGACGTACGGACTCGTCGGCCGCTTCGAGCAGCCCCGCGCGCCGATCAGCCGCCTGCGCGGCCGCCTTCCGGTATCCCGAACGGGCCTTCCCAAGTAGCGCGCCGAACGCCGCCAGGACGAGCGCCGCCAGCAGCGCCGTTCGGGCTGACAAGGCGACGAGGACACAACCCAGCGGAACGAGCTGGGCCAGTGCTCGTGCGCCGCCGAGGAGACCGTGCTTGAGTCCGACCTCCACCTCGTGGACGCTTTCGGTGAGGGCCGCCACGCCTCGGTGCATCGGAGATGCTCGTGCCGACCCATGATCACCATGTCGCGGTTGGCGCACCCGATACGCCTTGAGGAGCGTGTCGAGAAGCTCGAGCCGGAGGGAGGCCCCTACCTCGCCCGAGAGCCGGGCCTGAACGTACGTGGCGTACACGCCCGTGGTGCTCTTGACGGCGACGACCGCGAGACCGACGACAGACCAGAAAAGCGCCTGATCCGAGAGCGCATCCGAAGCCGGCCGATCCGCGGCGCCGCCACCGCTCGCCTGCGCGACTCCCCAGCGTTGGGCCAATGCGACGGCGACGCTTCCCGCGGCGAGCGCGAGGAGCGCGTGGCCGACCGCATGCATCGTCGAGGCCAGCAAAAATGCGAGTCGCCAGCGTCCGCGTAGAATTCTTCTTAGGACTGTGACGTAATAAGAGAGGATGACCATAATTGGGTTCTTGGTGAGCTCCCGAGGATCTCACGCCCAATGGCTCGTAGGTGATTGGCTCCGAATGGGCCACCCCCATCCGTCATCTCACGTCTGGGCGCTTGGGTGCGCCGTGACGGGTTCTGCTGACATCGACCATCACGGAGGAGGCGCGCGATTCGATCGATGACCCATTTGAAACATCGGACTTCGAGAGGACGCAGTCGTCTTCGACTCACGACCCGGGGCAAGCCGGTCGCAGGGCCGGCACCCAAGGCGGCGAAGTCCATCGAAGAGGGGGCTCCCGTGACCGCGCATCGGGCGCGCCAAGCCCGTACGGAAGGAATGGAAAATGCTTTCTCGCCCAGGGGCCGCTTGAGCTCGACGGCGTCGAACCAACACGACTCGGCGAAGCATGTACGACATGAGGCGCAGAGCTCGGGTGCGGCGGCCACGCAACCCACCGACTCGACGATGGCCTCCCGGAACGAGACCGACGTCCTTATCTCATCCCCCCACCCGCCTGCGAGCGACGGAGCACTGGTCATGAGCAAGAGCAAGAGCAGCGCGGCCGCGGTCGCAACGACTCGGTCGGCACGAAGCGAGGGGCGCCTACAGTCGGTTGGCAAGCGCTCGAGCGCCGCGGATGCCGGGGCGGACACCGAGCGTCCGCGCGATGCCTCGGCCGACGATGACTTCGATGGCGGCCTGCCCTCGATGGGATCGGGAGCCTCGAGCGGGGCGCTCGACTTGGTCGAGGAGGAGTTCGGGCTGGAGCCGACGCCGGTCGACGCACCCGTCCACGGGGAAACGGATTCCCTCGCCCCGCCAAGAGGACCGAGCGACCGGGAGATCGAGGAAGGCGGCGGCGACTCGATGCTGGCCCGGTACTTCCGCGAAATGGCGACGCATCCGGTCATGGGGCCGGAGGAAGAGCTCCAAACCGCCATGGAAGTCGAGCGCGCCGAGGTCGACCACTGGGTGTCGATTCTGTCGTATTGCGCTGCGGCCGACCATGCCCTCGATTCCCTCGAAAAGGACCTGCCGACTGCGGAGGAAGAAAAGCTCGACCTCCCGCAGATTTCGGAGCTTCGCAAGCTCCTCAAACTCTACAAGAAGCAACACCAGAAGCTGACGCGCGACCAGGAGAAGAAGTACCGAACGTGGTGCGTGTCTCTGGCGAAAGCGATCCGCCTGGCGGACAGCGACAGGCTCTGGATCGCGCACGCGGAAGAGGTCGTGCGAAAGCTCGGTGAGGAGCCGGGCGAAGAGGAGCAGGATCGGGTTCTCGATCAGGAGGAGGGCGTCGAGCCGTCGCCCTCGAAGCCGCACCTCCCGGCCACGACGAGCTACAAGAAGTTCACCTCGAAGATCGGCGAGGCGGCGGTGCACTCGCGCGTCGTCAAGAACAAGTTCGTAAAGGCGAATCTGCGCTTGGTCGTGTCGATCGCGCGTCGATACAACCGGGGCCGGCTGCCGCTGATCGACCTCATCCAAGAGGGCAACATCGGCCTCATGAAGGCGGTCGAACGTTTCGACCACACGCGCGGGTACCGGTTCTCGACGTACGCTTCTTGGTGGATCCGGCACGCGATTAGCCGCGCTCTCGCGGACAAGGGCCGCGCGGTGCGCATTCCGGTGCACATGCTGGACACCCACAACCGCATCCAGCGCGCAACGCAGGCCGTGCTTGCGCGTACGGGGCGCGAGCCGACCCTCGGCGAGCTCGAGCGCGAGACAGGCATTCCGGAGGAGAAGCTCGACAAGGTGAAGGGGTCGTGGGCGGAGACTCCGTTTTCCCTCGACCGACCCGTGGGCGACGAGGACGGTCGCAAATTCATCGACTTTCTCCAGGACGACGGCGCTCTTTCGCCCTACGACGCGCTCGCGAGCCAGAAATGGAACGCGGAGGTGCGGCGCCTCCTGACGACGCTGACTCCGATCGAATCACGAATCATCCGCTGGCGCTTCGGACTCGACGACGAGGACGAGCTCACGCTCAAAGAAATCGGCGACAAGTACAATCTGTCTCGTGAGCGAATCCGCCAGCTGCAAGAGCAGGCGCTCGGCAAGATCCGCAAGCACATGCGCGATTGACCGATCGCATCGGCTGCTCCGAGCGAGGCGCGTCACCAACCCGTCGGCGTGACCGACGGGTCGATGACGCTGCACCACGAGAGCCCAATCATCAGGCGCACCGTCTCCCACGCCCGTGGCCTGCGTGTGACCCGGGCTAATGCCCCGCCGGAGCTCCCCCCATCGGCTTCGGTTTACGCGCAATCCACACGATGGGCACCATCATCGCCGTCGCCACGGCGAGCAGCCATAGTGCGTCGAGGTAGGCGAGCTGCGTCGACTGCTGCACAAGCTGCCGGTACATCGCCGCGGAGGCTTGCTTCGCGGCTTCGATCGACGTGGCCCCCGCCTGTCCGAGCGCCCGAGCGATGCCGTCGAGCTTCGCCTCGTAGGGTGGGTCGTAGGGCGTCGTGTGCGCCGAGAGACTCACCTGGTGGACCTGGGCTCGGCGCGCAACCAGGGTGGTCACGAATGCGATCCCGATGTCGCCCCCCATGTTGCGCGACAGATTCATGATTCCGCTCACTTGATTGTATTTCTGCGGCTCCACCCCAGCGTAGGAAATCGTTTGGATCGGTACGAAGAGGAACGCGAGGCCGATGGACTGAAGCGCGCGCAGCTCGACTGCCGTCGCGAAGTCCATTTGCAAATCCATCTTTCTCGACATGTAGAACATCGACGCGCTGATCACGGCGAAGCCGAACGCCACGAGGAAACGCGTGTCGACCTTGGATACGAGCCGCCCGACCAGGGGCAAAAGCGCGATCACCACGAGTCCGCCCGGCGACAGCGCCATCCCGGACTGCTGCGCCGTATATCCCATGAGAACTTGAAGGTACTGAGGGAGAAGCACGGTCGACCCGTAGAGCGCTAGACCGAGCATCAGCATCAGTCCGTTGGCAACCGCGAAGCTTCGCCGTTTGAACATTTTCAGGTCGACGATCGGGTGGTCGTTGTTCCACTCCCACGCCACGAACGAGACGAGCGTGACCGCAGCGACCACGGAGAAGCCGATGATGGTCGAAGAGTGAAACCAGTCGTCCTCTTGGCCTTTGTCGAGCACGACTTCGAGAGAGCCAAGCCCGGTCGCGATGAGTCCGAGGCCGAGCCAGTCGATGCCCCCCGCGCGTGCGCGCGCCTCCCGCAGATGCGGAGGGTCACTGACGACCCGGTTCGAGAGAAAAAGCGAGGCGATTCCGACCGGGACATTGATGAAGAACACCCAGCGCCAGTCGAAATTGTCGGTGATGAATCCGCCGAGCGTCGGCCCGATCGCGGGGGCGAGGACCACCGCCATTCCATAGACCGCCATCGCCATGCCGCGCTTGGCCGGTGGGAACGTGTCGGCCAGGATGGCCTGTTCGCTCGGCCCGAGACCGCCGCCGCCCACGCCCTGCAAGACTCGGAAGAAGACGAGCGAGCCCAGGTTGGGGGCGATGCCGCACAAGAACGACGAGATCGTGAAGAGCGCGACGCATGCCATGTAGAAGCGCTTGCGGCCGACTTTGGTGGAAATCCAGCCGCTGATCGGCAGGACGACCGCGTTCGACACGAGGTACGACGTCAGTACCCAGGTGCTCTCGTCCTGACTCACCGATAGGCTGCCGGCGATGTGCGGGAGCGAAACGTTCGCGATGCTCGTGTCGAGCACCTCCATGAACGTCGCCATCGTGACGACGAGCGCGATCGACCAAGGGTTGCGTCCCCCGGTCCAACCGGTGGCGAAGTACGCGGGCTGGCGCGAGCCCTGCGAGGGCGCGTCGGCCGCCGCGTCGCTCATCGCACGGTCACCTTCGGTTCGACGCTCATCCCGATGCGGAGTCGTTCGAGCCCGCTCTGGCCCGGGTCGAACCGGATGCGGACCGGGATGCGCTGCACCACTTTGACGTAGTTGCCCGACGCGTTCTCCGGGGGCAGAACGCTCAGGCGCGAGCCGGTGGCGCCGCCGATGCTCTCGACGGTCCCACGCACGTCGAGGTCCAGCGCGTCGACGTGAAGTGTGGCCGGCAGGCCCGGCTGCATTCTCGCGAGCTGCGTCTCGCGGAAGTTCGCCGTCACCCAGAGCGCGTCGACCGGTGCGATGGCGATCACTTGCTGCCCCGGCGCCACGTGATCGCCGAGGGCGATCGCCTTTTTCGCGACGATCCCCGCAATCGGGGCGACGATCTTCGTATACGAAAGGTTCTTTTCGGCCTCCGCCAGCTGCGCTCTCGCCAGATCGAGCGCGGCGCGGCGAAAGAGCACGGAAGCTTCACGCGTGGCGACTTGACGCGGCGCGTTCGACGTGACCTCCGTCAGGCGGCTGGCCACCGCGACGATCTGCGCCTGCTGCTGCGTCACCCGGTCTTTTGCCGCGTCGAGGGACTGTTCGATCGCGTTCACGTTCGCGGTCGACGCCGCCGCGTTGTTGTTTCGCAGGTCGTAGTCGGCCTGGGATACGGCGCCCTGCGCGAGGAGTTTTTGCGATCGTTCTTTGTCGAGCTGTGCCTGCCGGTCGTTCGCCGTTGCCTGGGCGAGCTGGGCCGTCAACTGCGAAACTTCCTTTCGTGCGGCCGCGAGGGCAGCCTGCGACGCGGCGAGGTCCGAGCGCGCCGAGGCGAGGCCGGTCTGATTGGTCGTCACGGTGATGGGCACCGAAGGATCCTCGGACTCGAGCTGCGCCTGGGCCTGCGCGACCTGCGCCTTGGATTGCTGGACCGCGATCTGAAGGTCGGTCGGGTCGATTTCGGCCAGCAGGTCGCCTGCCTTCACGACCTGGTTTTCGAGGACGAAGACCGCGCTCACGTTGCCGCTGACCCGCGGGCTCACGTTGCTGATGTTGCCGTCGACCTGGGCATCGTCCGTCCCTTCGAAGCGCCGGGCGTGCAGCCAGTACGAAATTCCCGCGACGGCGATCGCGAGAGCCACGCCGATGACGATGAAACGCCGCTTCGAGTTGGACGCAGGGGCCGCGCTCACGGCGGCGGCTGGAATGGATTGTTGAGCCATCGTTCCTACACGGGGCATGGTTTCGGGACGCTGGAGGCCGATTCTCTGATGCCGCTCCCGGCAACCACGTTACGCCGCTGCGGGGGGCTCGCGCGCATGATAGACGTCGTCCCTGTGAACCCCGACCGCGTCGCTCTCGCGGCCGTGCCGCGCGACGTCCTCGACCTCTGCGAGAGGCTGCGCTCCCAGGGTAAGCGCGCGTGGATCGTCGGCGGCTGCGTTCGCGACCTCCTCCGCGGCAGCGGCGCCAACGACTGGGACATCGCGACAGACGCCCGCCCGAACGAGCTCCTGCGGATCTTTCCACGCGCCATCCCGACGGGAATCGAGCACGGCACGGTCACCATCGTGAAAGACAAGCACCATTACGAGGTCACTACCTTGCGAGGCGAGGGGACCTATACGGACGGACGCCGGCCCGACTGGGTGGAGTTCGTCGACGACATAACGGCGGACCTCGCGCGGCGAGATTTCACCGTCAACGCGATTGCGGTCGATCCTGCCGACGGCAAGCTCATCGACCCGTTCGACGGGCGGGGCGATCTGTCGGCCGGGGTCCTTCGCGCCGTGGGTGACCCGAGGGCGCGTTTCGCCGAGGACGGTCTGCGGGTCTTGCGTGCCGCGCGCTTCGTCGCAACGCTGGGCTTGAAGCTCGAGGCGGCCACGGAGGCGGCCATCCGTCCGACGCTCGATACCTACCGAAAAGTCGCGCACGAGCGCGTTCGGGACGAATGGATCAAGACGATGAAGGCGCGCACGCCTTCGAGCGCGTTCGAAGTGATGCGGCGCACCGGAATCCTCGAGGTCACCTGCCCCGAGCTCATCGAGGGCGTCGGGATGGATCAGAACAAGTGGCATGCGTACGACGTCTGGCGACACGGGCTCGAATGCATGGATGCGTGCGCGGGCGATCCGATCTTGCGCATCGCGGCGCTCCTTCACGACGTCGGGAAACCGCGAACGCGAGCGTGGTCCGACAAGACGGCCGACTTCACCTTCTACGATCACGACCGCGTCGGCGCCGAGATCGCCGAACCCATCGCCGCGCGCCTTCGCTTCTCGAATGACGAGCGCGCTCGCATCGTCTCGCTCGTTCGAAACCACTTGTTCCACTACTCGGACGAGTGGACGGACGCCGCCGTAAGGCGCTGGATCCGGCGTGTCGGGACCGAGCGCGTCGAAGACCTCTATGCGCTCAACGAAGCGGACGTTCGTGCGAAAGGCCGCGACTTCGAGCCGGACATCCAGGCGCTCGCGGCGCTCAAGGCGCACGTCGCCCGAGTTATCGCCGAAGGAGCGGCCTTCTCGACACGCGACCTGAACGTGAACGGACACGATCTTATCCGCGAGCTCGGCATTCCCCCGGGCCGGATCATCGGCGAGATCCTCGAAGCGTTGCTCGAATTGGTCATCAGCGATCCGCGCATCAACGAACGCGATTCACTGCTTGCGCGTGCGCGAGAGCACCTGAAAGAGAAGGCCTCCTGATGTCGCGACGGGTTCGGGCCTCGGCGTGCGCGGGCTCAGCCGTAGGTCTCGCGATCGGGAGCGCGGCGGCGGAGGCCCCGGCGCAGATCGCCCCGCCGGCGCCCGAGACGATCGGCGTCGGCGACTGGCAGCTCGCGCCGGTCGTCGAGGTGCGTATGCGCGGAGGGTACACGCGCGGCATCGACGATGGGGACTGGGTCCCTCTCGCCGAGCGGTCGCGCCTCGGACTCGACGTCGCGCGTGGCCCGTTCGAAGGCCGAGTGGTCATCGAGGACGCTCGCCTGCTCTATGTCGCGGGGGATGTGGGGCCGGCGTGGGGCCCGGCGCCGCTCGGGCTGACCGGTGCGTACGAAGCCTGGGCGGAAGCGCACACGGCGTCGCCACGCCCAGCGTACGTTCGCGTCGGAAGGCAGCCGGTCACGTGGGGGGAAGGGCGGCTCCTGGGTGTTGCGGACTGGTCGCCGACCGCGCGTTCGCTCGACGCGGTGCGCGGAGTGTTTCCGCTGGGAGACGGCGCGTTCGAGCTTCTCGCGGCGAGTCTCTCCGATCCGTCCTTGCCGCTGGGCACTTCCTACGGAGAGCTCTTCGGCGCACGCGGCCAGTGGGCGCTGCATCCGCTCGTTTCCGTCGAAGCGTACGTACTCGCGCGCCTAGTCCAGGGCGCGCTCGGACCGGCGGTCGAGGCCTCGGTGCGGGGCCAAACGTACACGGGGGCGATTCGCGCGTATGGCGACGGGTACGGGTGGACGTGGGGCGTCGAAGGCGCCTATCAGCTCGGCCGTGCGGACGCGGTGAGGGGAGGGGAGAACCGCGCGGCGTGGGCGGCGGCCGGCCACGTCGCGCGCGCGTTCGAGCGGGTGCTCCTTCTGCCGACGCTGCGCCTCGGGGTCTCCTACGCGAGTGGAGACGACGGGCGGGGGACCTATCGGGCCTTCGACCCACTGCTCCCGGACGTGCACGTCTGGCACGGGGCCATGGACCTCTTCTCCTGGTCGAACGAAGAGGAGGCCAGTGCGCGCGCGGCGATCACGCCCTGGACGGACACGATCGTGACGGTCGAATACCGTTACGCGCGTCTCGCCGAGCCGCGGGGGGCCTGGCTGAACGCGTATCTCGTGCGAATCGGAGAGGCTCCGGGCAATACGCACCCAGAGCTCGGGCACGAAATCGACGCTTTCTCGACCTGGTCGCCGTGGGTTTCGCTCGAACTTACGGCGGGCTATTCGGTGCTGGTGCTCGGGGACGGCGCGCGGGCGGCGCTGCAAGCCCCATCCTTGGGATTGTCGGCGACGCCCGCCGTCTCGCACCTGGCCTACGCGCAGGCGACGTTCCGAATCCCGTAGAGGGGAGGGTGGGGCACATTCGAAAACAAGGCCCCGCTTCCTTGCGTCGGGTCTTCCGAGCCTCCCTCTCAGTACTCCCCGAAGAGGTCCTGGATTCGGGACTCGAGGGCGATGGCGATCTTGTAGAGCGACGAAATCGATGCGCTCGACTCCGCACGTTCGATTTGGGAAAGGAGCGATACGCTGAGCGCCGTGCGGCGTGACATCTGCTTCAGCGTCAGGTCCTTTTCCTTGCGCAGATTGCGGATGGTGTCGCCGATCACCCGGTGGAGCTGTTCTTCCGGCGTTCGGGCGAGACCCTTCTTGCGCATCACGCGCGAGATGACCTCTCGGAACTCGTCGACGTTGAACGGCTTCTTGATGTAGTCCACCGCGTCGAGCTTCATCGAGGCGACGGCGCTCTCGAGGTTCGGGAAGCCCGTGAAGATGACGACCGCGATGTCGGTGTCGAGTTTGCGGATCCGCCGCAAGACTTCGATGCCGTCGAGCTTGGGCATCATGAGGTCGAGGATGATGAGGTGGTAGCCGCCGTGGCGGACTTCCTCTTCCACCCCGGTCGGATCCGTGAGCGTCTTTACCTGGAAGCCGTCGCGCTCCAGCAGCGTCTGCATGTACTCGCAGATGGCCTTGTCGTCGTCGACGATCAAGATTCGAACGGCGGGCAGCTCAGGCGGCATCATGGACCGCTTTCGGGCGGGTCCGTCGACCGGGGGGGCGGCGGGGCGAGGGGGCGGAACGTTCATGGCAGGGACTCCGTTCGTCACATGGCTCTGGGGGCCGGGATCCGTCCGCCCTGGAATAGGAGCGGCGGGGTTACAGTATTACTTAACATGCGGAGTCGAGCTCGCAAACGTGAGACGCGTTTTTTAGGCCATTTCGCGTGTCAGTGGATGCATACCGTGACGCCACCCACGCCCTTTGTATGAAACGCGTTGACGAACGAAGCTCGGCCCGCCATAAGGGCGGACCGCCCGGGCGCGAGTGCCTGCTCCGGGGCGGAGACGGGGCGTAGCGCAGCCTGGTAGCGCACTCGGTTCGGGACCGAGGAGTCGGAGGTTCAAATCCTCTCGCCCCGACAAATCAGTACGATTTGCCGGAAAAACAGTGCAAACGCGGCGGACGGCGGGTTCGTGTCCCACCAGTGTCCCAGCTACTTCGCCTCCGCCAGTCGGTCCATGGCGGACCGGAGGTCGGCCGCCGTGGCGTGCGCATACCTTTGGGTCATCTCGAGCGTCGAGTGACCGGCCAGGAGCCGTACGGCCTCCAGTCCGGCCCCTCGCCGAATCAGCTCGCTGATGAAGGCGTGGCGCAGCGAGTGGAAGGACCAGCGCCGAATGCCCTGCTGCTTCAGAAACTTCCAGAAGCGGTAGAGCACCTCCTGGCGGCGCGGCGTCGTGCCATCGGGCCAGACCACGACCCGCGCCTGTGGCAGCTTGTCCTTCGTCGCTTCCCGCAGGCGCGCCTCGAGCTCGGGGACGAGCGGTACGACCCGCTCGCGACCGCTCTTCGTGGTCAGCGAGACGTCCTCGCTGAGTGCGCGCCGCACGAGGATGCGTTGCCCGTCGAGGTCGACATCCCGCACTTCGAGAGCCCGGACTTCGCCCATACGCAGCCCGCCGAGCGCCGCCAGGGCGATGGCGAGGCCGAGCCAGCCCGGCGCCCCGAGCATTTCTTTCACTTCGGCGGCGCCAGGCGCGTCGGGCAGCTTATGACTCGAGCGCATGAGCCCCGGCGGGAAGTCGGGCAACTTGTCCAGGTGCCCGCTGTCCACGGCAGCCCGTAGGATCGTCCGGAGGTAGGCGATGTACGGCTTGGTCTGGTAGCCGCGCCGCTGGATGTCGGCGCCGTACTCGCGGATGTGGCCCACGGTGATCTCGTCGAGCTGCAGTCCGCGGAACCTCGCCATGATCGACTGCCTGAGCAGAGCGCGGTAGCGGACCGTCGTCGCGGGCCGGTACGAGGGCATGAACAAAGCCTCGAATGGGCCGACGACGAACTGCTCGAACGAGATGGTCTTCGCGGCCGGAGATGCGCTCGCAACGGGGACCTGCTCGAGCGAGCCGGTCTCCGCGGCGAGAGCCATCAAGCGCCGCGCCTCGGCGTATGCAGCCGCCAAGGTCTGAACGGCGGCGTCGCACTTGCAGCGCGCTCGTCGGCCGTCAGCGTTCGTGTATCGAAAATCAATGACCAGTCGGGGCTTTCCGCCCCTCGTCACCCGGCGCACGCCGGTGACATTCTTCGCGCCCATGTTGAACCTCTGGGCGGCCTTGCACGCGAAGCAGTGCGCATCATAGCGCAACGCCATGCGATGGAAAGCCGCGGCTAGCCGGGGAAGCGCACGCGCCAGGAGAAGCCGAGCTTCACGGCAACGATGCCCGCGCCCAGGCGCGCGACGACGTCGCGCCCCTCACGCCGCGAGTGCCTGCGACACCTGGCGCGAAGAGCGTTCGCGGTCGTCGATAAGCGGGTCGCCGCATCCTCAATGGTGAGGTAGGCGGCCGGTGGGATGGTGGGCGACACACCGGAAGCAGTGTGCGTCTCGATGGCTTTCATGGACAGCTCCAGGCACATGGTGCAACCGGAGGGAGCTCGAGGCGCGCCTCCGCTTCGGCACCTCCGTTCATCGATCGGCGTGTCCAAGGTGCTTCGCAAAATCGTCGTGCGACGGCGCGATTGCGCGAGGCAGCCCTCCGGAGATCCGCGAGAACTCAAGGAGATTCCACCCGCGCGGCGTCGATGAGGTCTCTGACCCAGGGGCGGCCCGGCGCGCAGGCACCGTCCGGCAATCCAAACCGTTCGCCGAAATTGGGGGCCATCCGCCCCGCGTCATCGCCTCGGCGCGAGAAGGGCGAGTGTTGCCTGGTTTCGTTCGTCGAGAGGTTTTTGAGACGACCCGCGTGAGATGGGTGGCACGGAGCAGTCAGATATTTTCGCGTAAATGGTCGGACCGGTGGGAAGGGGAGCGACTCGTCCTAAGAAATCGACTGCGGGCGTCCATTTTTCACGCAATCGGGCCCACTCTCGCTCCGTCACCGCGGCCGCGACCAACAGCGCGAACATCATCCACCCGGCCGCCGCCAGCACCACCGTGCCCTCCTTTTGCGACGACGCGATTGATCTCCGCTCCCTCGCCCAGAACGACTTCACGGGCGGCCCCAGGCAGTCGGCAGCGGTTGCCAGAACGCTCCAAACGCCACGACGGTGGCCAAGAGCGTCATCACCCAAGGAAACTCCACGGCGTGTCGGCCAGGTGGCGCGCGCGATCACCATGCTTGTCTCCACGACCTTCTCCGAGAGCATCCGTTGCACATGAGCGGCCTCGCGCGAGCCGTCGCCCCGAGCGCCGCGCTTGCAACGTCGGTGGGGCGTTGGGTGTGCTCCCCGAGCCGCGTGGGGCATGTCGACCGACCAGCCTCGCGAGCGTCACCTCGACGCTCGCCAGAGTGCCGCGTGTTGATGACAACGATGCCTCGCGGCCGCGGTCGTATGCGCTGACGACGTGGATCCGGCGGTCCGCCTCCTCGAGCTCGATGAGCTCCGTCCGGACTACCCCTGGTATGCCTTCCGTACGTCCGGGTTCAAGGTGTCGCATTCCGCGAAGGGCACCTTGGCCCCTTGCTCGAGCAGGTAGCTCCACCGTCGCCAGCGTCATCATCGACCTGCCGACGTCGCCCTTGCTCCGCCCGACGGAGTCGATGCGACCGTTGCCCCGTTCGTTGCCGGCAACCTCCTTCGTTTCATCCCGATTCCATCCCCTTGCCGTCCCCGGAAGCTGGGATCTCAGCTATCGCCCGTGTCCTCCTTGGGCGCGAAGAGCGACCGCTGGGCGCCGCCTTCGTCGTTACCTCGCTGTCTCCGTCGCAGCCACCGTCGTTGCCGCACCAGGCGCGCGCATCGTCACCCCAGGAGCCGAGGGAGGCACACTCCGCTTCCCTCGATTGACCATGCGCTAGCTCCGGCGATAGCGTCGTTAATATGCGCGTAGGCTCGGCCGAGGATCGCCCGCAAGGACGGTCAATGGACGATCTATCGCTCTCGGTCGACGCGATCGTCGAAGACCTAGGCGTGAGCAGAGATATCGTCTCCGCCTGGACCGCGGAGCGAGGCCTCCCCGGCCACCGCGTAGGCCGCCTCTGGAAGTCCAAGAAGAACGCCGTCGATGCGTGGGTCCAAGGAGATGCCGCCGACGTGACGCGCGGGACCAAGGAGCCCGAGAGGCGAGAGGCGGGACATCCGTGAGGCGAAAACGATGACCGTCGGCACGGCCCCCCGCCTAGTAACGTCCCCCGGCGAAGCTTACGCCCGCGAGATGCTGTCGTCGCTCGCGGACGCAACGTTCTTTGTTTTGGTAACGGCATTCGCATCGGTGGCGGGCGTCGAGGTCGTCGAGCTGGCGATCCGTGCAGTACTGGAGCGCGGGGGGCGCGGACGCATCGTGCTTGCCGTCGATCGTCGCGGCTTCAACGCCGGCGCCGTCTTCGAAGCGTTGCTCGCGCTCAAGGCCTCGCATGGCGAGCGCATGTCCATCGGCGTCGCGCTCGAGGACTCCGGACTCCTTCACGCGAAGGCGCTCTTCACGGAAGGTCCGGGCGGCGATCGACTTCTCGTCGGCTCCGCGAATCTCACGCGCAGCGCTTTGAGCACGAACCACGAGCTCGGTGTGTTTCTCTGTGAGACCCCGTCGGATGTCCGCCGAGCGTTCTTGCAGTTCGTGACGAGCATCGCGCCCCGATCGCTCGACGGCCCCGACGCTCGCGCATTCTTGGAGGCTCGCGGCTTTCTCGCACCTTCGCGCGCGCGAGCCCCGGAAGCGCTTGCAACCGCCGCGCCCGCCTTGGCGGCCGCGCTCGCGAAACTTCGCCCACTCGAGCCGCTCGATGTCGCCCCCGAAGAGCATCTCGCCGGATGGATCCATCGCGGTTACGTCGTTGGACGTGGCAGACGGAGCCTCGACGCGCTGGTGCTGCGGCTTCCGCAGGAGCAGTTGATGCGGAGCGGATTCATCCGTCCCCCGCGGCGCGAAGTGCTCGGCATTGCCTCCCACGAGACGCGAACAATGGGCTATGGAGTCGACCTAATCCCAACCCTGGAGGCGGAGTCGCTGCGGCGCGATGCGAAGCGCGTCTCTTTGCTGCTCGCGAAGTTGACGCTGAATCTTCCGTGCTTCGGGCTCTGGATGCCGGAGACATACTGGGATGCGTTCCTCGCGGCGCGGGGCGCGCTCCAGAGCGTTCACTCTCTCGCACCAACGAGCGTTCGTGAGCTCGCGTCGCAGCACCACGAGTATCTCGCGAACGGCGGGCTCGAGGCGGAAGTCGATCGGATCCTCGCACGGCTTGAGCAGGTCGAGGTGCTCGTCCCGGGCAAGCGCGAGGGGCTCCGCCAGTTCATCCTCCCGCGGTTCCGTAACGAGCTGGCCCTCCGGACCCCCGATGTTCTCGCGGCATGCATTGAGTTCCGCACCGCGCGGCAGCGATGGACGCCGTATGACCAGACGGAAATCCCTTACCGACAGCTGATCGTCGACATCGTTCAGGCGACATTCGCTGCCACGTACAGGACAGGGGACTGGCCGCGGCGCTTTCGATCACACGCCGCAAAGGAGATCGCCGCGGCGATGGCGGATCGGTTGGCGACGGGGGGTCGCAACGCGGACGGCGCGACGGCGACCGCGATCCTGCACCAAGCGTCGAGCTGGGAGAACGTCGCGCGACCCATGGCGGACGTGGTGACCGAGTTCCGCAGCCTCGTCGACGACGAGCTGGCGTTCCCCCAACCCGAGCTCGATACGCTCGCGAGCGCCATCTCGGATCCAGGCGCTGACGACGAGGGAGGAGGCGAGGACGATGACGTTCGATGAAGCGGCAGTGACAGTCGCTGCACGGGTGCGGACGACCGGCCGCGGTTTCCTCACGATGCGACGCGACGAGCTGCGAGAAGCATTCGGAATCGGCAAGCTTACCGAGGGCCAAGCCACGTCGGTGTGCGAGGCTCTTGGGCGGCAAGGCGTCTTCGTCCACCCGCATCCCTACGGCAGCGGCCCGACGCTGCGTCTCTACGACCAGAAGCATCCCGTCGCGGCGCTTGCCGAGGCGGTGACCCGCCCCGATTCCATTCCCGAGACCTCCCTACGACGCGCCGCCGAAGTGTTCGCTCGCGAGACCGCTGGTCGCGATCTTCGCTCTGATGATGCTCCTTGGCTCATCGTATTCGATCTCTTCCTTCAGGTCGTGCTCGGCCGCGAGCCAGAGGGATGGGAGGAGCTTCGCGACGACCGTCATCCCTCCGAACTCGCCCGCGAGCTGGCCGTCGCCCTCGGGTTTGCGCAGGCCGTCGCCGAGGGACCATCAACCCTGCGTCTCGCAGCGGCGATCTGCGCCTTCCGACCCCGTCGCCGCCAGTGGTTCGCCCAGGACCTGACAAGACCCGAGGACACGGAAGCGGCGGTCCTGCCACTGCTCGACAGCTTGGCCGCCGCGAACCGGCGCCTCCGTGAAGAGCACGACCGCTTGCTCCGGCAGGCCGCGCGTCTGCTCCTGCACGCCGATGAAATTCCGGATAGGCCCGTCGAGCTCGGGCTCCATGGCCTTCGATATCGTCGCGAAGACGCCGAGAGGAGTGTCGGATCATGAGCATCGCCGTAGGCCGTCTGGTGGAACATCGCAGCGATCTCGCACTCGGCCAGGGGAAGGTCCGCTCGCTCGACAAGATCGCCGGGATCTCTCGCGTCACCGTGCAGTGGTCGAACAAGGTCGGGATCCAGGAGCACACTGTCGACGAACTCACTACGATCGTGCCACTGCACGAACGGCTCGAGCACGTAGGGCCAGCGTCCCGGATCCCGTTCCAGCTGAAGGTGCTGGGTAGGTGGTTCGAGGCGCGGCATGCGCTCACAGGCGAGCTCTCCAATCAACCATTCCAGATGCTTCCGCACCAGGTGGTGATCACCAACCGCGTCGTCAATAGCGCGCCGGACAACCGCGCGTGGCTGATCGCCGACGACGTCGGGCTTGGCAAGACCATCGAGGCCGGCATGATCATGGAGGTCCTTCGAAAGAAGACGCTGGGCCGGTTTCGTTGCCTGATCGTGACGCCGGCGGGCCTGATGCCGCAGTGGCAGGATGAGTTGTCGCGCCGCTTCCGCCGGGCGTTTCGAATCTTCGACAGCCGCATCGCGAACGACCTCGAGGCTGTCGACCAGCTCCTCGCGTCCGTCGACACCCTCAAGCTCGCGAAGTTCAAGCCGGCGCTCCAGGCGGCAAGCCCGTGGGACCTCGTGATCTTCGACGAGGCACACCATCTCGCAACGACGCCCAACGTCCAGACGCACCAACTCGCCCACTCGCTTCGCGCGGAGAAAAAGGCGCGCAATCGGCTCTTCCTCACTGCAACACCACACTCCGGGAACAACGAGCACTTCTTCAACATGCTGAGGATCCTTCGAGAGGATCTTTTCCCCAAAGGCGCGAAGGACTACGCACACGTTTCGCTGAAGCATGTGATGGTTCGCAACCGGAAGAGCGAAGTAACGGATGCGAAGCGACAGAAGATCTTCAAGGGCATCGCGCCCGCGAGGATCATCCCGTTCGCTCCGGCGAAGGAAGAGGTCACGTTCTACGAGGACCTGCAGCAATACCTGCGCACCGGCTACAAGGTCGTCGATCGACTTCAGCGTGAGAAGGACGGCCAGCGGGCGTCCGCCGTCGGGTTTCTCATGTCGACGTTCGGAAAGCTCGCGTCTTCGTCGCGCGCCGCGATTCAGTCCGCGCTCGAGAATCGACGTCACGCGCTTCAGGACGAGACGGAGAGCGAGCCGACTGTCGAGGGCGGCGACGAGCGCTTCCCGGGCGAGCGCGCGGCCGGTCTCATCGCAACCCAAGCGATCGAAATGCCGACGGGGCGCGGGAAAAAGAAAAAGGTGAGCCTGATCGAGGGCGAGCTTGCCCAGGTTGAACAACTGCTCTCGAGACTGAAGAGTCTTCGAACGCCCGACTCGAAGCTCACGTCATTTATCGACCGCGTGAAGGAGCTCGATGGAGAACTGAAACTGCTGATTTTCACCGAATACCGCGCGACCCAAGCCGTGCTGGTCGAAGCCCTGAAGCAGCAGTTCGGCAACGACTGCGTCGTCACCATCAACGGCAGTATGAACATGTTGGAGCGCCGAAAGCAGGTCGACGCGTTCAACGAAAAGCGGCCGGACCCGCGCTTCATGGTCTCAACGGAGGCAGGCGGCGAAGGCCTCAACATGCAGAAGTCGTGTCATACGGTCGTGAATTACGATTTGCCCTGGAACCCGATGGTGCTCCAGCAACGCGTCGGGCGCGTGTATCGATACGGACAGCAGCACCCAGTCGTCGTGCTCAACCTGAAGGTCGACAGCAAGAGCGACGCGTTCGCGGACCAGAGAATCTACGAGTACCTCGAGCGGAAGATCGACGAGATCACGAAGAAGCTGCAGCAGGTGCAAGACGGCGATCCAGAGGATCTGCGAAGCGAGGTTCTCGGGCAGGTCGCAGCGCAGATCTCACTCGACGACTTGTACAAGACTGCCGTCGAAGAGGGCCGGGTGAAGGCGGAGAAGGCCATCGACACCCAGACCAGTCACATCGAGCAGATCCTCGGTGATCCCAAGGGAATGCTCGGCCTATTTCGGGGCCTCGAGCGGTTCGACATCAGCGACTACGAGAAAGTCGCGGCGCGCGTGACGCCCGAGCACCTCGAGTTCTTCGTGCGTCAGTACCTCGGCAACCAGGGCTGCCCGGTGAAGGTTTCGCGCGACGGGTTGCTGTCGTTCAGCGTGCCGAAAAAGCTCGTAGATGTCGCAAACCGACTCGCGAAGAACGACCCGTACCAGGTGCATGAATCGCTCGCGGACTCGGCAATCGAGCGCGCCACGGTGGACAAGGAAATCGCGCAGCGCACGCTCGACTGCCGGCTCCTGCGCTTCGGTGATGCCGCGTTCGAGACGATGGTCCGCCACGTCCAGCACGGCGGCTTCGCTGACGGCGTCGCGTCGCTCGAGCTTCCCGGTCGGGCACTCGGATGGTCGACAGGGGCCGAGGGGACGTGGGTCCTGTTCGATCTCCGCGTCGTTCGGCAGGAAGGCTCCGCAGGGGGAGCGCGCGTGCTCAAGAACGAACTCGCATCCTTCATCGTTCCACGCGGTGCACATCCGACGAGGCTCGAGCTGGTGGTGGAGTCGCTTCACGAAGGGCTCGACGGGCCGATGACCGTCGACCAGGAGGAGACGCGTCGGGCGTACGGAGCCGCACGCGAAGCCGCCGACGCGCGGCTTGCCGAGATGTACCGGGAGGTCGTTGCGGAGTATGGCACCAGGGAAGCGATCCTCCCGCAGGAGATCCAGGACGTGGCGCTCGCGTGGGTGCGCGCGTCGTAGCGTGCGCCTGGTGAGAGGGGGCTTGATCGCCGATGTCTCATCTGACAGCTCGCGTCGCTTGATAAGGGTTGCCGGCCCCTACTCGCCGGCCATGGGCACGCTGCCCCCAGTAGGGCGCGTCGCCTTAGACTGCCTGCGAGCCTGCGTGCTAGCTTTTAGGCGCGGCGATGAAAAGCGTACCCGAGTTTGCAGAGGAGCTCGCCAAAGCTCACGTCGAGGACGACCCCAAGACGACCGACGTCTACTTCGTCGAGGGGGTCGACAACGAGGTGCGGCTCGTCGAAGTGTCGGGGTCGCTCGGCAATGCAGGCCCAGGCGAGGTGCTGCCGTTTCGATTCGAGGCACAACCCAAGGAAGGCGTCCCGTACCCGTCGGTCGTTGTGCTGCTGAGCCCAGCGGAGTGGGCTGCGGTCAAGAAGGGCGACCTGAAGCTGCCCCCGGGCTGGGACAAACTGAAAAAGGTCGGCTGAGCCCGTGGCGACTGACCGCGATTGGGCGACGGCCTTTCTTGAGCAGGCGCACGCGGACCTTCTCGGTCTCAAGGCGATGGGCTCCGCGTCACCTTCCGCCGCGGCGATGCTTTGGCAGATGGTGTTTGAGAAGTACGCGAAGGCAGCTCTTCTGCGTCAGCGTTCCGTACCGCGTGCGACCGTAACCACGAGCCACAAGGCCGCCTCACGCATGCTGCAGTCCCTGCGGCGGCAGAAGACCATGTTTGCCGCTCTTGGCGGGGCGAAGGTCTGGGAAGACGTGCTCTGGGTGATTGTCGCGCTCGAGACGGCGCACCCACAGCTCGCCCCTCCCGAGGGCCCCCAGCTCGAATACCCGTGGGAGAATGCGCACGGAGACATCCAGTGGCCGGCGCGCGACCTGCATGTCGCCCGAGCCCTCGGCGACTCCAGACGAGGCCTCGCCCCACGCCTGCTTCGGTTCGCGGAACTCCTAGGTCAGCAGTTCGATGGCATGTTCCCGTAAACAGACGGTGCCACCGTTTCCACTGGCATTTCAGGGAAGAATCAGCCTCCTCGGACAGGGGTTGCCCGGCGCCCTGCCGCCGGTGATCAGCCCCAGCGCCCGAACCGGCGTCGAGCTCCGCGCGCAAACCCGGCGCCCGGAGACCGCAGTCCACGGGCTCCAGACTCGCCATTCGCATGTATGCTGCAAGCGTCGTGTCCCACCAGTGTCCCAGCTCACCGTCACTCCGCCGTCCGCCACGTTGCACCGCATTGCGCGGGTCTGAGCCGAATCTCTCGTGGTTTCGCGGCTTCGCGTGCAATTGCCGCCAGTTAGGAGAGCCCGGTCTCAATCCCTCTCGCCCCGACTGGTTTTTACGAATGACGCCGAGTAGTTGCAGAATCGAAAGTCCTCGTCTCCACAGTCTCTCCAAAAATCTCGCCGAAAGTGCGCGCCCCCTCGCCGCGCGTGTTGAGTAGACCGATGGCGTCTTGCCGCGCTGCCGGCGAGAGATGCGTGTAGCGCATCGTCGTCGTCAGATTGGCATGGCCGGCAAGCTCCTGGATGGCCTTCGCCGGCGCCCCACGCATCGCCAGATGCGAGCAAAACGTGTGGCGAAGAATGTGGAGCCCGCCGGTCGCGCGAAGGCAAGCCCGCTTCTGAGCCGCCTCGAAGAGTCGGCGTAAGAAGAAGCTCGTCGCCGGACGCCCGTCGTCACCGAAGAGCACGTGATCGCCGCGCAAGTGACGATGTGCATGGAGGGCGTGAAGGAGCGCGTCGGTGAGAGGCACGACGCGCGACCGGCCGCCTTTCGGCGTGTCGGTGATGCGCTCGTGTCCCTTGCCGTCGCGCCGCTTGCGCTCCCACACGGCCTCTTGCACCTGGAGCTGACGTCGCTTGAAGTCGACGTCCACCCATCGCAGCGCCAAGATCTCGCCGCGACGAAGGCCCGCGTCTCCGCCCAAGAGGACCACGAGGTGCGCGCGCGTATCGACCGCGCGCGCGGCGTCGACGAGCCGCTTGTACTCGTCGAAGTCGTAGAACTTGGGCAGACTTATGCTCGCCTTCAGCATGGTGACCGCGCACGGCACGCGGTCGATGACCTTCCAACGCGCCGCCGTCTTGAGCGTGTGCCCGAGAACACCGAGGACGTTGTTGACGGTCTTGCGACTTCGGTCCGTGAGCTGGGCTTTCAAGAGCTGCACATCTTCGTCGTCGATGGAGTCGAGCCGCTTGTCCCCGAGCTTCGGGTACAGGTGGTTTCTGTACGTCTTCTCGATCCAGTCGACCGTGCTCGCCTTCAAGCGGTCGGCCTTTGCGTGGTTCTCGATGTAACGCGGGCCGAACTCGTTCAACGTCGGCACCTCCTTTCGCTGCTCCTGCGGCTTTGCGGGCGACGGCCGAACGAGCAGTTCGCGCTCCTTGGCCTCGCCCCAGCGCTTCGCGGCCGACTTCGAGTCCACCGGCGCCTTGATCCGCTGCCGCAGCAGCGTGCCGTCCGGATACTCGAAGCGGATGTCGACCTCGAAGCCCATCCTATTACCCTTCGTCCACTTTCTGATCTTGACCGTCATCGCCGTGAACCTTTCGGCGATGTCGCTCGTGCTTCCGAGAGCGAGCGTAGCAGCTCGTCTCGCCGGACCAGCAAGCGACGACCGTCGCGAACAACTCCGGGGAGAAGGCCGCGTTCCGCGCGTGCGTAGATGGCCTTGCGGCTGGTACGAAGCAGGGCTGCCGCTTCGTCTACGGTCAGCAAGAACGGCAGGGTGGCGTCCGAAATCGGAGGGCCGCTCAAGGCGTAGGTCGTCGCGCAGGTTCGCCGAACCGCGCGATTGGCACTCGGGGCTCGTTTGCTGGGCGGTGAATGCGGGCGGGCGCCGTTTGCGCGGGTGCAGTCATGCCCGGCCAATAGGGCAACGGGTGTACCGGCGATCGTGAGCGGGAAGACCTACCTAACCTCGCGAAACCACGTGTCCCAAGTCTGCTACTGGTTAAAACTCATCCACCCACCCCCCCTGGCGGATTTTTGGCCACTTCCGGCGCCGCCGGCCGACCGGCACTTGCTGTTGCTGACGAGCGTTGCCGGCCGTGAGACGCTCGCTCCTTAATGGCGTCGAAGAAACCCAAGGGCCCGACTTTCCTTCGCTTCGTGGCGCCAATCGTCGAGACCCTGCGAGAGCTCGGCAACTCCGGCACCGCGAGCGAGGTCGCCGACCGAGTCCTCGACCGGCTTGGCGTATCGGAGAGGGAGCAAGAAGAAACGACTTCCAATGGTCACTCGCGCGTCCGCAATCAGATCGGCTGGGCGCGGTTCTATCTCGCCAAGGCGGGCTACCTCGACGCCTCCCAGCGCGGGGTATGGAGTTTGACCGAGGTCGGGCGCGCGGCCAGGCTCGAGCCCGACGCCGTCCAAACGATGTTCAAGGACGTTCGGAAAAAGTTCCCGCGCAAGGTGACAGAATCGGCCGATCCAGGAAGTTCCGTCGAGGAGGATGAAGAAGAGGACGCCGAAACCGCGGATGAAGTGAAGGACTACAAGGTCCGCCTGCTCGAAATTCTGCGCGCGCTCCCGCCTTCGGGGTTTGAACGCATCTGCCAGAGACTCCTACGCGAGAGTGGGTTTCAACAGGTGGTCGTGACGGGAAGCTCCGGCGACGGCGGCATCGACGGGCACGGCGTCCTCGAGGTCAATCCGCTCGTCACCTTCAAGGTCCTGTTCCAGTGCAAGCGATACGGCGATCGGCCCGTCACGCCGAGCCAAGTGCGCGACTTTCGCGGCGCGATGCAGGGCCGCGCCGACAAGGGTCTCATTTTGACCACGGGTGTTTTCACAAGCGATGCCCGTAAGGAAGCCATCCGAGACGGCGTGCCGCCAATCGAACTGGTGGACGGCGAAAAGCTCGTCGCGATGTTCGAACGCGCCAGCCTGGGCCTGCGTCAGGTAAAGGCCTTCGAGGTAGTCGATGGCTTTTTCGAGGAGTTCCGCCGAGCCTAACAGAAGCATCGATGAGCCCACAGTAGCCGCAGGCACGACCTCCCGTGAGCGCGACAGAACACGCGCGACACATAACGAGGGCGACATGGTGGCACTTCGAACTCCATGACGTTCCAGGTCTAGCCAGTTACCGCGATCGTCTGCATCGACTTGCCGACATCGCCCTTGCCACGAACTCCGAAATGGCCGCCCGGTTGCGCAGACGGGCCAGACTACCTCTTCGGCAACTGGTCTCGATTCGGATTTCGCGCCTGCTGCACGTCATGATCGCTTACTGGCTGATAGCCGGCGCAGCAGCCTCGTGCAGCCTCTTCGGTCCACTTTTGCCGCGGACCCACGATGGCGCGTACGGCGGTGCCGAGGATGACAGTCGATACGCTCGGTGGAGCGCCGTAGCGACCGCCAACCTGTGCGCATTCAGCCATGCAGCGAAAGCGCTCATCGTGGCATTGGCCTTGTCGACAACGACGATGCTCCGGATGAACTCAGAGTTGCCATGAATGCGTCACGGCGGTGCCGACTACGGCTTCACCCGAGTTCTTCGCTAAGCACGTACCCGCGTTAGCGTGCCTTTGCCGCGGCAGAAGTGCATACAGTGCTCCGCCGGCTGTGCAAATACCGGTGCCCGCGCAGCTACACGCCTGCGATGTACGTCGTGATCCGCGACGTGCTCAACGCCGCTATCAACAGATTCGCGCGACAGTGTTGCGCTGATGCCCTGCGCACTGGTTCCAGTGCGCTTGCTTCGGTACCGCACGCAGCGCAAACGGCAGCACTGTCGAGAGTGTAGAAAAGCCGCGCCGAAGAACCACCACCCTGGAGCGAAAAGCGGAAGGCAAGATAAAGGGCCGGCGTCATGGGGTCTTCAAGTTATGGATTCAATTCCAAAAAACCAGTGTCACTCGAAATCGCTGTGACGCCGACCCTCACGCAACTATGGAAATACGCATAGGAAGTCATGGCGCCGACCGTAGATGAACGCGACGATCGGCCCATTGTTCGGCCGCGTCCGGGAGGTGAGGCGCGACGCGCAGCGTGCGAGTCGCTGCTCCTGGATTTCTCGGTCGACTCGCGCGAGTGGCCCTTGCACCAGCGAGTCGGAAGATCGCAGAGAGCACGACCGCGGGTCGCGATGATCCCTCCATTCTGCTCAGGCCTTGTGCGCTACCAATCCATCACCGATCCCAGTGCGGACGCGGCCGGCAAAGCCCCCTTCGCACCGCGCTTAGACTGCGTGTGCACTGCAGGAGCGTGCGCGAATTGCGGCGCCGAGGGGTGCACCGCGGCCAGATCGCGGGTGCTCGGCCCGCCGCGAGTGCGCGGTCGATGGGCGCTGTCTGCCCGGTGAAAGCAGTTGACCGTCGAAATGTGGGCCGTTGCGAGGACCCAGATTCACCTACGTTAATGTGAGCGCCCCTGTCCCCAGCTCTGTTCAGTGTCCGTAGCCCATTAGCATTCCGATGTCTCAGCCCGCCTCGCTCCTTGCACGGTCCGACGACAGAGCTCTCGTGCGCGCGCTCCGCGAGGGTCACCCGGCGGCAAAGGTCGAGCTCTTCGACCGCTATGTGGGCCACGTGGAGCGCATCCTCGTCCGCGTTCTGGGTCAGGACGCCGAGCTCGCCGACTTGCTCCACGACGTGTTCGTGCGCTCACTCAGCGCGATCGACACCCTCGAGGCCCCCGAGGCCCTCAAGGCCTGGCTTACGGGCATCGCCGTTTTCACGGCCCGAGAATGCATCCGCCGTCGCATCCGCAGCCGTTGGCTACGCTTCTCGGCTCCCGAAGAGCTGCCCGACGTCGAGGGTGCGGCAGCCGACGACGAAGGGCGCGAGGCGCTTCGCGCGACGTACGTCGTGCTAAACCGGCTTGGCGCAGACGACCGGATTCCCTTCGCGCTGCGGTATGTCGAGGGGCTCGAGCTGAGAGACGTCGCGGCGGCTTGCGGCGTGTCGCTGAACACGGTCAAGCGTCGTTTGGCTCGGGCGGAGCGTCGCTTCTCGGCGCTCGCCGCGCGCGAGCCAGCTTTGCGAACGTGGAACGGGAGAGGAACGCGATGGTGACGCGTGTGAAGAGCTTCCAGGCCTTGGGTCGGCACGTTGCCCGCGCGCAAGACGCGTGGCTTCGCGCCAATCCCGGGGCGGCGGCTGCTGCGCGGGAACGGCTCCTCGCGTTTGACCACGAACAGTCCGTCGTGCCACGCGCATCGAGTTGGCGGCGGTGGGCCCTCCTACTGGCTGCGGCGGCGGTCGTCGTTCTCGGAATCTCGCTTTGGCCGTCGGCGGGGAAGCCGCTCGCCTTCGAGGTAGGGCCGAGCGAAGGGGAGACCGCGAGCCGGAGCGCGGCCCCGACGGGGGGAGCCGTCGGCGAGTGGATCGCGGCGCCCCAGCAGGCGGCTCTTCCCCTGCGCTTCTCCGACGGATCAGTCATTGTGCTGGACGCGGATGCGCGTGCGCGCGTCGCCGAGGTCACGGCGCAGGGCGCGCGTGTCGTGGTCGAACGAGGCGCGGCGCAGGTGCGTGTGGTGCACCGGCAGGAGACGCACTGGGACATTAAAGCGGGGCCGTTCGACGTCCGAGTGGTCGGCACGGCGTTCGAGGTCGGCTGGGATCCCTCGCGCGATCTCTTCACCCTCTCCCTGAAGCAGGGCGAGGTGGCCGTCCGGGGATGCGCGCTCCCCCGTGAGCGCGTCGTGGCCGCAGGAGAGACCTTCCGCGCCGTCTGTAGGGAGGGGCGACTCGCTTCGACCCCCGCGCCCCCGGAGATGGAATCGACGCCGGCGGCCGGGGCAAGCGCCGAGGGCGACCAGGGGACCCCACCTCCTGCACCGTCTTCGGCATCCACTGAGCGCGATGCTTCGTCGCCCGCGCCTGCCCAGGCCTCCCCCGGGGCGACGGACGCGCGCTTCCCCTCGAAGTGGCAGCGACTCGTGGCGAGCGGCCGCGATGGCGAGGCGGTCGACGCGGCGCAAGCCGAGGGTCTGTCCGCCGTGTGCAACCGGGCCGACGCGGCCTCCCTAATGGGCCTCGGGAATGCAGCGCGCTTCGCCGGTCGGGGGGACACGGCCGCGATCATCTTGAGGCGCTTGCGCGAGCGGTTCCCCGACGACGAGCGGGCGAGCGTCGCGGCGTTTGATCTCGGCCGAATCGCGTTCGACGCCTCGGCGTACGACGAGGCGCTGCGCTGGTTCGGCGCGTACCTGCGCGAACGGCCGACGGGCCCGCTTGCGCGTGAGGCTTCCGGCCGTGTCATCGAGACGCTCGAGCGAAGTGGCGATCACACCCGAGCTCGGGAGGCGGCGAGACGCTATCTTCACGACTTCCCGAACGGACCGCACGCGGACTTTGCGAGGAGCATCGGAGGCCGGTGAAGGCTCGTGGCGGTCGGCGCCGGCTGGCTTGGCACGCAGTGGCGTTCGGCTTGGCGCTTCTTGGCCCGGCGGCGCGAGCCTCCGATTCGTCGCGTGTGCTCGTCGAGGGGTCGCACGACGACCCGGTCATGCGGAGGGTCGTCGCGGAGCTGCGATCCTCTGGGCTGGTCGTCGTCGAAGTCGAAGGGTCGGCCTCGGACGCGCCCGCCGCCGCGGACCGGGCTGTGGTCGGCGCGTTGGTTGGGATTGGGCCAGGCTCCGGCATTCGCGTCTGGCGGGTTAATCCGAGCGGTGCTCGGGTCGGCGAGCCCGAGGTGTTGGGCGCGCATCCCGGCGATGACGCCGCCGTCGCCGCCGTTCGCGCCGCGGAGATCGTGCGAGCGCGTCTGCTTCCGGCCGACCTTCCCAGCCCTGCTCCTCCGGCCCTGCCAGCCGCTGGCCCGCCGGACGTCGATGCGGTGCGGTCCGCCCCAGCCCCCGCCAAGCGCTCGCGGTTCGGTCTTGGCGCCGGTGGCCTTGCCCTATTCAGCCCCGGCGGTGTTCCACCCGCCTTGAATCTGGCGCTGATGGTGCGGTGGCTACCCTCCGGCCCGCTCGTCTTTCGAGGACTCGTCGCGATGCCTGCCGCGCTGCCGACCCTGAGCTCTGCGGAAGGGCAGGCAAGTGTCAGCGAGTGGCTCCTCGGGGGGGCGGTCGAGTGGAGCCTTCTCGCCGCCGACTCGCCCTGGGACGCGACCCTCGGCCTGGGCGCCGCCGCCGCGCATATTCAAACCCATGGCGAGGCCGTTGCGCCCTTCGTGAGCGCCGGCGGCGACGGCTGGACGTCGCTGCCGTTCGTCTTCGCGAGCGCCAACCGGTCCCTCGGGGTTCCGTACGTGCGCGCGGGCGTGCAGCTCTTGGTGGGGACGACCGCGCCAACGGTCGCCATCGGATTCGCCGGCCGCCAAGTGGCCAAATGGGGAGGCGTGCTGGTCGGCAGTGCCCTCGGGCTGGAGGTCGAGGCGTACTGAAGGCGAGAGACCGCGGCGATTGGTGGGCCGTGCGCGCGCGGTCCTGTCACCTTAGCTTTATGAAGCGCGTTTCGCTGTGGGGTGTGGCGGCTGTCTGGCTCGTTGCTTGCGGCGGCGAAATCAACGAAGAGCCCATTCTCGGGCCGCCTGATTCCTCGCCCGTTATCTCGGGATCGGGCAGCGAGGGCGGCTCGAGCGGCGGCATCCCCGAAGCGAGCACGAGTCGATGCGACGACGGTGCGTGCAATGGCACCGCGACCACGGGGAAGAGCTGCCAGGGCACCGGCGGTCCTGGCCTGAGCGACTGCGGGTCAGGGCGTGAAAGCTGCTGCACCAGTCTAGAGGTGACGGGGGGCACGTACTATCGGACGTACAATCTCGATGTCCTCGACGCTTTCGGCAACCCCGCTCTTCCCGCTGACGGCGGAGCAACGGGGCTCGCCGATCCCGCAACGGTAAGTAGCTTTCGCCTGGACAAGTACCTGGTGACGGTTGGTCGGTTCCGTCAGTTCGTGAACGCCGTCTTTCGGCCGGACGGGGGCTCTGGCTGGTTGCCGGCACCGGGGTCCGGCAAGCACCTTCACTTGAACGGGGGCAAGGGTCTGAACGCAACGGCGGGTGGATACGAGCCCGGCTGGGTGGCGACCTACGACGTCAACATCCTACCGACGGACAGCAGCCTGGCGTGCGGCCAATTCGCGACATGGACCAACCCGGCAGCCGCCCAAGAGAACCTTCCGATCAATTGCGTGAACTGGTTCGAGGCTTTCGCGTTCTGTGTCTGGGACGGCGGATTTCTGCCGAGCGAAGCGGAGTGGGAGTACGCCGCGGCGGGTGGGAGCCAGCAACGGGAGTTTCCCTGGGGCTCGACGGATCCGGGAACGACGAACCAATACGCGATTTTCGCATCAGGCACCCACGGCGCCAGCATCGCGCCGGTAGGAAACGCGACGCTGGGATCGGGGCTATGGGGTCAGGTCGATCTGGCGGGAGAGCTGTGGGAATGGAACCTGGATTCGTGGTCCGATGTGGCAGTAACCGTAAACGGTTTCCCGACCGGGGGTATCGCGTACGTCGAGCCCTGCGTAGATTGTGCCGTTACGACCGATGTCGGCGCCTCCCAGGTGATCCGAGGCGGCAGCTTCGAAAGCGACGCGTTGGAAGTAATCCCCCCGAGACGCAACGTCGACGACGCGCCGAGCGGTTTCGATGTCGTCGGCTTCCGGTGCGCCCGGACTCCCTGAATGCGAGCGGGCGTTGGAGCCGGGAAAGAGCTTCTTGCATGCTGGTGGCCCCGAGAGCAGGCTCGATGCGGTCGTCGAGCAGGCGCTTCGAGCCGCGATCGAGGACGCAAGAACACGACTTCGAGGAACTGCGTCAGCAGTGCGCGTCTCCAAAATCTCTCCACGACTCAGGTCGATTCCAGGAGACTGGTGGAGACGGACGGAGACTCGGATATGCCCTGATTCCAGTGTGAATTCGAACCCCTGCGATGGAAACGCGAGCGACATCGCCTGGTTAGAGATAGTCGCTTGCAGGGGTTCAAATCCACTCGCCCCGACTGAAGGGTCGGAAAGGGTAGAAGCGGCGAGGGCTTACGAAAGCGGCCGTGCGCCGTTGCCCGCTAGTTGCCCGAAAGCTTCGCGATCGCCGCCCTAAGGTCGCCTGCCGCCGCGTGGACATAACGTTGCGTCATGTCGAGGCGGCTGTGGCCAGCAAGCAGGCGCACCGCCTCCACGCTTGCGCCCCGGCTCACGAGGATCGAGCAGAAGAAGTGCCGCAGGGCGTGCACGCAGTGCGGCGGAAGCCCGCTGCGCTTCAGCGTCGCCGTCAGTTGCGCGAGGACCGCCTGGCGCCGTGGGGTACGTCCAAGCGAGTTGAGGACGATGCGCCCCGTCGGGAGCTTGTCGCGTAGCGGCCCTTCAAGCTCCTTCGCTAGCGCCGGAGCAATCGGTACCACGCGCTCGTGGCCAGACTTGGGCGTAAGTACCTGGTCTCCCGAGAAGGCTCGACGAACGAGGATGATCCCCTTGGTCAGGTCAATATCACGGACCTCGAGCGCTCGTATTTCTCCCGAGCGCAGGCCGGCGTACACAGCGAGGGCGATGGCCGCGCGTAACCATCCGCGAGCATGGGCGAACAGGATCCGTACCTCTGCGTCACTGGGCGGGTCCGGAATCTTCCAGCCTTGGCGCGGCAGCTTTGGGAATTCCGGCAAAATGCCCAATGCTCCCGTCTCGACGGATGCTCGAAGGATCGTGCGAACGAAGTTCGCCGGCCCTCGCGGCTGGACCTTCCGTTCCCGAAGTCGCGCGACGAAGGCGCGAATCATCGGCGCGTCGATCATATCGAGGCGCTTGTCCCCGAACGCGTCGAGGATGCCCTGCCGCAGCAACGCGATGTACCGCTCGCGCGTTGCTGGCCGATAGCGCGGCATGAAAATGCTCGCGAACGTCCCCTCCACTCGCGGAATGTTGGGGAGTTGCTGCGAGCTTCCACGCTCCCGGTGCTCAGAGCGAGCGTGTACAGCGGTTCCGCCTCAGCGTGCCACTTGACTCCTCCGGTCCAACGAAGGGGGCCGGCAAGCTTTGCCGTTGGCTTATTTGTGCGGCTGCGCCGGTGGCGAATCTGTCGTCGATTTCACGTTTACCTTGTCGAGCTCCGGTAGCCAGCCACGACCGTGCGCAGCGATGCCAAGGTACACGAGGAAGATCGCGCCGACGATTAGGCGAAATGTCACGCGCTGCGAGCGGAACTTACCGCCGCGCAGTTTCGAATCGAAGTCTTGCTCGTCGCCGGTGGTCAGCGGTCCAAGCTCCTTTACGCCGAGCCACTCCTCCTGCGCCCGCATCACCGCGGCAAAGTGATCGCGAAAATCCCACGACCGCTCGCCCGAACCCCAGAAGATTGGCGTCACAAGCGCGCCGAACATGCCGACCGCCGTCTGAAGAAGTGGTGAGCCGAAGCCAGCCAGCCCCGCCGCGAGGGAGGTCGCGGCGAGGAAGCCAGCCATTCGGGTCCATAGGACGGCCTGCTCGGCGGAGAGGAGGCGAGCGCTGACCTGGTACGCCGCCGCCATCGCCGCGACGTTGCCGCCGTACAGGCGAGCTTGGGTGTCGTGCGGAACATGCGGGTCGTTCTGGATCACATACGAGGTCCCATGAAGATCTCGACGATCGT
>Ga0265325_10000449_pt1 | contig 29667 bp, 41 predicted proteins | sample 41420metaG_FD_202090 | JGI IMG/M metagenome (GOLD analysis project Ga0265325, IMG submission 202090) | Rhizosphere microbial communities from Carex aquatilis grown in University of Washington, Seatle, WA, United States - 4-14-20 metaG | ecosystem: Host-associated > Plants > Roots > Rhizosphere... | reverse complement strand
AACGCTACAAGGTGCCGCATCGCGACACGGTGGTGGCGCTCAAGGACATCAAGGCCGAGGTCGAACTCGGCTTCGATATCCAGCTCGCGGTCAAGGAAGCCGGCCGTTGCCTGAATTGCGACGTCGAAACGGTGTTTTCGGCGGCGCTTTGCATCGAATGCGACGCCTGCGTCGACATCTGCCCGATGGACTGCATCAGCTTTACGGCAAACGGCGAGGAAGCCGATTTGCGCACGCGCCTGAGCGCGCCCGCCACCAATCTGACCCAGGACCTCTACGTCGCCGACGGGCTGAAAACCGGCCGCGTCATGGTCAAGGACGAGGACGTCTGTCTGCATTGCGGGCTGTGCGCCGAGCGCTGCCCTACCGGCGCCTGGGATATGCAAAAGTTCTTTCTGGATATGACTCACGCAGGGTCTTCATGCCGAACGCCACGCCGATCAGCCGCGTAAACGACTTTGTCGTTCGCTTTGCCAACGTCAACGGCTCGGGCTCGGCGAGCGCCAACGAGATGTTCGCCCGCGCCGTGATGCGCATGGGCATCCCGGTCGCGCCGCGCAACATCTTTCCGTCCAACATTCAGGGCCTGCCGACCTGGTACGAGGTTCGCGTCACCGAGGACGGCCATCGCGGCGCGCGCGGCGGCACCGATCTGATGGTGGCGATGAATCCGCAGACCTTCGACAAGGACATCGCCTCGCTCGAGCCCGGCGGCTACCTGCTGTACGATTCGACCAAGCCGCTGCCGGCGTCGAAATTCCGCGCCGACATCACCGTGATCGGCGTGCCGCTGACCGCGATCTGCAATCGGGAATATACCGACCCGCGCCAACGTCAGCTGTTCAAGAACATCATCTATGTCGGTGTGCTGACGGCGTTGCTCGACATGGACGTCAAGGTGGTCGAAGAGCTGATCGGCGAGCAGTACAAGGGCAAGGACAAGCTGATCGGGCCGAACATCAAGGCGCTGCATATCGGCCGCGACTACGCGATCCTCAACCTCACCTGCCCGCTCGGCATCAAACTGCGCAAGGCCGACAAGGTCGGCGACCGTATCTTCATCGAGGGCAATTCCGCTGCGGCGCTCGGCGCGGTCTATGGCGGCGCCACGGTCTGCGCCTGGTACCCGATCACGCCGTCCTCCTCGCTGGCCGACGCCTTCACCCGTCACTGCGGCAAGCTGCGCGTCGATCCGGTCACCAAGCAGGCCAAATACGCGATCATCCAGGCCGAGGACGAACTCGCCTCGATCGGCATGGTGATCGGCGCCGGCTGGAACGGCGCCCGCGCCTTCACCGCGACCTCCGGCCCCGGCATTTCGCTGATGCAGGAATTCATCGGCCTCGCCTATTTCGCGGAAATTCCGGCGGTGATCTTCGACGTCCAGCGCGCCGGCCCCTCGACCGGCATGCCGACCCGCACCCAGCAATGCGATCTCATCTCTTGCGCCTATGCCTCGCATGGCGACACCAAGCACGTGCTGCTGTTCCCGGAGGATCCGGCGGAAGCCTTCGAGTTCGCCGCGCAGGCCTTCGACCTCGCCGACCGGCTGCAGACGCCGATCTTCGTCATGCTCGATCTCGACATCGGCATGAACCACCATCTCAGCCGGCCGCTGGCCTGGGACGAATCCCGGAAATACGACCGCGGCAAAGTCATGACCGCGGCCGAGCTTGAAGCGGGCAAGGAATTCGGCCGTTATCTCGACGTCGACAATGACGGCATCCCCTACCGCACCTATCCGGGCACCCACCCGACCAAAGGCTCGTTCTTCACCCGCGGCACCTCGCGCGACCGCTACGCCAAATACACCGAAGAAGGCGCGCCCTACGTCGACAACATGCAGCGCCTGCTGCGCAAATTCGAAACCGCCAAGGACATGGTGCCGCGACCGCTGATCGCCAATGCCGGCAAGCCAACCAAATACGGCGTGATCTATTACGGCTCGACCGCGCCGGCGATGGACGAGGCGATCCACCTGATCGAGGCGCGCGGCCACACCCTCGACCGTATGCGGGTGCGCGGCTTCCCGTTCCATTCCAGCGTTGCGAGCTTCCTCGCCGCCCATGACTTCGTCTATGTGGTCGAGCAGAACCGCGACGCGCAGATGCGCTCGCTGATCGTCAATGAATGCGGCGTCGATCCGGTGCGGCTGATCCCGATCCTGCATTACGACGGCACGCCGATCACCGCCCGCTTCATCGCCAAGGGCATCGGCGATCACCTCGCTCAATTGTCGATGAAGCCGGCCAAGGTGTCGTCGTGAAAAGCCCGGAGAAAGCGGCCTAGCAATGACCTATCTCGCCAAGCCGAAATTCCAGCATCCCGATCTGCCGAAGAACGCGCTGGGCTACACCCACCGCGATTACGAAGGCACGGTGTCGACCTTGTGCGCCGGCTGCGGCCATGACTCGATCACCGCCGCGATCATCCAGGCCTGTTTCGAGCTCGCGATCGAGCCGCATCGGGTGGCGAAAATCTCCGGGATCGGCTGCTCGTCGAAGACGCCGACCTATTTCCTCGGCAATTCGCACGGCTTCAATTCGGTGCATGGCCGCATGCCCTCGGTCCTGACTGGCGCCAATCTGGCCAATCGCGACCTGATCTATCTCGGCGTGTCCGGCGACGGCGATTCAGCCTCGATCGGGCTCGGCCAGTTCGCGCATTGCCTGCGGCGCGGCGTCAACATGACCTACATCGTCGAGAACAACGGCGTTTACGGCCTGACCAAGGGGCAATTCTCGGCCACCGCCGACCGCGGCTCGAAATCGAAGCGCGGCATGATGAACACCGACAACTCGATCGACATGGTGGCGATGGCCCTGCAGCTCGGCGCCAGCTTCGTCGCCCGCTCGTTCTCGGGCGACAAGACGCAATTGGTGCCGATCATCACCGCGGCGATCGCCCACAAGGGCGCCGCCTTCATCGACGTGATTTCGCCCTGCGTCGCCTTCAACAACCACGCCGGTTCGACCAAAAGCTTCGACTTCGTGCGCGAGCACAACGAGGCGGTCAACCGGCTCGACGTCATTCCGAGCCGCATGCCGATCGAGGTCAAGTATGAGCCGGGCAGCGTCGAGGTGGTCGAGCAACATGACGGCTCGAAGCTCGCACTGCGCAAGCTGTCGGCCGATTACGACGTCCACGACCGCACGGCCGCGCTCGGATTCCTGCAGCATCACGCCGCCAAAGGCCAGATCGTCACCGGGCTTCTCTATGTGGAGAAAGATTCCGAGGATCTGCACAGTCACCTGGGGACGGTCGAGGTGCCGCTCAACTCGCTTGGCGAGGGACAGCTCTGCCCGAGCCAGGCCGCGCTCGACAAGATCAACGCCAGTTTGCGATAAGCTGTTTTCGGCCTCATGGTGAGGAGCCCGCGCAGCGGGCGTCTCGACCCATGTGGCCGCCCCATCCTTCGAGACGCGCCTTCGGCGCTCCTCAGGATGAGGCGGATTGGAATTCGGAATGAACAAACGCCCGCTCGGTCGCTCCGGCCTCAGCATCGCGCCTTTGATGCTCGGCACCAACGTGTTCGGCTGGAACGTCGACGAGAAGACGTCGTACGCCATTCTCGATGCGTTCGTCGGTGCCGGCTTCAACGCCATCGACACCGCCAATTCCTATTCGCGCTGGCTGCCCGGCCATAGCGGCGGCGAGTCGGAAACCATCATCGGCAACTGGCTCAAGCGCAGCGGCAAGCGCGGCGAGGTCGTGATCGCGACCAAGGTTGGCTCCGACATGGGCGAAGGCAACACCATTCGCAAGGATGCCATCCTGCGCGAGGCTGAAGCCTCGCTGCGGCGTCTGCAGACCGACCGCATCGATCTCTATCAGACCCATTTCGACGACGACGTCACCCCGGTCGAGGAGACGCTCGGCGCCTACGCGCAACTGATCGCGCAGGGCAAGGTGCGCGCGATCGGCGCGTCGAATGTGACGCCGGCGCGGCTGACCGCCTCGCTGGCGGCAAGCGCCAAACACGGACTGCCGCGCTATGAGAGTCTCCAGCCGCTGTACAACATCTACAATCGCAAGGAATTCGAGAGCGAATACCAGGCGATCTGCCGGCGCGAGCAACTTGGCGTCATCAATTATTACGGGCTGGCGGCGGGGTTCCTGACCGGAAAATATCGTTCGGTCGAGGACACCAATGCCAACAAGGCGCGCGGCGAGCGCCTCAAGCGCTATGCCAATCCGCGCGGCTTCAAGATTCTGGACACGCTCGCCGCGGTTGCCGCCCGGCAAGGCGCGACCAGCGCGCAGATCGCGCTGGCCTGGCTGATCGCACGGCCGAGCATCACCGCGCCGATTGCCAGCGCCACCAGCGTCGAGCAACTCAACGACATCATGAAGGCGCCGGGGGTCAAGCTCGACGACAGCGATCTCAAAGCGCTTGACGCCGCTAGCGCTTGAGCCAGGGCTTCTCGGCAATCGCCTTCTTCACCGCCTCGACCATCTCCGGCGGCTGGCCTTCGACCGTCGTGACCAGCGGTTTTCCGGTTTCCAGCAAACTCTTGAGCGTCGACAGGATTTTCGGCCAACCGGTGCGTCCGCCGGACAGGATCGCGTCGGGAATGTCCCAGGAATGGGATTCAGTCATGGTCACTTTGACCGCTTCGCCTGATTGCTCGATGTCGTAACTGACCAGACATTCCGGCAACTCGCCAAATGCCGTCAGGCCCTCGATCAACCACGTGCAGGCGAAACGGCGCGGCGGCGACCAATCGACGACCTTGCCTTTGATGTGAACCCGGCCATCTGGATAGAGCATGCGGAACATTCCCCCGGTCCTCGGCTCGACGTCTACGGCGAAGCCAAAGAAATATTGCCGCGTGAAGGCCGGATCGGTCAGCGCCTGCCACACCTGTTCGGGCGACGCCGCGATGTAAGTGACGTAAACCGTTTTGGGGATGAAGGCCGCGATGGCGGTCATTTGACAATCTTCACTTGTTTGTTTCTTCGAAAGCAACAGCGCCGGTTTCCAGCAGCGACTTGAGGTTCGACAGAACCTTCGGCCAGCCACCGGACACAGCCTCGATGAACTTCGTGCCCTCGCCGTCAAGTTCGTGGGTGATGGTAAGCTTCACCGCCTTGCCGCCGAAGTCCGGATAGTAGTCGGCGAGCTCGATCACCATCGTGCAACGCGAATAGCCTTCCGCCTTCAGTTCGGGCTTGAATTCGTTTCGCCATTTGATCACCAGCCGCTTCGGTGGAACGGCCTCCAGAATTTCGCCGGTGTCGGCCGTGCGGCCGTCCTCAAATTTGAGCCGCCATGGCGAGCCGGGCTTCCAATCGGATTCGGCCGTGATGCCGAACCAATATTTCCTGATCGTTTGCGGATCGGTCAGCGCCGCCCACAGCTTCTCCGGCGTGGTTCGGATATAGGTGACGTAAACGAATTTCGGCTTGCTCATGGCTTCTCTCCGGACTCCAACGCTTGTTTCATGTCACTGAGGGCCTGAAGCCGCCCTCGCTCGAATTTCCCGATCCAGCGCTCGCCGATCGCGTGGATCGGCACCGGATTGAGATAGTGTAGCTTCTCCCTGCCCCGCTTCACGGTCGCGACCAGGTTGGCCGCCTCGAGAATTCCCAGATGCTTGCTCACCGCCTGCCGCGTCATGGTGACCCCAGACTTGGTCAGGCGTGCGCATAGCTCGCCGAGGGTCTGGCCGTTGTCGGCGCGCAGCCGGTCGAGCAATTCGCGCCGGCTGGCATCGGCAAGGGCCTTGAACACGCCATCGAGGGCCTCTGTCTCCATGACGACAATATGCAACCTTTTAGTTGCCTGTCAAGCCGGAACTCCGCTCGCGCTGCCGCGTTAAATCCAGCATTTCCCAACAATTGATTGCGTCATGGCGAAGCGGAAAATTCAGAGCTCCGAGCTGCAACCCGGCATTTCCAAGGCCGAAGTGCGCGACGTCGAGGAGATGTCGACGCCGCGCACGCCGGTGATTTACGAGGTGGTGCGGCGGCTCGGCGAAGAGGAAATGTCGCGGCCCTCGACGTCGCTGTGGTGGTCGGGTGTCGCCGGCGGCCTGTCGATCAGCTTTTCGCTGCTGGCCCAGGCGGTGATCGAAACGCATCTGCCGGACGCCGGCTGGCGGGTGCTGGTCAGCAGCTTCGGCTACTGCGTCGGCTTCCTGATCGTGATCCTCGGCCGCCAGCAACTGTTCACCGAGAGCACGATCACCGTCGTGCTGCCGGTGCTCAAGAATTTCAACTGGAACACGATCGGCAACATGGCGCGGCTGTGGGTGATCGTGTTGTTGGCCAATCTCGCCGGCACATTGTTCGCCGCGCTATTCTGCAGCTTCGCGCCGGTACTGCCGGACGCGTTGCTGGCGGGCATGCTCAGCGTCAGCCGCGTGCTGCTCGATTTCAGCTGGTGGGACATGTTTTTTCGCGCCATCACCTCCGGCTTCCTGATGGCCGCGCTGGTGTGGATGATTCCCTCGGCCGAGCGCGCGAAATTTCATGTCATCGTGCTGATGACCTGGCTGATCGCGGTCGGCGGCTTCACCCACATCGTCGCCGGCAGCATGGAGGCCTATATGCTGGTGATCGCCGGCGACTGGTCGGTCTGGACCATGCTTGGGCAATTTCTGGTGCCGGTCCTGATCGGCAACATGATCGGGGGCACGGCGCTGTTCGCGCTGATTTCCTACGCGCAGGTGATGGAGGAGATCTGAGCTTTTGCACGCGGAAAGTGCATTTTTGCGCTTTAAAACCCAACGGGGACAGATAAAATGTCTAATGGGGCGGCGCGATATAGGGGGGCTATGTCATGAAGAAAGTTTTGATTTTGGCGGCCGCGGCGATCCTGTGGTCAGGAGCCGCATTTGCGGCAACCACGCCACCCGTTTGGGTCGGCGGCCTTCTGGTGACGGGCCTGGTCGGCGCCGACTGCGGCAATTCCCAGTTCACCAATTACACCGTCAATGAAATGTACACTGCAGTATTTCATCCGAAGCTCAGCGGTGATTCATCGGTGACGACCGACGTCCTCCAGATCAGCCAAGGCGGGCAGAAGGCCTACCATTACATCCCGAGCGGATCCGTGCACTTTGCGGCGGGCGCAGGAAATTACTCGGCAACGACCTGGACCGGACGCGCCACCATAAAGACCTTCACCGGCACCTTCAGCAATCTCGCGATCACTCCGGCGACGATCCATGCCAACACCAAGTTCGTTGAAATTACGGGGACCTTCAACAAGGTCGACGCGCTCAATTGCAGCGTGACATTTGCAATGCCGCTCACGCTTAAGGCGCCATAATCAGAGCTGCGGTTTGGATCGGCAACACGCGCCGTGCCAGTCTCGCTACTGGCCGATGCAGCCTGCGACGTAATTGCCGTCACCCGACTGGCCATAAACACCGGACTGGTGAACGCAGCGCGCGGCGCGATCCTGAAACGTCTCGCGGCCGCCTAGGCCCGAGCCCGGCACCGGCGGCTGAATATTCGGCACCACCTGGCCGGTGCGCGGCGACACCAGAGGCGGCGGCACGATCGGTACGCGAAGCCGTTCCGGCTCGGATGGCCGCGGGATCACGACGTGCTGTTTGGTGCCGCGCGGCGATTTGTATTTCGGCGCGAGCCAAGGCTCGAACGGATCCGGTGCGCGGGTTCCCGGCTCCGGCCGCATGATGTTGTAATTGTCGCTGGCAGCTCGCAACGGCGTAGCAGCGCCCAAAGCCATGAGTGTCACAGCGGCGATGATCGTAAACCGAGCCATGTCCGTTACATAGGCACCGCGCCGGTCCATCGCTATCCCTCCGGCGCATCGTCGATCGGGTCGTAGCGCGTGGCGTCGAGGCCGAGCAGGTTCCAGGTCTGCTGCATATGCTCGGGCAACGGCGCGCTGACGTCGATCCGCCCCACGCGCGGATGCGGCACCGCGATGCGCCGCGCCAAGAGATGCAGCTTGTTCTGCATGCCGCCCGGCAGGTGCCAGTTCTCGATGTTGAAGTATTTCGGGTCGCCGACGATCGGGTGGCCGATATGCGCCATATGCGCGCGCAACTGATGGGTGCGGCCGGTCACCGGCTTGAGCGACAGCCACGCCAGGGTCTGCGCCGAGGTCTCGACCACGGCGTAATAGGTGACGGCGTGGCTCGCACCCTCCTCGCCATGCTTGGCGATGCGCATGAAGCTGTCTTCCTCGTCCTCGTATTTAGCAAGGAATGTCGAAATGCGGCCCTGCGGCGGCTTCGGCACGCCGGCGACCAGCGCCCAATAGATCTTGCGCGCCGAGCGCGAGCGGAAGGTCTTGGCCAGCGCGGCGGCGGCGAAGCGGGTCTTGGCGACCAGGAGGCAACCGGCGGTGTCCTTGTCGAGCCGGTGAACCAGCCGCGGCCGCTGCGCGTCGCGGCCCTGACCTTGCAGGCTGCCGAGCATGCCGTCGAGGTGGCGCGTCGTGCCGGAACCGCCTTGCACCGCAAGCCCGGCAGGCTTGTTGAGCACCATGACGTCGTCGTCTTCGTACAGCGTGATCGAGCGCAGGAAGGCGCGGTCTTTCAGATCGCCCGGCGCGTCGTCGCGCGGCTTCGGCGCCGCGACCGACAGCGGCGGTATGCGCACGCTCTGCCCCGCTTCGAGCCGCGACTTCGGCTCGGTGCGCTTGCCGTTCACGCGAACCTGGCCCTTGCGGATGATGCGCTGGATGTGGCTGAACGACAGCCCCGGAAACCGCGCCTCGAAGAAGCGGTCGACCCGCATGCCGTTTTCGTCCGCCGTCACCGCAACGGTCTGCACGCCGGCGGAAATAAAGGTCGCATCCGGCGTCGATCTTGGCGCCACTCCTCCCTCCCCCCGCGAAGCGGCGGGGAGGGTCGGCGCCGAAGGCGCCGGGGTGGGCGGCCGGTCTTTCGATCGAAAACGCCCCCCGCCCCCAACCGCTCTCCGCCGCTCCGCTTCGCTTCGCGGAGGGAGGGGTGAGTGCTCTCGTTCGTCGCCGCGACGCCGGCGCGACGGCTTCGTCGGCGGCCGGCCGGTAAAACGCGGCCCGGGTTGCTTGGGCTCGTCATGCTTGCCCATCGAGGGGGGAAAATGCTTGTCGGCGCGCCGCGACGAGCGCTTCGCCGGCCCATGCTGTCGCGGCCCGGCCTGCTGCCGGCCGCCGCCCGGCTGGCGCGGAGGATTGTTGCGGCCGCGCCGGCTCATGCCGCGCCCGCCACAAGACGGGTCAGCGCGGCATCGAGCCCATCGAGGCCGTCGAGCCGCACCTTGAGCAGATCGGTGAGCGCATCGCGCATCTCGGGGACGCTTCGCAAGGTTGTCTTCTCCGTCCCGCCGGAGAGTCGGTGGACCGAAAGCTCGTTGTCCTTGAAGGCATAGCGACAATCGGCGTCGGCACGCGCCGCCAGTAGGCCGTTGACGAAGATCGAGCCCGGGTGCGCCGAGGTGAACCAGTTGCCGAGCTCAAAATCCGCCGGAATGCTTTCGGCGAGGTCGGTTGCATACAGGGTGACCCATGTGCCGGCGAGTTTTGCTTCCACAACCACGCGATGATCCTCCAGCACCAGCCGGAACGGCTCGTGCGGCGTTGTCTGCTCGTCGCGCGACTTGAGCAACAGCGGCGCGGTCGCGACGTTGCCGCCGAAGCCGACATCGACGAGATAGCTGTCACCCTCCACCTCGACGATCAATAAGGCATGGGTGCGCGGCGTGGTGACGCCCGGCGGCACGCTCCAGCGCACGCGGGCGGTCGCCTCGCGCACCTTGAAACCAAGCGCGCGCAGCACATGCCCGAACAGCAGGTTCTGCTCGAAGCAATAGCCGCCGCGGCCGCCAATGACGAGCTTGGCTTCGAGCGAAGCAGGGTCGAGCAAGACCGGGCGCTTGAGCAGCGGATCGAGATTCTCGAAGGCGATCGCCTGCGGGTGCAGTCGATGCAACTCGCGCAGCACCGCAAGCGTCGGCTTACGCTCGCCGTCATAGCCGATGCGCTTGAAATAGGCGTCGAGGTCGATCATTCGCCCCTGTCCTTGCGCAGTTTCGCCCAATAATCCAGCCGCTTCCTGATCTCGCGCTCGAAGCCGCGCTCCGGCGGGTGGTAGAATTGCTGGCGAGGCAACGCGTCGGGGAAGTAATTCTGGCCGGAAAAGGCTTCCTCGGTGTCGTGGTCATAGGCGTAGCCACGCCCATAACCCTCGTCTTTCATCAGATTGGTCGGAGCGTTGAGGATGTGCTTGGGTGGCACCAGCGATCCCGCGGTCTTGGCGGCGCGCATGGCGGCGCCGAACGCAGCATAGGCGGCATTCGACTTCGGCGCGGTGGCGCAGTACAGCACCGCCTGCGCGATCGCGAGCTCGCCTTCAGGGCTCCCAAGAAAATCAAACGCGTCTTTCGCCGCATTGGCGATCACCAGCGCCTGCGGGTCGGCAAGGCCGATGTCTTCGACCGCCATGCGCACGACGCGCCGCGCGATATAAAGCGGCGGCTCGCCGGCATCCAGCATGCGGCACAGATAATACAGCGCGGCATCGGGATCGGAGCCGCGCACCGACTTGTGCAGCGCCGAGATGAGATTGTAATGGCCGTCCTGCGACTTGTCGTAGAGCGGCGCGCGGCGCTGCACGATGTCCTGCAATTGCGCGCTGTCGAAGCTTTCGCCCTCACGGGCGGCGCGCCAGACTTCCTCGGCGAGCGTCAAAGCGGCACGGCCGTCACCGTCGGCCATGCCGACCAAAGCCGAGCGCGCCTCCGCGTCGAGCGGCAGCTTGCGGCCTTCGATCTGCTCGGCACGAGCCAGCAGCTTGTCGATCGCCGCGGCGTCGAGCGATTTGAACACCAGAACGCGCGCCCGCGACAACAGCGGCGCGTTGAGCTCGAACGATGGATTTTCGGTGGTGGCGCCGACCAGGATGATGGTGCCGTCTTCCATCACCGGCAGAAAGCTATCCTGCTGGGCGCGGTTGAAGCGGTGGATCTCGTCGACGAACAGCAGCGTGCCCTGCCCGGTCTCGCGGCGACGGCGGGATTCCTCGAACACCTTCTTGAGGTCGGCAACGCCGGTGAAGATCGCCGAAATCTGCTCGAAATGCAGGTCGGTCGCCCGGGCGAGCAGCCGCGCCACCGTGGTCTTGCCGGTGCCGGGCGGGCCCCAGAACACCAGCGAGCCGAGCGAGCGCGTCGCCAGCATGCGGGTGAGAGCGCCGTCGGGGCCGAGCAGATGATCCTGGCCGACGACCTCGTCGAGCTGTTGCGGGCGCAGCCGGTCGGCGAGCGGACGCGGCGCATCCTTGTCGAGGCCCGCGGCCGCGAACAAGGTCGGTCCGCCGCGTTTCGGACGTGAAGCCACTAGTAGATCCTTTCACCGTCATCCTGAGGTGCCCGGCGCAGCCGGGCCGCGAAGGATGACAGCCCGCGCGGCTTGCCAAAGGCCGTCGCCCTTCGAGGCTCGCTACGCTCGCTCCTCAGGGTAACGGATATATTTCCGTGCTGGGCTTCGAGCATCAGTTGAAGACCGCGTTGATGCGCTGGCCGTGCCGATTGATGACGATGCGCCAGCTTGCGGTTTTCGCATTGGCGACGTGCTCGAGGTCGCGGGTCTTCTCGATCCGCTCGTTGTTGACCTGCTCGATGATATCGCCGCGCTGGAAGCCGAGATTGCTCGCGTAAGAACCGTTGTCGACGTCGAGCACGACGACGCCTTCCATCGCGCTGTCGAGCTGCAATTCATCGGCCAGCGCCGGCGACAGATTGGCAGCCTTGACGCCACCGAACGGCGAGCGCGAGCGGATGGTGATTTCGTCGCGCGGGAATTCCGGCGCCTGCGTCAGGCCGACCGTGATGGCCATTTCGTGGCCCTCGCGCAGCAGGCCGAGCTTGGCGGAACCGCCGAGCGGGCGGGTAGCGAAGCGATAGTCGAAGGCATTGGGATCGTCGACGCCCTGGCCGTCGACCGAAACGATGACGTCGCCCGGCTTGAGGCCGGCATGCACCGCCGGGCCGCCCGGCGATACGCTGGCGACCAAGGCGCCGGTCGGGCGCTTGAGGCCGAGGCTGTCGGCGATTTCCGAGGTGAGCGGCTGCAGCTTGGCGCCGAGCCAGGGGCGGCGCACCGCGCTGCCGCCGGTGCGCGCCGAGACCGCGACCACGCGCACCATGTTGGAGGGAATCGCGAAGCCGACACCTTGCGAGCCGCCGGAGCGCGAGAAGATCGCGGTGTTGATGCCGACCAGCTTGCCGCTGAGGTCGACCAGCGCGCCGCCGGAATTGCCCGGATTGATCGCCGCGTCGGTCTGGATGAAGAATTGGTAGTCGGAAATGCCGACCTGGGTGCGCGCCACCGCCGAAACGATGCCGTGGGTCACGGTCTGGCCGACGCCGAACGGGTTGCCGATCGCCAGCACGATGTCGCCGACTTGAATCGCGTCGGAATCGGCGAATTCGAGGAACGGGAACTTCTCGCTCGACTTGATGCGCAGCACCGCCAGATCGGTGCGCGAATCCTTGAGCACCACCGACGCCTCGAATTCGCGCTTGTCGGCCAGCGAGACCTTGACCTCATCGGCACCCTCGACCACGTGGACATTGGTGACGATCAGGCCACCGGCGTCGATCAGCACGCCGGAGCCGAGCGAGCGCTGCACCTGGCTGCCGCTATCTGGCGTGCCGAAAAACCGGCGAAAAATCGGATCGTCAAACAGCGGATTGGCGTTCTGCACCACCTTGGCGGCGTAGACATTGACCACCGCCGGCGCGACGCGCTGCACGATCGGTGCATAAGACGCCCGCAATTCGCCGGCTGCCGGGACACGGCGGTCCTGGGCGAGCGCCGGGGCCGCGACGGCAAGGCCGACGGCGATCATCAGGACCCGGGACAGCAAAAACGTCATGTCGGTTCTCCACAAGGCCGCCAAGATATAGGCCCGCCACAAGGCAAGTTGAAGGCGTCATGCCCCAGTTGACGCTGGCGCGCCCGCCGGGGAAGGTCCGCCACCACGGAGGAATCCCCATGAAAGCCGTCGGCTATCACAAATCGCTGCCCATCTCCGACGCCAATGCCCTGTTCGACGTCACGCTACCCACCCCGCAGCCCGCCCCGCGGGATCTTCGCGTCGCGGTGCGCGCGGTGTCGGTCAACCCGGTCGACTACAAGGTGCGGCTGCGAGCCGCGCCGAAGAATGGCGAGCCGCCCAAAGTGCTGGGCTTCGACGCCGCCGGGGTGGTCGAGGCGGTCGGGTCCGACGTGTCGTTATTCAAGCCGGGCGACGAGGTATTTTATGCCGGTTCGGCGGTGCGTTCCGGCACCAATGCCGAACTCCACCTCGTTGACGAGCGCATCGTCGGGCGCAAACCCGCGACGCTGTCGTTTGCGCAAGCTGCCGCCCTGCCACTGACCACGATCACGGCGTGGGAGATTCTGTTCGACCATTTCGGCCTCAAGCGCGGCGCGGCGAACGATGGCCGCAATATTCTGATCGTGGGCGGTGCCGGCGGCGTCGGTTCGATCTGCATCCAGCTGGCGCGACAGCTGACGGGGCTGACGGTGTTCGCTACGGCGTCGCGGCCGGAGACGCGCGACTGGTGCCTCAAGCTCGGCGCCCACCACGTCATTGACCACACCAAGCCGTTCGCCGAGCAATTCAAGGCGGCAGGATATTCGCAGATCAATTACGTCGCCAGCCTCACTTATACCGATCAGCATTATCCGCAAATCGTGCCGCTCCTGGCCGCTCAGGCCAAATTCGCGATGATCGACGACCCGACGCTCGACATAAAGCCGGGCAAGCCGAAAAGCGTGTCGTACCACTGGGAATCGATGTTCACCCGCTCGACCTTCACGACGCCCGACATGATCGAGCAGCACAATTTGCTCGACGCGCTGTCGGCGCTCGTCGACCAGGGCGTCATCAAAACCACGATGACGCGCGAGATCGGCGTGATCAATGCGGAGAACCTGAGGAAGGCGCACGCTTTGGTCGAGAGCGGCACTTCGATCGGCAAAGTCGTCCTGAGCGGCTGGTAGCGACAGCCTAGTCCTGCGGCGGCACGGTTCGCAGCCACGCCACGATGGCGTCCAGATCTGAATCGGTCATCTTGGCGTAATATGGGAATCCCATCGGCGGCTTGAGAGGGCTGCCGTCCTTGCGGATGCCCTGGGTAATGGCGCGCTTGATCTCGGCGTCGGTCCAATCGCCAATGCCCTTGGTCTTGCTCGATGTGATATTGCGCGACACCGACAGGCCCCATGGGCCGGGCATCTCGAAACCGCCGGCGCCCATCCGGGTGGCCCATTCACGGCCGCGCGGACCCATCGGCGTATGGCACTCCATGCAATGCGCGATGGTCGCGAGATAGAAGCCCTTCTTGAGCTTGTCGCCGAGCATCGCTTCGGTGAACGGCTTTTCCGCGCCGGGCAGGACATTTTCCATTTGCGGCATCTTGTAGATCGGGTCCGCCACCTTGTTGCTGATCGGCTTGAGCGTCTTGAGATACGCGACGACCGCGTTGACGTCCTGCTCGGTCATGATGTGGTAAAAGCCGGTCGGCATCACCATCGCGACATGCACGCCGTTCGGCATTTCGCCGGTGCGCATAACCTTCTTGATGTCGGCGTCGGACCAGTTGCCGATGCCGGTGTCCTTGTCAGACGTGATGTTCGGCGCCGTCACCTTGAACGGCGGCTCGTCCCAGGACAGCCCGCCGGAAAACGCCTTGTCCATGATGTCGCCGGTCGGTCCCTTCGGCGTGTGGCAGTTGCCGCAGGTCATCACTGTGTTGACCAAATAGCTGCCGCGCTCGACCGCCGTTTCGGCACGGGCCACGCCCGCGGCCGTCGCGAGCACCGACAATGCAACCAGTCCGACGCGAATCATTGTTGTTCCCCCGTTTGGACCCCGGCAAAACATATCGCGTCGGCGGCTGACTTGTCATTCGGCGAAGGGCGTTCGCCCAAAGAAAAAGGGCGGCCCGCCGTCCGCCCCTTTTATATCTGGAAATCTGCGAATATTTGGCGATCAGGCCGCCGCGGTTGCTTCGGCGGCTTCCTTCTTCGCCGCGACCGGTCCTGAATCCTTGCCTTTGGCCTCTTCGTCGCGATCGATGAACTCGATGATCGCGACCGCGGCCGAGTCGCCGAACCGGAAGCCGGCCTTCATGATGCGGGTGTAGCCGCCGTCACGGTCCTTGTAGCGTGGGCCGATCACCTCGAATAGCTTCTTGACCATGGCGATGTCGCGCATCTCGGCGATCGCCTGGCGCCGCGCGGCGAGGCCGCCCTTCTTGGCGAGACTGACCAGCTTCTCGACGACCGGACGCAGTTCCTTGGCCTTCGGCAGCGTGGTCTTGATCTGCTCGTGCTTGATCAGCGCCGCGCACAGATTGGCGAACATGGCCTTGCGATGCTCGGCCGTGCGGCTGAACTTGCGGTGAACCTTGCCGTGACGCATCGCAGTACCCTTTTCCTATCCTGTTGAGCCGCGAAGCGGCTCAATAATGATCCTCGAAGCGCTTGGCCAGCTCTTCGATGTTTTCCGGCGGCCAGCCCGGCACTTCCATGCCGAGATGCAGCCCCATTTGCGCCAGCACTTCCTTGATCTCGTTGAGCGACTTGCGCCCGAAGTTCGGCGTGCGCAGCATTTCCGCTTCGGTCTTCTGAACGAGGTCGCCGATATAGACGATGTTGTCGTTCTTCAGACAATTGGCGGAACGCACCGACAGTTCGAGCTCGTCGACCTTCTTGAGGAAGGCCGGGTTGAACGCGAGATCCGGGATCGCCTCGGCGGCCTGCTCCTTACGCGGCTCTTCGAAGTTCACGAAGACGTTGAGCTGGTCCTGCAGGATGCGCGCGGCGTAAGCCAGCGAGTCTTCCGGCGAAATCGCGCCGTTGGTCTCGATGCTCATGGTCAGCTTGTCGTAGTCGAGGATCTGCCCCTCGCGGGTGTTCTCGACCTTGTAGGACACCTTGCGCACCGGCGAATACAGGCTGTCGACCGGGATCAGGCCGATCGGCGCGTCCTCCGGCCGATTGCGCTCGGCCGGGACATAGCCCTTGCCGGTGTTGACGGTGAATTCCATGCGAATCTCGGCGCCATCGTCGAGCGTGCACAGGATGAGGTCGGGATTGAGCACGACCACGTCGCCGACGGTCTGAATCTCGCCGGCGGTCACGGTGCCCGGACCCTGCTTCTTCACCACCATGCGCTTGGGGCCTTCGCCCTGCATCTTGATGGCGATATCCTTGATGTTGAGGACGATGTCGGTGACGTCCTCGCGGACGCCGGGAATCGACGAGAATTCGTGCAGCACGCCGTCAATGTGCACCGATTGCACCGCCGCGCCTTGCAGCGAGGACAGCAGAATGCGGCGCAGCGCATTGCCCAAAGTCACGCCGAAGCCGCGCTCGAGCGGCTCGGCCACGACCGTTGCGGTGCGCGCTGCATCGCTGCCGGTCGCAACCTGCAACTTGTTCGGTCTGATCAGTTCCTGCCAGTTCTTCTGAATTGTCACTTGGTCACCCATTGAGTGGCGCGGCCCTGCTCCGCGCATCCCACCCGCCGTGTGGGTTCTGTTCGGCGGAGGCGGACCGAGGGGCCCGCCCGATTAAAAAAATCAAACGCGCCGGCGCTTGCGTGGCCGGCAACCGTTATGCGGAATGGTCGTGACGTCGCGGATCGAGGTGATGGTGAAGCCGGCCGCCTGCAGCGACCGCAGCGCCGATTCACGTCCCGATCCCGGCCCGGACACTTCGACTTCGAGCGTCCGCATGCCGTGTTCCTGCGCCTTCTTGGCGGCATCCTCGGCCGCGACCTGCGCGGCATAGGGCGTCGACTTGCGCGAGCCCTTGAAGCCCATGGTGCCCGACGACGACCAGGCGATGGTGTTGCCCTGCGCGTCGGAAATCGTGATCATGGTGTTGTTGAACGAGGCGTTCACATGCGCGACGCCGGAGGCGATGTTCTTGCGTTCGCGCCGGCGGACGCGGGTGGCTTCCTTGCCCATTCGTGATCCTCATGTCGCCCGGCATTAGGCCGGGCCGATCCTGTTACAAGTGTTAGGCGGTCGGCTTCTTCTTGCCGGCAATGGTCTTGGCCGGACCCTTGCGGGTGCGGGCATTGGTGTGGGTGCGCTGGCCGCGGACCGGCAGGCCCTTGCGGTGACGCAAGCCGCGATAGCAGCCGAGATCCATCAGCCGCTTGATGTTCATCGACACTTCGCGGCGAAGATCGCCTTCCACGACATAGTCGCGGTCGATGATTTCGCGGATTTGCAGTACTTCGGCGTCGGTCAACTGGGAGACGCGCCGCTCCTGCGGGATCGCGGTCTTTTCCATGATATCGGCAGCGTTCTTCTGGCCGATGCCGAAGATGTATTGGAGGGCGATCACCACGCGTTTATTGGTGGGGATGTTGACGCCGGCGATTCGAGCCACTGGAAGTCTCTCCTGCTATCGCGGCAGCCGTTGACCGGCGCCGATTTCTGCTTCCCCTTGAAGGGGATAGCGCAAAACGTAATGCGACGCCGTCCCCTGCCTTTCGGGGGCGCGGCATCGTGTCAAGCTCCTGAATACTGTACTTATTAAGGGATTCATCGCGCCTTCGTCAACCTCCGTTTTTGGCTGATTTTGGCGCGTTTTGCCTTGCCGCGGGGGGCGGTCCGAACCGCCTTGGCCTTGGCATTGCCGCCCGATTTCGCGTTGGACCCGGCCTTAGCCCTGGAGTCGGCGGTTTTTCGGCCAGCGGCCGGCTTTGGCTTCCTGGCGGCCCGGCCCGCCGCGGTTCTCGCCGTGTGATGCTTAAGGAGTTCATCGATGGACCCGCTCACCTCGTCGACCGGCGCCATGCCGTCCACGATCTTGAGCATGCCCATATCGGCGTAATGGTGCGTCAGCGGCGCCGTTTGGGCCTTGTAAGCGGCCAGACGCCCGCGCAGCACCTCCGGATTGTCGTCGGCGCGCACGGGCTCGCCCCGCGCCGTCATTTGCGCCACGCGGCTATGGATGCGCTTGAGCAACATGCCCTCGTTGACCTTGAGCTCGATCACGCCGTCGAGCGTAATGCCGCGCTCGGCCAGCAGGCGCTCCAGCGCCTCGGCCTGCGGCACCGTGCGCGGAAAGCCGTCCAGCACGAAGCCACGCGCCGCATCCGGCTGGGCGATGCGGTCGGCAATGATCTCGACCACGACCTCGTCGGGCACCAGCCCGCCGCGGTCCATGATCTCCTTGGCCACGACGCCAACCGGCGTCCCGGCCGCAACCGCCGCGCGCAACATGTCCCCGGTCGAGAGGTGAACGATGCCGTGCTTTCGAACCAACCGTTGCGCCTGCGTGCCCTTCCCCGCCCCCGGCGGGCCGAGCAGTATCAGCCTCATCGATTTCGCCCCCGCAATCTCGATCGCTTGATCAAGCCCTCATATTGATGCGCCAGCAGATAGCCCTGGACCTGCGCCACCGTATCCATGGTGACGCTGACGACGATCAGCAGCGAGGTGCCGCCGAAATAGAATGGCACCGCGGCATAGGAAATCAGGATTTCCGGAACCAGGCAGACGATCGCCAGATAAAGCGCGCCGATCACCGTGATGCGCGACAATACGTAGTCGATATATTCCGCCGTGCGCTCGCCCGGCCGGATGCCGGGAATGAAGCCGCCGTGCTTCTTGAGATTGTCCGCGGTCTCGGTTGGGTTGAACACGATCGCCGTGTAGAAAAAGGCGAAGAACACGATCAGGCCGACATAGAGAATAAGAAACAGCGGCCGCCCGTGGCCGAGCAGGGTCGTGATCGTGGTGAGCCAGCCGGGCCCGCCGCCGGAGTTGAAATTGGCGACGGTGGTCGGTAATAGCAGCAGCGACGACGCAAAGATCGGCGGGATCACGCCCGAGGTATTGAGCTTGAGCGGCAGATGCGAGCTCTGGCCCTCGAACATCTGGTTGCCGACCTGACGCTTCGGATACTGGATCAGCAGGCGGCGCTGGGCGCGTTCCATGAACACGATGAAGGCGATCACCGCCACCACCATGACGATGACGACCAGAATGAGCCCGGTCGAGAGCGCGCCCTGGCGGCCGAGTTCGAGCGTTCCGGCGATCGCCGACGGAATTTGCGCGACGATGCCCGACATGATGATGAGCGAAATGCCGTTGCCGATGCCGCGCGACGTGATCTGCTCGCCGAGCCACATCAGGAACATGGTGCCGCCGGTGAGTGTGATCGTGGTCGACATTAGAAAGAAGACGCCCGGCTCCGAAACGACGCTGCCGGTGCCCTCGAGACCGATGGCGATGCCGTAGGACTGGAACGCCGCAAGCACCACCGTGAGGTAGCGCGTGTACTGATTCATGACCTTGCGGCCCTGCTCGCCCTCCTTCTTGAGTGCTTCGAGTTGGGGCGAAACCGTCGTCATCAACTGGATGATGATCGAGGCCGAAATATACGGCATGATATTGAGCGCGAAGATCGCCATCCGGTGGATGCCGCCACCGGAGAACATGTTGAACATGCCGAGGATGCCGCCGGACTGGGTATTGAAGATCTGCTCCCAGGCGGCCGGGTCGATGCCAGGCAGCGGGATATAGGTGCCGAGCCGGTAGACCAGCAATCCGCCGAGCGTGAACCAGATACGCTTCTTGAGCTCGTCGGCCTTGGCGAGCGCGCCGAAGTTCAGATTGGCTGCCAGTTGTTCTGCTGCCGAGACCATCGCCTGCTCCTGCCCGCGCCCCGCTCCGCTGTCATGCCTCGCTCAGGCGCGGCATCCAGGTCCCGTGTTAGATAGGTCCGCCCGCGCCAATCACTAGGCCGGGCCGACCCGACGGATCCGCTATTCCGCCTTGGTCTCGCCAGCGTCGGCCTTCTCCGCCGCGGCCTTGTCTGGCTTGGCTTTGCCGCCTCTCGGCTTGCCGCCGCCTTTTGCGGCTTCGATCGCCATGCGCTTGTTCTTGCCGCGCGGGTCGGCCGAATCGTCTTCCTTCACCGGCGCCAGCACCTTGACGGAACCACCGGCCTTCTCGACCGCGGCGATCGCCGATTGCGAGGCGCGCCAGACCGTGAACTCGGCCTTGGCCTTGATCTCGCCACCGCCGAGCAGCTTGACGCCGCCTTTGGCGCGACGCATCAGCCCGGCCTTGACCATGGCTGCGACGTCGATCGCGCCATCGGTCTTCAGCGTGCCGGCGTCGATCGCTTTCTGCACATCGCCGAGATTGATGTGGTTGAGCTTGATCTGGAACGCGGTGTTGCGGAAACCGCGCTTGGGCAGGCGCCGGTGCAGCGGCATCTGGCCGCCTTCGAAGCCCTTGTTGCGATAGCCGGACCGCGCGGTCTGGCCCTTGCCACCGCGGCCGCCGGTCTTGCCCTTGCCCGAGCCGATGCCGCGGCCGATCCGGGTGCGCTGCTGGCGGGCGCCGGGATTGTCGGCGAGTTCGTGCAGTTTCATTGCCGTCGTCCTTTAGTCCTGAATCACGCGCACGATGTGCTTGACCTTGTCGATCATGCCGCGCGTGGACGCCGTGTCCGGCACATCCTTCACGCGGCCGATCTTGTTGAGGCCGAGCCCGATCAGCGTCGCGCGCTGAATACCGTCACGCCGCTGGGCGCTGCCGGTTTGCTTGATCTTGATGGTCTTCGCCATGACGTTCACTCGTTGCCTATTCGGCGACCTGCTCGGCGTCGCCATCGCGGCGGCGACCCTGCAAGGTCGACACCTTGATGTTGCGGCGCGCCGCGACGGTGCGCGGCGAATCCTGGTGCTTGAGCGCATCGAACGTCGCGCGCACCATGTTGTAGGGGTTCGACGAGCCGAGCGACTTCGCCACCACGTCCTGCAGGCCGAGCGTTTCGAACACGGCGCGCATCGGACCGCCGGCGATCACGCCGGTGCCGGGAGGCGCCGCACGCAAAAACACCTTGCCGGCGCCGTGGCGGCCGACGACGTCATGATGCAGCGTGCGGCCTTCGCGCAGTGGCACGCGCGTCAGGCTGCGCTTGGCGGCATCGGTCGCCTTGCGGATCGCCTCCGGCACTTCGCGCGCCTTGCCGTGACCAAAACCGGCCCGGCCTTTCTGGTCGCCGACCACGACCAGCGCGGCGAAGGCGAAACGCCGGCCGCCCTTGACCACCTTGGCGACGCGGTTGATGTGCACGAGCTTGTCGATGAACTCGCCGGCGTCGCGGTCATCGCGCCGGCCGCCGCCACGTTCACGATCTCGTCGGGGTTCATGTGCCATCAGAATTTGATCCGTTGGGTTCAGTTCGTTTCATTGCTTAGAAGTTCAGTCCGCCCTCGCGGGCGGCATCGGCCAGCGCCTTGACGCGGCCGTGATAGAGATAGCCGCCGCGGTCGAACACGACGTCCTTGACGCCTTTTTCCTTGGCCCGCTCGGCGATCAGCTTGCCCACGGCCTTCGCCGCTTCGATATTGGCGCCGGTCTTGCCGGCCTCGCGCAGCGGCTTTTCCATCGACGAGGCCGACGCGACGGTCGCGCCCTTCACGTCATCGATGAGCTGCGCGTAAATGTGCTTCGACGAGCGGAACACCGACAGGCGCGGCCGGCCGCTCGCGGCCAGCTTGACCTTGCGGCGCACGGTCGCGGTTCGCCGCGCGGTCCGATCAGTTAGTCTCGACATGACGCGCTCCGATCACTTCTTCTTGCCTTCCTTGCGGAAGATGTACTCGCCGACATATTTCACGCCCTTGCCCTTGTAGGGCTCCGGCGGACGATAGCCGCGAATCTCCGCGGCGACCTGGCCGACCTGCTGCTTGTCGATGCCGGTGATGATGATCTCGGTCGGCTTCGGCGTCGCGATCGTGATCCCCTGCGGGATCGGATAATTGACGTCGTGCGAGAAGCCGAGCTGCAGATTGAGCTGCTTGCCCTGCACCGCCGCGCGATAGCCGACGCCGTTGATCTCGAGTCGCTCTTCGAAGCCCTTGGTGACGCCGGCCACCAGATTGGCGATCAGAGTACGCGACGTGCCCCACATCGAGCGCGCCTTCTTGGTGTCGTTGCGCGGATCAAGCTGGATGCTGTTCTTGTCCATCTTGATGGTGACGTCGTCCGGCACCACCAGTTGAAGCGCGCCTTTCGGCCCCTTCACCTTGACCGACTGGCCCTCGACATTGGCGGTTACGCCGGTGGGCACCGAAATCGCTTTTTTGCCGATGCGTGACATCAGAACACCGTGCAGATGATTTCGCCGCCAACATTGGCGTCGCGAGCTTCGTGATCGGCCATCACGCCCTTCGGCGTGGACAGAATGGCGACGCCGAGGCCATTATTGATGCGCGGCAGATTGCGCACCGAGGCATAGACGCGGCGGCCGGGCTTGGAGATGCGCGAGATTTCGCGGATCACCGGGGCGCCGTCGAAATATTTCAGCTCGATCTCGAGCTCGTTGCGTCCGGTCGAATGCGCCACCGCGGCATAACCGCGGATATAGCCTTCGGTCTTGAGTACTTCGAGCACGCGCTCGCGCTGCTTGGAGCCGGGCATCGAAACCTTCGGCTTGTTTCGCATTTGCGCATTGCGGATGCGGGCAATCATATCGCCGATCGGATCGTTCACAGCCATATGTCCCTCCTCACCAGCTCGATTTCACGAGGCCGGGAATGAGGCCTTTATTGCCGAGTTCGCGCAACGCAATACGGCTCATCTTGTGCTTTCGGTAATAGGCGCGCGGACGGCCGGTCAGCTCGCAGCGGTTGCGGATGCGGGTCGCCGAGGAATTGCGCGGCAGCGTCGCGAGCTTCAGCGTCGCCGCGAAGCGCTCCTCCACTGGCAGCTTCCTGTCCGCCACGATCGCCTTGAGCTTCTTGCGCCGGTTGGCAAATGACTTCGTCATTTTGCGCCGCCGGTTATTCTTCTCAATCGAACTCTTCTTCGCCATCTAGTCGCTCCTTGGTCCCGCGTTTGAGGGAAAGCCCCTCACTGCCGGAACGGAAAGTTGAATGCGCCGAGCAGAGCGCGCGCTTCTTCATCGGTGCGCGCGGTCGTGCAGACGGTGATATCGAGACCCCAGACATCCGACACCTTGTCGAAGTCGATCTCCGGGAAAATGATGTGTTCCTTGATGCCGAGCGAGTAGTTGCCGCGGCCGTCGAAGCTCTTCGGATTGAGGCCGCGGAAGTCACGCACGCGCGGCAGCGCGATGGTCACCAGCCGGTCGAGGAAGTCGTACATCCGCGCCTTGCGCAGCGTGACCTTGCAGCCGATGGCCTGGCCGTCGCGCAGCTTGTAGGTCGCGATCGACTTGCGCGATTTGGTGATGACGGCTTTCTGGCCGGCGATCATCGTGAGATCGGCCGCGGCGTTGTCGACCTTCTTGCGGTCGGCGACGCCCTCGCCAATGCCCATGTTGAGCACGATCTTGGTGATCTTCGGCACCTGGAACGGGTTGGTGTAACCGCGCTCCTGGATCAGCTTGGCGCGGATTTCCTTCTCGAATTGCGTCTTGAGGCGCGGCACATAGTCCGAGCGCTCGCGCGGCTTCTTGTCCTTGGCCGCGGCAGCCTTCGACGCCGCAGCCTTTTCGGAGGCCGCCTTCTTCTCGGCCTTGGCGTTCGCCTTGGCCTTCAGGGTTTGTTCGGAATCAGCCATCGATCTCAGCTCCCGAGCGCTTGGCAATGCGCACCTTGCGGCGCGCCTCGCCCTCGCCGATAAATTTGAAGCCAACCCGCGTCGGCTTGCCGTCCTTCGGATCGGCCAGCGCCAGATTGGACAGGTGAATGGTGCCTTCCTTGGAGATGATGCCGCCCTCTTGCTGGGCGGTCTGGCGCTGATGGCGCTTGACCATATGGACGCCGCGCACCAATGCGCGATCGTCGGCGGGGCGCACCTCGATGACCTCGCCGGTCCGGCCCTTGTCGCGGCCCGACAGCACAACGACCTTGTCGCCCTTGCGGATTTTCGCGGCCATCACAGCACCTCCGGGGCGAGCGAGATGATCTTCATGTGGTTCTTGGCGCGCAGCTCGCGCGGCACCGGCCCGAAGATGCGGGTGCCGACCGGCTCGAGCTGCGGCGTGATCAGCACCGCGGCGTTGCGGTCGAAGCGGATCACCGAGCCGTCAGGGCGCTTGATGTCCTTGCGGATGCGGACGACGACGGCGCGCATCACGTCGCCCTTCTTGACGCGGCCGCGCGGGATCGCCTCCTTGACCGAAACGACGATGACGTCGCCGATGGTGGCGTATTTGCGCTTGGAGCCGCCCAGCACCTTGATGCACATGACGCGGCGCGCGCCGGAATTGTCCGCCACATCGAGGTTGGTTTGCATCTGGATCATGGGTAGCCTGCTCTTCTATTCTTCTGTCGTTGCTGCGCAGCGATTACTGCGCGGTCGCCTTTTTCTCGCCGCGGATCACTTCCCAGCGCTTGAGCCGGGAAATCGGCTTGCGTTCCTCGATCCACACCTGGTCGCCGGTCGAGAATTCGTTCTTCTCGTCATGGGCGTGGTATTTCTTCGAGCGCCGGATCGTCTTCTTCATCTCCGGGTGCGTGAACCGGCGGTCGACGCGCACGACAACGGTCTTGTCCTGCTTGTCGCTGACCACGACGCCCTGCAACATTCGCTTCGGCATCCGCTACCCCTTCAACTCTTCGACTTCGCCGCGCGCTTGGCCTTGGGCTTGCTGGCCTTGGCCTTGGCGGCGGGCTTCGCTTTCGGTTTCACTTCGACTTCCGGCTGCGGCACGCCGGCGCGCTTCTGCGCGGCGACGGTCTTCAGCCGCGCAATGTCGCGGCGCACGACGCGCACCCGCGCGGTGTTCTCGAGCTGGCCGGTAGCGCGCTGGAAGCGCAAATTGAACCGCTCTTTCTTCAGCTTGAGGACTTCGTCGTCCATCTGATCGAGCGTCATCGCTCTGATGTCGGCTACTTTCATGGCATCTACTCGGCAATACGGGCGACAAAACGGGTCTTGACGGGAAGCTTGGCGGCGGCAAGCTGCAGCGCCTCGCGCGCGACCTCGATCGGAATGCCGTCGACCTCGAACAGGATGCGGCCGGGCTTGACGCGGCACACCCAGATCTCCGGGGTGCCCTTGCCTTTGCCCATGCGGACTTCGATCGGCTTCTTCGACACCGGCACGTCCGGGAATACGCGGATCCAGACGCGGCCCGACCGCTTCATGAAGCGGGTCAGTGCGCGGCGCGCCGCTTCGATCTGGCGCGCGGTGACGCGCTCGGGCTCGAGCGCCTTCAGGCCATATTGGCCGAAGGCGAACGTCGCGCCCGAGGTGGCGACGCCGTGGATGCGGCCCTTGAAGGCCTTGCGGAACTTGGTACGAACCGGTTGCAGCATGACTTGGCTCTTCTATCTTTCTCAGGCGGCCGCGTTGTCGCGGCGCGGACGTCCGCCGCCGCCGCTTTCGGCTTCGGCGAGTTTCTTATCTTGCGCCATCGGGTCCTGCTCGAGAATCTCGCCCTTGAAGATCCAGACCTTCACGCCGCAGGTGCCGTAGGTGGTGAACGCGGTCGAGACGCCGTAGTCGACGTCGGCGCGCAGCGTATGCAACGGCACGCGGCCTTCGCGGTACCATTCCATGCGCGCGATTTCCGCGCCGCCGAGGCGGCCGGAGCAGTTGATGCGGATGCCCTCGGCGCCGAGACGCATGGCCGACTGCACCGCGCGCTTCATGGCGCGGCGGAAGGCGACACGGCGCTCGAGCTGCTGCGAGATCGATTCGGCAACCAGCTGGGCGTCAAGCTCCGGCTTGCGGATTTCGAGGATGTTGATGACGACGTCGCTGTCGGTCATCTTGGTGACGGCCTTGCGCAGCTTCTCGATGTCGGCGCCCTTCTTGCCGATCACCACGCCCGGCCGGGCCGAGTAGATGGTGACGCGGCACTTCTTGTGCGGGCGCTCGATGATGATCTTAGACACCGCCGCCTGCTTGAGCTGTTTCATCAGCTCTTTGCGGATCGCGATGTCCTCATGCAACAGCTTGCCGTACTCGCCTTTGCCGGAATACCAGCGCGAGTCCCAGGTGCGGTTGATGCCGAGGCGCAGCCCGATCGGATTGACTTTTTGACCCATCTACCTCTCCTGCTTCAGGCTTTCGCCTGAGCTTGCGCGACTTCGCGCACCACAATCGTCAAATTGGCGAACGGCTTGAGAATGCGGCCAACGCGGCCGCGGCCGCGCGCAGTGAAGCGCTTGATCACCAGCGCCTTGCCGACACTCGCCTCGGAGACGACGAGGTCGTCGACGTCGAGGTCGTGATTGTTTTCAGCATTGGCGATCGCCGATTCCAGGCACTTGCGCACGTCGCGGGCGATGCGCTTGCGCGAAAATTCGAGGTCGGCGAGCGCGCTCGCCACCTTCTTGCCGCGGATCAGTTGCGCGACGAGATTGAGCTTCTGCGGCGATATCCGCAGCATGCGGCTGACCGCCTTGGCCTCAGTCTCGCTCAACGTGCGCTCGCGTGCGCTCTTGCCCATGATCTTTACTCTTTAGCTCGCTGCCGGCGCAGCCGCCGCCGGCGCCGCGGCGGCAGGTGCCGCACCGGCGCTGCGTTTGGCTTTGCGGTCCGACGAATGGCCGTAGAACATGCGGCCCGGCGCGAATTCGCCGAACTTGTGGCCGACCATTTCCTCGGTGACCATCACCGGGATGTGTTTCTGCCCGTTATAGACGCCGAAATTCAGGCCGACGAACTGCGGCAGAATGGTCGAGCGCCGGCTCCAGATCTTGATCATCTCGTGACGGCCGGACGCGCGCGAGGTTTCCGCCTTTTTCAGCAGATAACCGTCGACGAACGGGCCTTTCCAAACGGAACGAGTCATATCCTTCGGGTCCTACTACTGCTGTTTGTTCTTGCGGTCGTGACGGCTCGCAATGATGAAGCGCTTGGTGCGCTTGTTCTTGCGAGTCTTCATGCCCTTGGTCGGCTGGCCCCACGGCGTGGTCCAGTGCTTGCCGCCCTTGGTGCGGCCGCCATGCGGGTGATCGACCGGGTTCATCGTGATGCCGCGGTTGTGCGGCATGCGGCCTTTCCAGCGCTGGCGGCCGGCCTTGCCGATGGTGATGTTCATGTTGTCGGGGTTCGACACCGCCCCGATCGTCGCCATGCAGCGGCCATTGACCAGGCGCTGCTCCGTGGAGTTGAGGCGCACGATGACATAGTCGCCGTCGCGGCCGACGATCTGGGCGTAGCTGCCGGCCGAGCGCGCGATCTGGCCGCCTTTGCCGATCTTGAGCTCGACGTTGTGAACGATGGTGCCGACCGGAATATTGGCGAGCGGCATCGCATTGCCCGGCTTCACGTCGGCATGCTCGGCGGCGATCACGACATCGCCGGCGCCAAGGCGCTGCGGCGCGATGATATAGGCCAATTCGCCGTCCTGATACTTGATCAGCGCGATGAACGCGGTGCGGTTCGGGTCGTATTCCAGCCGCTCGACGGTCGCCTGCACGTCCTTCTTGGCGCGGCGGAAATCGACCACGCGATAGGCCCGCTTGTGGCCGCCGCCGCGGAAGCGCGAGGTGATGCGGCCGGTATTGCCGCGGCCGCCGGTCGAATGCTTGCCTTCGGTCAGCGCCTTGACCGGCGCGCCCTTGTAAAGCGTCGAACGATCGACGGTGATCAGCTGGCGCTGGCTCGGCGTCGTCGGATTGTAGGTTTTCAGTGCCATGACCCGCTCCTCACAACCCGGTCGTCACGTCGATCTTGTGGCCCTCTTCGAGGGTCACGATCGCGCGCTTGACGTCGGAACGCTGGCCGCGCGTGTTCTTGAACATGCGGGTCTTGCCCTTGCGGGTCAGCGTGTTGACGCTTTTCACCTTGACGTCGAACAATTTTTCAACCGCCGCCTTGATCTGCGGCTTGGTGGCGCCGGGCGCGACCTTGAACACGACCTTGTTCTGCTCGGACGCGATCGTCGCCTTTTCGGTGATGACCGGCGACAGGATGATGTCGTAGTGACGCGGATCGGTGGTGGTCATTTGAAGCGCGCCTCCAACGCATCGAGGGCCGCCTTGGTCAACACCAAAGTGCGGCGGCGCAGGATGTCGTAGACGTTAATGCCTTGCACCGGCAGCACGTCGATGTTCGGGATATTGCGGGCGGCGCTAGCGAAATTCGCCTCGACCTCGGCGCCGTCAATGATCAGCGCATTGTCGAAGCCGAGCTTGCCGAATTGCAAGCGCAAGCCCTTGGTCTTGCCGTCCTTGACGCTGGCCTTATCGATCAGAACCAGGCCGCCGTCTTTCGCCTTGGACGACAGCGCGTGGCGCAGCGCCAGCGCGCGTACCTTCTTCGGCAGATCGTGGGCATGGCTGCGCACCACCGGACCGAACGAACGGCCGCCGCCGCGGAACTGCGGCGCGCTCTGCGCGCCGTGCCGGGCACCACCGGTGCCCTTCTGGCGGTACATCTTCTTGGTGGTACGGTTGATCTCGCCGCGCATCTTGGTCTTGTGGGTGCCGCGCTGGCGCTTGGCGAGCTGCCAGTTGATGCAGCGCTGGATCAGATCGGTGCGCGGCTCCAGTCCGAAGATTTCCTTCGACAGGGTCGCGGTGCCGGATTCCTTGCCGTCGAGCGCGAGAACCTTGAGCTCCATCACGCGCCCTCCTTCTTGGCGGCAGCAGCGGCCTTGTCGGCCGCCTCGGCAGCCTTGTCGGCCGCTTTCGCCGCCTGATCGGCAGCCTTGGCCGCCTGCGCCGCAGCAGCGGCGGCCTGATCGGCCGCCTGATTGGCGTCTGACCTCGGCTTATTGTTGTCCGATTTGCTGTCAGCCTTGGCGTCCGCCGCCTTCTCTTCCGCGACGCGGAATTTGCCGGGCTTGGGAGCCTCCTTCGGCAGCGCCATCTTCACGGCGTCGCGCACTAGGATCCAGCCGTTCTTGGCGCCGGGCACCGCGCCCTCGACCAGAACCAGCCCGCGCTCGACGTCGGTCTGCACCACCTTGAGATTGAGCGTGGTGACGCGTTCGTCGCCGAGATGGCCCGGCATCTTCTTGCCCTTGAAGGTTTTGCCCGGGTCCTGTCGCCCGCCGGTGCCGCCGATCGAGCGGTGCGAGATCGAGACGCCGTGCGAGGCGCGAAGGCCGGCGAAATTCCAGCGCTTCATGCCGCCGGCAAAGCCCTTGCCAATCGAGGTGCCGCAGACGTCGACGAACTGGCCGGCAACGAAATGGTCGGCGGTGATTTCGGCGCCGACCGGGATCAGCGAGTCCTCGCTGACGCGGAACTCGGCGACCTTGCGCTTGGGCTCGATATTGACCTTGGCGAACGAGCCGCGGTCGGCCTTGCTCATATTGCCGGCGCGGCGCTCGCCGGCGCCGAGTTGCAGCGCGACGTAGCCGTTCTTGTCCTTGCCGCGATGGCGCAGCACCTGGCACTGCGCGAGGCGCAGCACCGTGACCGGGATATGCTCACCAGCATCGGTGAACACCCGGGTCATTCCGATCTTTTGCGCGATCACTCCGGAACGCATGGTCTTCGTCTTTCTTAGAGCTTGATTTCGACGTCGACGCCGGCAGCGAGATCGAGCTTCATCAGAGCATCGACCGTCTGCGGCGTCGGATCGACGATGTCCAACAGGCGCTTGTGCGTGCGCATTTCGAATTGCTCGCGGCTCTTCTTGTCCACGTGCGGCGAGCGGTTGACCGTGAACTTCTCGATGCGGGTCGGCAGCGGAATCGGACCGCGGACCTGAGCGCCGGTGCGCTTGGCCGTGTTCACGATCTCGCGCGTCGACGCATCGAGAATGCGATGGTCAAAG
>Ga0265325_10000448_pt1 | contig 29686 bp, 32 predicted proteins | sample 41420metaG_FD_202090 | JGI IMG/M metagenome (GOLD analysis project Ga0265325, IMG submission 202090) | Rhizosphere microbial communities from Carex aquatilis grown in University of Washington, Seatle, WA, United States - 4-14-20 metaG | ecosystem: Host-associated > Plants > Roots > Rhizosphere... | reverse complement strand
CATCCGACGGGAAGAACGCCGACGCCTGCAGCCCGCGGCAATTGGCCTCCCGCATCCACAGCTGCTCCCCGGAGGAAGCCACGGCCGGACCGTCAGCTGACGCGTCGTCGAGGAGCACGCCCGACCTCCATTCGTCGCACCGGGGAACGGGTGGTCACCCACTCCGTCGTGGGGTCGTACCCAGGCGCCGGTCGCCGAAAACTTCGGAGCGCGTGACGACTCGACGGGACGTTACGAATCTTCGGGAATGGCGTCCCACCACTGGCACCACCACTGCGCGCCGACGAGGATCCGGAGCTTCGGGTGCCAGCAGTACGAAAGGTCGGCGGTCGGCTCGAGGTAGTAGCGGCAGTTCTCGCACTTCTCGTCGCCCGAGGGCCGACCCTTGAGCACCGCGTTCTCGGAGAGGTGCCGCAGCTCCATCGAGAGCGTCTCGTCGATCTCTTTCGGTTCCGGTTCGGGGATGACGTAATCGGCCATGCCCCGAACGTAGCCGCGGGCCGGTCCACAGCCGGACCCCGGCTTCGCGGCGGCCTCCGCGACGACAGGGTGCGGAGGGAGGGACCCTCAGGTGAGCACATACGGCTGGGCGCGATGGGGCTTCGCGTAGCGCATGTGCAGCGCGATCGCACCCGACGCGATCGCGGCGTACGCGCACCACAGCGACGCGAACCCGTCGACCGTGAGCCAGGCGAGCACGCCGACCGCGATCAGGTTGGCGGCGCCGAAGATCTCGATGTGGCGGTACCCGGAGAACAACAGCGCGCCGCACGCCGCGACGACGTAGAGGCACTCGACCAAGGCGCCGTGGCTGACGTCGATGCTGTACGCGAGGTGGTACGGACGCTCGGTCACCCCGATCGGAGTGCGCAGCATCGAGAACAACAGCACGGTCGACACACCCGCGCCGAGCACGATGAACGGCGTCATCAGCTTTCGCCGCGCGCGAGTGGGTTCGAACGCGCGCACCGCGACGGGAACGAAGATCGGCAGCACCACGAACGCGATCAGGAGGTAGACCCAGAGCGCGACGCGACCCACTGCGTGGGCGACGTTTCCTTCGACGCCCCACCACACGAATGCCTCGACGAGTTGATGGGTGCCGAGGAGGAGGGGCAGGCCGGCGAGCAGAAGGTGGTTGTTGCGGCCCCGCAAGTGCCGGAACGCGTCGGCCCCGATGCCGGTGACGACGAGCCCGCCGACGAGATCAGCTTGAGGTGAGAAGCACACGCCACGCTCCCGTGGACTTCAGTCGCGCGGGCTGGTGTGGCACATGTCCATAGTGCCACACGACGTACCCGTGTGAGCACCGGTCGAAGCACGGATGACGGACACGGGCACCGAGCGGCTTCGCCGCCGCCTCGGAGCCGGGGCGGGGGCGGGCGCTCGAAACCATCGCGTGAGGATCCAAACCTCGTTCGTCACTTCTTCGGGTGACGTTCACGTTGCCTCCGAAGACTTCTCCGCTCCGACCGCACTCGTTCGGTTGGGCGCCCCGGGTCATTCACCTTCGTTTCGTACGTTGCGCGAGTACCCGCCGAACGAAAGGGAAGTCACGTTGTCAAAGCTCCGCAAGCTCGGATCGGGCATCGCGGCGTGCAGCGTCGCGGTGTTGGGATTCTCGGCCGCAACCACGACTGCCGGTGCCAACGGGCCGGCCGCCGCCGCCGGCGCGACGGCCACGCCGATCAAGCACGTCGTGGTGATCTTTCAGGAGAACGTGTCGTTCGACCACTACTTCGGCACGTATCCGAAGGCGGCGAACACGTCGGGTGAGCCGTTCTTCGCGAGCCGGTCGACACCGAGCGTCAACGGCCTGGCCGGCACGGCCGGCGCCGGCGGCCACGGCAACCTCTTGACCAACAACCCGAACCTCGATGCGGGCGGGCATCAGGTGGACCCGCGGCGCCTCGATCCCGCGAACACCAACGACGTGATCACGTGTGATCAGGACCACGACTACAACGACGAGCAGAAGGCGTTCGACGGGGGCGCCATGGACAAGTTCGTCACCTCCGTCGGCACCGCGACCGGCACGGGTGGTACCGGTCAGGCCTGCGCGGCATCCGACGTGATGAACTACTACGACGGCAACACCGTGACCGCGCTGTGGAACTACGCGCAGCAGTTCGCGATGAGCGACAACTCCTACGGGACGACCTTCGGCCCGTCGGCGCCCGGCGCGGTGAATCTCGTGTCGGGAAACACCGACGGTGTCGGCCAGTCGATCAACGGCGCGGCGACCGACGGCGACACGGTGAGTGACGGGGTGGGAGGCACCGCGCTCATCTCGGACGCCCAGCCCTACTAAGACGACTGCTCGACGCGCGACGCGGTCTCGTTGACCGGCGAGAACATCGGCGACGAGCTCGACCAGGCCGGACTGAGCTGGGGTTGGTTCCAAGGCGGGTTCCGCCCGACGACGACGTTCGCCACCGCCGCTCCCGGTCAGCCCACGAGCACGTTCACGCCCGACGAGTTCAAGGGCAAGTTCGCCGTCGCGCCGGCATCCGACCAGGGGTTGTGCAACGCGGTGCACCCGGTCGGCGCGGCGATTGGTGGCACCGGTGGGCTGACGGCGGGTGGCACGAACTACGGCAACAAGGACGACTACATCGCGCACCACGAGCCGTTCAACTACTACGCGTCGACCGCGAACCCGCATCACCTGGCGCCGGCGTCGCTCGCGGCGATCGGCACCGACACGCAGACCTTCAGCACCGGAGTGCCGCAGTTCGACACGGCCAACCACCAGTACGACACGAGTGACTTCGACGCACTGGTGGGGGCGATCGCGCACGGCTATCTCTCGCCGGATCATCTTCCGGCACTCAGCTTCCTGAAGGCGCCGGGCTACGAGGACGGCCACGCGGGTTACTCCGACCCCGACGACGAGCAGCAGTTCGTCGTGAAGGAGATCGACGCGCTCGAGCAGACTCCTGACTGGGCGAGCACCGCCGTCGTCATCTCCTACGACGACTCCGACGGCTTCTACGACCACGCGTTCAGCGGAGTCCACAACGCGTCGAACACCGCGGCGGTGGCAACTCCGCCCGGACCGCAGGACTTCCTCGACGGCACCGGTCTGTGCGGCGACGCCGCGACCACGCCACCGCTCGCCGGTGCGAGTGGTCGCTGCGGCTATGGCCCGCGTCTACCGCTGCTCGTGATCTCGCCGTGGGCGCGGTCGAACTTCGTCGACCACACGCTCACCGACCAGTCGTCGATCATCCGCTTCGTCGAGGACAACTGGCACCTCCCGCGGATCGCCGGATCGTTCGACGCGGTGGCCGGCTCGTTGAACGGCATGTTCGACTTCCGTCATTCGGGCGGTCGGCTCACGCTCTTCCTCGACCCGACTACCGGCGAGCCGTACGCCTCGCCGGCCCCGAGCGCGTGCAGGCGATGAGGACATAGAGGTTCCTCCGGACAGTTCGGTGGTCGGAGACGGCTCGCCCGGCCGTCTCCGACCATCCGACCGCCGCCCCGGGGCGGACTGGATCGGGGCGACGTCTCGCGCTCGATCAGCACCGGCCTCCGCACCCGGACAATGATGTCGGCCATGACCGTCGCGATCACGTCCCTGGGCGACTTCGGGAGGTGGGTGCGCGGCGACGGCCTGGAGATCGTGCTGCTGGTGCTGGGCTCGGTGCTGCTCGCCCGTTTCGTCTCGTGGTTCGGCGCGCGGCTCACCCAGCGCATCGACGCCAACGACGCCGGCAGTGATGCGGTCGTACGCTCCGAAGCCGCCAAGCACCGCCACTCGCTGACGCAGGTGATCACGGGGACCACGTTGGTCCTCCTCTACTCGGTCACCGGTGTGCTGGTGCTCGAACGCTTCGGGGTGCCGCTCGCGAGCTTGATCGCTCCCGCGACCGTCGCCGGCGTCGCGCTCGGCTTCGGCGCCCAGCGGATGGTGCAAGATCTCCTCGCCGGGTTCTTCATCATCACCGAGCGCCAGTACGGATTCGGCGACCTCATCCGGATCTCGAACCTCGGATCGAACACGGGTGTGACCGGCACCGTCGAAGACGTCACGCTGCGGATCACGCGCATGCGCACGGTGAACGGCGAGGTGGTGTTCATTCCCAACGGCCAGATCACGCAGGTCACGAACCTGTCGCGCGACTGGGCCCGCGCGGTGGTCGACGTCCCGCTGCCGGCCACCGCCGACATCAGCCGCGTCAACGCGCTGCTGCAGTCGGTCGGCAAGAGCATCTACGCCGACGACGCGATGCACGCGCTCATGCTCGATGCGCCCACGGTGATGGGCGTCGAGAGCATCGACGTCGACCGGCTCAGCATCCGCATGGTGTCGCGGACCCTGCCCGGCAAGCAGTTCGAGGTCGGCCGCGAGTTGCGAGCGAGGGTCGCGACGGCGCTCCGAGAAGAGGGGATCATGTTGCCGGTCGACATCGAGGCGAGCAGCGCGTCCGGTACGGGGTGATGCGGGTTCGCGTGCGCCGCTCGACGGCGCTGCTCGCCGGCGTGTTCTTCGCCACGCTGATCCTCTACGTGCTCGTACGCCCCGCCGCGGTGCCGGCACCGGGAGTCGTGGCGCCCGGCAACGAGCAGACCGTGCGGACGTCGACCACACCGCCGCCCACCTCGGTGCCCGCCCCGGCGTCGACCACCACGCGCCGGCCGCCGGCCTCCACGACTTCCTCTCCCGGGCCCGCCTCGTCGACCACTGCGACGCGACCGCCGAGCACGCGCGACACGACATCGACGACCACGCTCGGATCGGGCGCGAGCAGCTCGACGCTCCCGCCGGTGACGGTCGCGCCGACGGTGACGAGCGCACCGCCCGGCTGATCGCAGGTGGCGCGGTGCGGCGCGTGCCCGGGCGGTCCGATCGGGCCCGGGTGGGCCGGTGCCGGGCCGGCAAGGCACCGTCGACGGCTGTGCAACCGCCAGTTACGATGGGCGTTTCGGGCACACGTATCGGGCTCCTCTCGCCGTTGTCGGCGGGCCTTCGCGCGAGGAGGCGTGAACGATGCGCAGGAAGGATCGAACGCTCACGGTCGGTCACCACGACGCGCACGACGTCGACATCCTCGGCGACGTTCCCGCGGCGGGCGCCGCCGGCCGGCACTGGTGGGGGCGATCGCGAGCAGGGTCGCCGGCCCGCGCCGCCGGCATGCCGCTCGATCACGAGCCGTTCGAGGGACGCGACGACATCGACCTCGACGACGAGATCGTCGAGCTCCTCGTCGACGAGGCCGGCAGCATGGCGCTCGCGCGCTGGCGCGACCGTTTGAGCCTGTACATCGACCAGCAGGGCGCGCTCGATGCACTCCGCTTGCGCACCTCGACGGAGCCCCCGTGGCCGGCGATCGACAACCCGATGTTGGGGTACCTCATCGAGCGCTCGGCCGAGATCGGCAACGGCGACGGATTCGAGGTCGCGCTGGCGTGGCTGGCGGCGAACGCCTGGTTCGAGGGCGTGGTCGCCGAGCGGGCGCGCATCGCGCGCCGCATCGACGAAGACTGAGCGCCGTCGCCGCTCGGCGCCACGTCGTTTGTCGGGCTCCCGTTCGGGGTAGCGCGAAGGTCAGCATGACCTATCAGCCGGCGTCGCAACGAGAGTCGGAGTTGGTGCGAGCGGCGGCCGGGCTGGTCGTCGTCTCGAACCGTCTGCCGATCCGGCTCGAACCGGACGACGCCGGCGCGCGCTGGCGCCCGAGCCCGGGTGGCCTCGTGTCGGCGCTCACGCCCGCACTGCGCCACCGCGGCGGCGTGTGGATCGGCTGGGCCGGCCAGTCGGGCGCGGTGCAGATCCCCGACTCGTACGAGGACATCGCGCTGCGCTCCGTGACGATCAGCGCCGACGAGTACGACGACTTCTACGTCGGCTTCGCGAACGGGACGTTGTGGCCGCTGTACCACGATGCGGTGCGAGCTCCGAGCTTCGACCGGCGGTGGTGGCAGGCGTACGTGTCGGTCAACCACCGCTACGCCGACGCGGCCGCGAGCGCGGCATCGCCCGGAGCGACGGTGTGGGTGCACGACTACCAACTGCAGCTCGTGCCGATGATGCTGCGCGCGCTCCGGCCCGACGTGCGGATCGGCTTCTTCTTGCACATCCCGTTCCCGCCGGAGGAGCTGTTCGTGCAGATGCCCTGGCGCCGGGAGATCGTCGAAGGGCTGCTCGGTGCCGATCTCGTCGGCTTCCAGGTTCCCGGCGCGGCGAGGAACTTCGCGCGCCTGGCCCGCCGGCTCACCGGCGCGACCGGCACGGTCGACACCATCCGGCACGACGGCCGGATCGTGAAGGTGGGCGCGTTCCCGATCTCGATCGACACGGCCGAGATCGTGAAGCGCGCGACCAACCCGCACGTGATCGAACGGGCGCAGCAGATCCGGGCGGATCTCGGCAGTCCCGACTTCGTGATGCTCGGCGTCGATCGCCTCGACTACACGAAGGGCCTCCAACCGCGCGTGCGCGCGGTGAGCGAGCTGTTCGCCGAGGGAACGCTCACCACACCCGGAGACGTCATGATCCAGATCGCGGTGCCCAGCCGCGGCGAGAATGCGCACTATCAGCAGGAGCGTGAGGACCTCGAGCGTCTCATCGGCGAGGTGAACGGCGCGCACTCCCAGGTGGGGCACGCGGCGATCCACTACTTGCACCAGAGCGTCGACACCGACGAGCTCATCGCGCTCTACCTGGCCGCCGACTTGATGCTCGTGACGCCACTGCGCGACGGCATGAACCTGGTGGCGAAGGAGTACGTGGCGGCACACGTCGACGCGACCGGCGCGCTCGTGCTGAGCGAGTTCGCGGGCGCAGCCCGGGAGCTCGACGGGGCGATCCTCGTGAACCCGCACGACCTCGACGGCATCAAGGACGCGATCCGCAGCGTGCTCGACAACGACTCGGCCGACGCCCGGGCCCGGATGCGGCGGCTGCGCCGGATCGTGACCCGCCGGGACGTGCACGCGTGGGCGCTCGACTTCCTCGCGATGCTCCGCCGGCCCGCCACCGGCGAGCTCGACGCCGGGGGCCCGAAGCCGACGTGCGCCGAGCAGGCCCCGCCGGGGTACGAGAGCGTCGCGTAGGCGACGAAGCGATCGGGCTTACGCGTCGGTCGGTTCGAACTGCTCCAGCCATCGGAACATCCAGTGCCGGGCGACCCGCTCGGTCACGAACTGGGGCCGGGGCTCGTCGCCGCGCTGCCACTCCCAGACGGTCTGGCCCGTGTCGGTGGTGCGGGTCACGAGGTCGAAACCGGCGGCACGCGCGCGCCAGATGAGTGGATCACCCGGCTGCTCCAGCCGGCCGCGATGCGCCTCGACAGCGGACACGGGAGGGAGTTACCCGCGCGCCCACGTTCCCCAAACCCGGATCGACCGGAGTAGGCCGCGGCCGTCGAGCGAAGTGGGGCACGCCGCCGCAGCGGAAGGCGGGGGTGGGGATCGGCCGCGGCGGCGCAGCCCGTATGAGCTTCAACCGTTGCTCGTCACGCCTGTATTCCGGCGAGCAGACCGGACACCGCCCGTCGTTCGGGGCCGGTCGATCTACACGAACTGCTTGATGAATGCGTGTGCGGTCTCGGCGACCTCGCGCCATCCGTGGTCGATCACGAGGGAGTGGCCGCGGTTGGGCATCTCGATGATCTCGGTGACGCCCGGATTGCGCTTCTGCTTCTTGTAGGCGGCCTGGGCGATGGCCGGCGGCACGGTGTGGTCCTTCTCGCCGGAGATGATCAGCAGGGGGCCGCGATCGGGGTTCTTCGACTTCACCTTCGCTTCCGTCCACGGATTGAAGTTCGCGGTCGCGGCCTGGAACAGCGGCGCTCCGGGCGCGGGAACCGCGAACGTGTCGTAGAGCTGCTGCGCCTCGTCGTCGTCGACCGCGTTCGCGAAGGCGTAGCGGAACTGCTCGTAGGTGAGCGGCACCGCGCGATGGCGGTTCAGGGGGTTGCCGAGCACCGGCCGGGCCGACTTCAGTGCGGAGACCGGGAGCGGGAGCACGCCGCGGAAGGGCGCCGGGTCGATGGCGACGGCCGTGCCGGTGATGCCGCGTCCGGCGACGGTCTGCGCGAGCAGGCCGCCGAAGGAGTGGCCGACGACGGCGGGCTTGCGCTCGAGCCGGCCGATCACGTCGGCAACGTGATCGGCGACGTCGCCGACGGTCTTGCCCGCGAACGCCTCCGGATTCGTGTTGGCCTCCCGAACCGTCTCGGGGTCGTCGGGCCAGTCGGCGATCACGGGCGCGTACCCGGCCTCCGCGAAGAACGCGGCCCACCGTTCCCAGCTGCTCGGGAGGAGCCACAGTCCGTGTACGAACACGACCGGTGTGAGCGTCGTGGCGTTGGCTCGCTCGATCTGTTCCTTGGTGACGGTGTCGTAGAGGGCCATGGGGGAGTCACCTCGTTTGTTCGCACAGCAGTCGCCCGCCAGCAACATGCGATCACGAACGATCGCGTAACGCAAGGCGACTCGAGTGGCGCGTCGCTACGCGTTGTGCGCGTTGTGCAGCTTCCAGAAGCTCGCAAGTTCGAAACCCGGTGGCGGCGCGAATCGACGACTGGTGAGTCGCGTGCCGCGAAGGTCGTCGATGCACACGACGTCGATGCCGGCGGCTCCGAGCGTCACCACGTGCCACGACCCGGCCTTGAGCACGAGCCCGAGCGGTCTCACCGTGACGATCGCATCGCTCGCGAGCGTGATCTCGACCTCCCGGCGGCGATCGACGCTGCGCGCGAGCCGCCGGAGCTCGCCGTGCGGGATCCGGTTGCCGGTCCAGGGATCAGGGTCGTGCAGGAACCACGTGGAGAGCCGGTCGGCCTCTTCGGCGAGCGCCTCGACGTCGCGCAACACGGTGCGTTCGGAGACTTCGAGCGTCTCGGCGAGCTCGCGGGCAGTCATGCGGCCCCGGCGTTGGAGCACCAACAACATGTCGAGCACCCGCGCCGCGCGCACCGGTGAATGCTAAGACGAACATGACACCAGATGTCCGGTTCGGCGTGCCAGGGTGGGCGCATGACCACCGATGACGTTGAAGGCACCGGAACTCCGACCGACCCGTGGCAGCTCACGACCCCGCCCGGGAGCAGTGCGTTCGAGGCGTACCGCGATCCCGACGCCGACCCTCCGGCGTTGGTCGTGCAGGTCGGCAAGACGCAGCTGCGCTACCACTTGTCGTGCATCGAGGATCTGCACGCGATGCTGATCGAGCACGGCGACTGGATGCCGCTCGGCAACGCCGACGAGCAAAAGCCTGCGGCCGACGGGACGGTCGAGGCGTGGGGCCGATCGGCCGGCAACCCCGTGGGCGGCTGGTACGGGTTCAAGAAGGGCTTGCGCGGAAGGTTCGGCAACTACGTTCCCCCCGTGCTCGAAGCGCTCGGCCTGGCCGAGGTCGAGCACAACGCGCGCAACAACCGCATGCGCGCGATCTGAGACGCCGACTGGTCGGAAAGGCCGAACATGAGCACCGTCGTGGTTCGCTACCGAACGAAGCCCGAGCTCGCCGACGAGAACCAGCGCCTCGTGCAGGCCGTGTTCGCATCGCTCGCCGAGGAACAACCCGACGGCCTGCGCTACGTCTCGCTGCGACTGGCCGACGACACCTTCGTGCACGTCGCCGAAGTCACGGCCGACACGAACCCGCTCGGAGCGCTCGACGCCTTCGCCGCGTTCTCGGCCGGAGTCGCGGATCGTTGCGAACCCGGTGAGGGCCCGAATCCCCAACCGGCCACGGTGGTCGGCTCCTACCGTTTGCCGCTCGGCGCCGCCGGTTCGTAATCCCGCGGGCGGGCCGCCGCGCCCGTGTAGGTTCGAGCCGTGCTCGGTGCGGCCGGTCGGCGGTCATTCGCGTTGCTGGCGCTCGCCGCGTTGGGTGTCGCGGTAACCTCGTGCTCGAGCAGCGCGAGCAAGTCGGCCGCGAAGACCGCGCCGTCGAGCGCGGCAACTTCGCCGCATCCGAGGGCGACGCCTTCGTCGTATGCAATCGGCGAGCGCGCCCAGACGTTCGTCGACGCGCATCGCACCACCGCGGCCAACGGCTCGGCGCCGGCCCGCACGAGCCGGACGCTGGTCACGACGATCTTCTACCCCGCAACCGGCGCACCGGGCGGCAGCGCGAAGACCGACGCGCCCGCCGACCGCGCCGACGGCCCGTACCCGTTCATCGTGTTCGCGCACGGTTTCGGGAGCACCGGTGAGGAGTACCACGGCCTGCTCGAGCGATGGGTCGCGGCCGGCTTCGTGGTCGCCGCGCCGCTGTTCCCGCTCACGAACGGCCACGCGGCCGGCGGGCCCGACGCGAGTGATTACCAGAATCAACCCGGCGACGTGAGCTTCGTCATCACCTCGATGCTGCAGGTGTCGGCGCGCTCCGGGCCGCTCTCGGGCCTCGTCGACCCGAACCGGATCGGCGCGGCCGGTCATTCGCTCGGCGGCATCACGACCCTCGGCCTCGCCGCGAACACGTGTTGCCACGACGCGCGGGTCAAGGCCGCGATCGTGTTCTCGGGCGACAGCGAGACGTTCCCGCACGGCCGTTTCGACTACTCGCAGGCGCCGCCCCTCATGTTCGTGCACGGAGACGCCGACGCGCTGGTGCCGTACGAGTCGAGTGTCGACGCGTTCAACCAGGCGCGTGGACCGAAGGGACTCGTCACCGTGATCGGCGGCGGGCACGGCTCCACCGTCGATCCGACCGCGCACGCGTTCGCGAGCATCGTGCGGGCCACGACCGACTTCTTCGACGCGTACGTGGTCGGCGACACTGCGGCCGCGGGCAAGATCGGCGGTGACGCGGTGAGCGGCGCGACGCGCATCGTGTTCGACGCGACCGCGGGCTCGGTGGTCACCGTGCCGACGACTGCGCCGCCCGCGCTTCCCGTGCACCACGCGTCGGCGACGCCCACGACCGGCCTCGCGAACGGCCAGTCGGTCTCGGTCAACTGGTCGAACTACACGCCCAAGAAATCGGTGAACATCGTCGAGTGCTCCCAGCCGAACGGGATCGACGCGAGTGCGTGCGATCTCAAGCACGCGGCGCTGCTCCAGCGCGACCCGACCGGTACCGGCTCGGGCTCGATCTCGGTCGTCGAGGGCGCGGTCGGCACGGGCCAGTGCGACGCGGCGCACAGCCAGTGCGTGATCGTCGTGAACGACGGCGGGTCGTTGCTGCCGGCCGCGAGCGTTCGCATCCCGATCTCGTTCGCGCGCTGATCGGGAGGCCGGAGTCCTGACGCTCGGCCGGATCGGGACCGGGCTCGAGCCGCGCTCCTAGCATTGGGACGGGACACGAGGAGAGCTTCGACGATGGGGGAGCGGAAGTGAGCGATCGAGCCGAAGTCGACGTCGTGATCGTGGGCGCGGGGTTCGCCGGCATGTTCATGCTCCACCGCGCCCGCGGGATCGGGCTCACGGCGCGGGTGATCGAGGCCGGCAGCGGGGTGGGCGGCACGTGGTTCTGGAACCGCTACCCGGGTGCGCGCTGTGACGTCGAGAGCATGGAGTACTCGTATCAGTTCTCGGACGAGCTCCAGCAGGAGTGGGAGTGGACGGAGCGTTACGCAACGCAGCCCGAGATCCTCGAGTACGCGAACCACGTGGCCGACCGCTTCGACTTGCGTCGCGACGTGCAGTTCGACACGCGGGTGCTCTCGGCGACCTACGAGGAGCGCGGCGGGCGGTGGACCGTGCGCACCGACGACGGCGGCGAGCTGTCGGCGCAGTTCGTGGTGATGGCGACCGGCTGCCTCTCGTCGGCGCGCGTTCCCGACTTCCCCGGACTCGACCGTTTCACCGGCGCGACCTACCACACCGGCAAGTGGCCGCACGAGGGGGTCGACTTCACCGGCAAGCGGGTGGGTGTGATCGGCACCGGTTCGTCGGCGATCCAGTCGATCCCGATCATCGCCCGCCAAGCGCGCGAGCTCACCGTGTTCCAACGGACCGCGAGCTACTCGATCCCGGCGCGCAACGGCCCGCTCGACGAAGCGGAGAAGCGCGCGATCAAGGCCGACTACGCGAGCTTCCGCGCGCGCAACTCGCTCATGCAGACCGCGATCGGCTCGCGGCTGCCCTTGAGCGAGAGCTCGGCCCTCGCGGCGACGCCCGAGGAGCGGGCACGTGTCTACGAGGAGCGGTGGGAGCAGGGTGGTCTGCCGTTCCTCGGTGCGTTCTTCGACCTGCTCTTCGATCGCGACGCGAACGAGACCGCCGCCGAGTTCGTGCGCGCCAAGATCCACGACGTCGTGAAGGATCCGGCCGTCGCCGATCGGCTCTCGCCCAAGACCGTGATCGGGTGCAAGCGGCTCTGTGTCGACACCGGCTACTTCGAGACCTTCAACCGCGACAACGTCGAGCTCGTCGACGTGAGCGAGACGCCGATCGACGAGATCACCGAGCGCGGGTTGCGGGTGGGCGACCGCGAGTTCGAGCTCGACGCCATCGTGTTCGCGACCGGCTTCGACGCGATGACCGGTGCGCTGCTCAGCATCGACATCCGTGGTCGCGACGGTCGATCCCTGCAAGACGCGTGGGCCGAAGGGCCGCGCACGTACCTGGGTCTCAACGTGGTCGGGTTCCCGAACCTGTTCACCGTCTCGGGACCGGGGAGCCCCTCGGTGCTCACCAACATGATCGTCTCGATCGAGCAACACGTGAACTGGATCACCGGCTGCGTCGCGTTCCTGCGCGACAACGGGTACCACAGCATCGAGGCGTCACCCGAGGCCCAGGACGCCTGGGTCGACTACGTGAACACCATCGCCGACTTCACGCTCTTCCCGTCGTGCAACTCGTGGTACCTGGGCGCCAACGTTCCCGGCAAACCCCGCGTGTTCATGCCGCTGCTCGGCTACCCCGCCTACGTCGAGAAGTGCAACGATGTCGCGGCGAAGGGATACGAGGGCTTCGTTCTCACTTAGCGCGTGCGTTCCGGCCGCCGCTCTGGGACACTTGGGCGGTCGCGTCTCGGGGGGCATGGATGGGCGGCTCGCACAGGAATCGTCGGCGTGCGCTCCTCGCTGCCCTCTCGGTGGTCGTCGCCGGCGCGGCAACCGGGCCGGTCGAGACCGCATCGGCCGCCGCGCCGCAGTGGTCGATCGTTCCGAGCCCCGACGCGGCCGGCGCCGGCCTGAGCGCGCTCGCGAGCCTGACGTGCACGAGCGCATCTGATTGCCTCGCGGCGGGGGCCGGCGCCACCAGCTCGTCGACCGGCAAGCCGCTGATCGAACGTTGGAACGGCACGACCTGGACGACCGTTCCGAGCCCGAACCCCGGCACCAACTCGGGGCTCTCCGCGATCTCGTGCGCTTCCGACACGGCGTGCCTCGCGATGGGGGACACCGGCAACGATGGCGACACGCCGTTCGGGGAGCGATGGGACGGCAACCGCTGGTCGGTCGTGGCGAGCCCGATCCCGTCCGGAGTGGAACTTGCCCTTCCCGAAAGCGTGTCGTGCACGAGCGCGACGAGATGCATGGTGGTCGGCTTCACGTACTCCCAGCTCGACGGCGTGGTGCGCACCTTCGCCGAGCGATGGGACGGGGCGAAGCTGTCGATCGTCCCGACGCCGAACGGCCCGGGCGGCGGCTCGCTCTCTTCGGTGGCCTGCTTCACCGCGAAGCGTTGCATCGCGGTCGGGTCGACCTCGCCGACCGCGCTCACGAGAACCGCGATGGCTGCCCAATGGGACGGCGCGCACTGGTCGGTCGTGAAGGTCCCGAGTCCGCCCGGCGGCAAGCGCAGCTCCTTCGGCGGCGTGTCGTGCGCGAGTGAGACGATGTGCATGGCCACGGGCACGTGGGCGCGCTCGAACGATCAACTCGCCGCAACCATGACCCTCACCGAGCGGTGGAACGGGAAGGCGTGGTCGTATGTCGCGAGTCCGAAGCCGGTCGGCGCGGGCCGGGCCGGCTTCGGCGGCGTGTCGTGCCCGAGCGCGACCAGCTGCATGGCCGTCGGCACGTTCGTGAGCACACCGCATCACACGCTCACGGTGAAGGGATTCGCCGAGCTGTGGAACGGCAGGAGTTGGGCGATCTCCCCGCTCCCGAACCCGGCCGGCGCGGACGACGCCGACATCGCCGCGATCGAGTGCCCGAGCGTGCTCAACTGCGTCGCGGTCGGCGGGAACTTCACCGGCACGCAAACCGGCGACACGCTGGCCGAGGTCTACCGCTGAGTCGAGCGCCCGCGCCGCCGCGGGTGGCGCTCAGATGATCTCGCGCGCGTCGCGATCGGGGAGCGTGGGATAGGGAGCAAACGGCAGCGTCTGGTACCAGAACGCGACCGTCGCGATGTCGTCCTGGAGTTGCAGGTAGCGGCCGCCCGATCTCCAGCCGAGCGCCTGCATCGTGACGCGCAGATCGGTGCGGAACCGGATCGGGTCGGTGAGGTGCCATCGGTACAGACCGAACCGCTGCTGCGAGCGGTACGTTCCGTCGGGCCGGAGCACCTGCGGCATGCCGGCGTACGGCGTGGTGAACTCGGTGTAGTTGCCGTCGACGTCGAAGTTGTACGAGCCGCAGAAGTAGTCCTCGGTGCCGGTGCCGCAGATCGTCGGGTACTCGTCGTCGCCGTCGACGAAGAACTTCACCTCGCCTTCGCCCCACCAGCCCGAGTTGTTCACGCCCCACGCGCAGTAGGTGCCGACGTACTGACCTCGGCCGTGCACACCGTCGAGCACGCGCACGACATCGCCCGGCGCGAGCGGATTGACGCGGCGGAACTGGGCACAGAAGTGCGCGGCGTCGTCGGGCACGTCACAGAGCGAGTAGGTGATCTGGTAGTAGACGAGGCGCTCGCGCTCGCTCTCGTTGGTGAGCGTGATGCGCGCATGGCGCCGGAACGGCATCTCCCAGTAGCAATTGAACGCGCGCCCCGGGTTTACGCACACCGCGAGCGACGACACCTGCGCGTACTCACCCCACCCGCACGCGAAGAAGTCGCCGACGGGACATTCGACCGCGGGCTGCGGATCGTCGTCCCAGTACATGCGGAGGATCTGGTTGCGCCAACCGCCCGTGGGCGTGAGCCAGATGTGTTGGATCGCACCCGAACCCTCGATGTCGGCGAGCACGAACGTCTCGCCGGGGGCCACGGTGACCGACGGCGAGATCTTCCAACCCGGGCCGAGCTCCCGACCGGGGCCCGCGCCGGTGCCCTCGGTGGCCATTCCGCCGCGGCCCTTCTCGCCGGTGAAGTTCTCCGGGCTGATCGAGCGGGTCTCGGCGTCGGCGATGCGCCACACGTTCCCGAGCCCGACCCCGAGTCCGTTCCAGGCCCCGTCATCAGTCATGGAGCCCCGTTCATGCGAATTGTCTAGCCTCTCCGCACTGTGAATGAGCCGCTGGGAACACCGGGATCGCCGAAGAGCCTGCCGCTGATCCTGGCACGCGAGCTCGCGGCGAACCTGGCCACGCCGATGTTCTTGCTGGACGCCGGGGGCATGCTCGTGTTCTACAACGACGCGGCGGCCCTGTTGCTCGGCAAGCCGTTCGCGGAGCTCGGCGAGATCCCGTCCGGCGAGTTCGGTGCTTCGCTGCAGGTCACGACTCCCGCCGGCGAGCCGATTCGTCGGCGCGACACGGCGTCGGGAGTTGCGTTCTACGAGCACCGACCCGCGCACATGACCGTGCTGGCGACCACCTACGACGGCGTGCGCGGCGAGTACGAGTCAACGGCCTATCCGCTACTCGGCGCAACCGGCGAGATGCACGGCGTGGTCGCAGTGTTTTGGCCGACCGGATCCGGGGAAGGCGTACCCCAATGAGAGCCCGTATTTGGGGGTGCCGAGGATCAGTCGCCGCGCCGGGGCCCGACACGGTCAAATACGGGGGCAACACCTCCTGCGTGGAGGTGCGCCTCGACAGCGGTCAGGCACTCGTGCTCGACGCGGGCACCGGGATGCGCCCGCTCGGTGTCGCGATGCAGTCGGATCTCCCGGCCGAGCTGCACATCATGCTCACACACCTGCACATGGATCACCTGCAGGGTCTCGGGTTCTTCCGGCCCCTGTTCGCGCCCGGCGGCGACATCCACATCTGGGGGCCGACTTCGCCGGTGCAGCATCTCGCCGAGCGCATCGCGATGTATCTCTCGCCGCCGCTGTTCCCGGTGCGCCTCGACGACGTGCCCTCTCGCCTCACGTTCCACGACGCGCCGGAAGAGCCGGTGACGATCGGCTCGGCCACGGTCCGGGCTGCGAAGGTCACTCACCAGGGCCCGACGGTCGGGTATCGCATCGAGGAGCAGGGCCGGTCGATCGTGTACCTGCCCGACCACGAGCCTTCGATCGGCGGCGATCTCGCCACGACCCCGGCCGAGTGGATGAGCGGCCACCATCTGGCTCGCGACGCCGACGTGCTGTTGCACGATGCGCAGTACCGCGATCACGAGTACGGCGCGCACGTCGGGTGGGGTCACTCGAGCATCGGCGATGCGTTGGAGTTCGCGAACAAGGCCGACGTCGATCGCCTCGTGCTGTTCCACCACGATCCGTACCACACCGACGACGAGCTCGAGATCCTGCTCACCGAGGCGCGCGCCCACTGGCCCGGCATGCACGACCGCGTGTGCCTGGCCTACGAGGGCATGACGATGGAGCTCGACGCCGCCGGAGTGAACGGCGCCTTCCACCTCACCTGACGCCGAAACGCTTCATCAGATGAAGGGGTTAGCGGGTGGTCAGGCGTCGCCAGGTCGCGAGGTCGCGCTCGTCGGCGGGGCGACCGACGCGGGTCACCGTGTCGACTCCCTCGGCTTCGGCACGCAGCGCCGCGACCGTGCACCGTTCGCGTGGACGCGACGCGAACGGGTCGAAGCGGAAATGCGTCATCGCGTTGCGGTGCGTGATCTTGTCGATCACGGTTTCGTCGAGCCCGGCGAACAACACCTCGAGGTGTTCCGGGGCATCCGGCCACGAGCTGTCGGAGTGGGGATAGTCGGACTCCCAGCACACATTGTCGACGTTGAAGTGGTCGAGCAGCTCCACACCGACGCGATCTTCGATGAAGCAGCACAAGATCCGCTCCCGAAACAACTCGCTCGGGGAAAGGCCCTGCGGCGCGGCGTGACGCATCCATCCGTTGTGCCGGTCGACGGTGTGCTCGGCGCGCTGCAGGAAGTAGGGGATCCACCCGATGTCGCCTTCGGCGAGCGCGAACCGCAACGCGGGGAACCGGTGCCAGAAGTCGGCCCACAGCAGGTCGCCGAGCGTGTAGACCGCCATCACCGACGACAGGCTCATCGGCACCGGAGCCGGCGCGTCGGGCGCAGTCGACGCCGACTTCGACGACGACCCGACGTGACAGCACAGCACGGTGCCGACATCGCAACACGCCGCGAACAGCGGATCCCATTCCCCGGAGTGAATGCTCGGCATGCCGAGACCGGCCGGGTTCTCGGAGAACGTCACCGCGTGGCATCCCATCGCCGCGAGGCGGTGGACCTCGTCGGCCGCGGCATGCACGTCGAAGAGCGGCAGGATCCCGCAGGGGATGAACCGATCGGGGTAGGCGCCGCACCACTCGTGCACGTGCCAGTCGTTGTACGCCTTGATCATCACGAGGTTCACGTCGCGATCGGGCCCGGCGTTCAGCACCTGCCCGGAGAAGCCCGTCCAGTTCGGGAAGTTCAATCCCGCGAGCTGACCGCCGGCCGACATGTCGCGCACGCGCTCGTGCACGTCGTAGCAGCCGGGACGCATCTCCTCGTAGCGGCTCGGGTCGACGTTGAACATCTCCGGCGACTTGCCGGCAACGGCGTTGAGCCCGAGGTTCCGGCCGCGCAGATCGCCGTAGTACCACTGGAGAGATCCCGACGGCTCCTCTACGACGCGCGGCGAGCGGTCACGGTAGCGCGGCGGCACGTGGTCGACGAACATGTCGGCCGGTTCGCAGATGTGGTCGTCGACCGACACGAGAATGAGATCGCCGGCGTTCATCGCCCCCCGAACGTAGTGTGAACGGGCCCACCGCGCCGCGTCGAGAGAAGGACGGTGATGGATACGTCAGGGAGTTGGGTCGCGGGCTCGCGTGACGAGTTGCTGGCCGGAGCCGTTGACCGCGTGGCCGTGAGCCCGGCCGACGGCAAGTCGGGGTCGGAGTTCGAGCTCGTCACGATCGAGGGGCAGCGATACTTCGCGAAGACGGCCGGCTATCGCCGTGACTGGCTCATGCGGGTTACGGGCGATCGCGACCTCCGCACGTTGAAGATCTGGCAGGCCGGGATCATGCAGGGCGCGCCTGCGGAGATCGACCATGCGGTGGTCGGGATGGCCGTGGAAGGCGAGGGCGAAGACGCGCTCCTCACGATCTTGATGCGCGACATCGGCGCGCACCTCATCCCCGAGGGCGATGCCGTGATCCCGCTCGCGACGCATCTCGGCCTGGTCGACGGCCTGGCCGCGTTGTCGGCGCGCTACTGGGGCTGGCCCGACGACATCGGGCTCATGAGCATCGAGCAACGACTGCGGTTCTTCTCGCCCGACAACATCGCGCCGGAGACGGCCGTGGACGACCCGCCGGTGCCGATCGCCGTCGCCGCGCAGGGCTGGCCCCGGCTCGCGCAAGCGGCGCCCGCGCTCGCCGAGCTCCTCGCGGCGATCCACGCCGATCCCACCCCGTTGGCCGACGCGTTGCGCGCGACGCCCGCAACGTTCCTGCAGGGCGACTGGAAGATGGGCAACCTCGGGATGCATCCCGACGGCCGCACGATCCTGCTCGACTGGGCCTACCCCGGCTCCGGGCCCGCGTGCTGGGATCTCGCGTGGTACCTCGCGCTCAACTGCCGGCGATTGCCCGCGAGCAAGGAAACGACGATCGACGCGTTCCGCGACGCACTCCAACGGCGAGGGGTCGCGACCGAGAGCTGGTTCGATCTGCAGGTCGACCTCTGCCTGCTCGGCATGGCTGCGTGTTTCGGGTGGGAGAAGGCGATGAGCGACGCCGACGAACTTGCCTGGTGGGAGCGCGCGGCCGTCGCCGGTGCGCGGCACGTGAAGGAGCACTACCCGGTGCCCGCGGGCTGACCGTCCACTCAGGCGAGCGCGGCGATGTGGATGACCGACCGCACCAGGATCGGCACGTCGGCGCCGAGCAGCTCCACCGTGCGCGCGACGAGCGCATCGCGCGCGCCGGGTGGGAGCTGGTTCACGAACCACGCGGTGTGCGCCATGCCGAGTCTCCACTCGACGAGCTCCGCGACGGTGAGCTCGGGGAACGGCGCCCGCATCGCCGCGACCGCGATCGCGTGCAGGCCGGCTGCGCGCGCCGCCGCTTCCGCGCGCGGGACCGTCGCCAACTTCGACGACGCGTTCTGCTTGAAGTCGGCGTGGAAGCCGGGCGCCGCCCAGCCGATCTCACGCAGCGCCTGCTCGGACGCGTCCTTCACCGGGTGCGTGTCGTCGTCGGCGTACGCCGACGCGAGCACCGGCCCGCCGGGCGCGGTGACGCGCCGACCTTCGCGGAGCCCCACGGTCGGGTCGTCGAGATGGTTGTAGCAGTAGGCGGCGACCACGCCGCCGAGCACGTGATCGCGGAACGGCAGTGAGGTCGCGTCGGCGACGACCGCCGGCGGTCGATCGGATCGTTGCACGACGAGCATGCCGTGTGCGAGATCCGTTGCGACCACCCGCGCGCCTGCCGCTCGCGCCGCGCGCGACGCGACTCCGGTTCCGGCACCGACGTCGCACAGCAGCCGGCCGGCAAGGGGCACCGGTGACGCCGCGATCAGCAGCTCGGCGAGACGCGCGTAGATGCGGCCCGGACCGGCCGCCCACGCGACCGCGCCCGCTGAGTAGGCGTCGGCCGCGGATGCGGGCGTGCCGGGCCCGGAGAAGCTCACGACGTGCGATCCGAGTTCATGCGCCGCTCCTCTTCCGGCTGCCGCGAGCACCCTACGTTTGCCGCTCCGGCACACACGGCGCCGCGGGAGTCAGAGCGAGGCGTTGCGGGTCACCGTCGCGAGCGAGCACTTCACGGGACCCTTCGCGTTGAGCGTGCCGGTGGCATGCCACGTTGCGGTCGCACCCACTTCGACCCGGGCAACCGCGGCCAGCCCGTCGCCGACTCCGTTGCCCGCCGAATCCTCGAACTTGACGTGCACGGTGTACAGGCTGGCCTTGCTGCTGTGATTCACGATGCGACCCGAGGCGGAGGGGTGACCACCACTCGGGCTGGCCGTGCACGCGGTGATCGTCACGTCCTTGGCCGCGCTCTTGCTCGATGTCGCACAGCCGGCGACGAGCGCGACCGCGGCGATCGCAATGGCGAGCAGTCGAGATCTCATGTGCGCCTCCGGCGCGCGCGACGGGTCATCGCGAGCCATCACGGTCTAGCAGCAGGCCGGCGGCGTCCGCAGCGTCGAGCGATTGCCGGACGTTCGACGACGCCGCGCTCACCGCGACTTTCCGAGCCGGGCCGCGAGCGCCTGAGCCCGGAGGAGCTCGCGGATGCCGGACGGATCGAGGGAGCGCACCTCCGAGAGGTCGGCGTGCACGTCGTCACTCTCGGCGAGGGCCGCCGCGAGCGCGGCCCGGAAGGCCGGAGCGCGGCGGGGGTCGAGATCGCCGCGCAGCACCACGACCCGCTCGTCGTCGGCGGCGCGCAATTGCATCCGCACCTGGTCGATCTGCTCCTGGAAGCCTTTGCGTCGGCCGTGCGTGCCGACGTGCTTCGTGTGTTCGACGACGGTCATTCCCGCACCGTTCCCTCGCGGCGGCCGATCGAATCGCGGTCCGCGGTCGGGCCGGCGGGCCGGCGGGCCGACTCGGCGGCAGGGCGATCCCCGCTGTTTGCGCTCTTCGTACCGTGGGTATTTCTTGCTCATGCGATTCGTTCGCCACGTGGGCCGGAGCATGCTCGCTCCGATGTTCGTCAGCGGCGGCCTCGACGCGTTCCGTCATCCCGAATCGAAGGCGGCCAAAGCCGCGAACGTCACCGCGCCCATCGCGTCGACCCTCGGGTTCCGCGACGATCCCGCGCTCTTCGTGCGCTTCAACGGCGCTGTGCAGATCCTCGGGGGCGCGCTGCTCGGCATCGGCGCGTGCACGCGTCTCGCGGCACTCGCGTTGGCGGCATCGCTCGTGCCGACGACGTTCGCCGGTCACCGCTTCTGGGAAGAGCGCGATCCCGCGGGGCGCGCGATGCAGCGTGTGCAGTTCTTGAAGAACGCCGCGATGCTGGGTGGCCTCGTGTTGCTCGTCGCCGACGGCGGCTGATCCGAAGCTGCACGAGAGAGAGGGAATGGCCGAGACTCCGAGGACGAGACCGTCGGATGCGACGCGATCCGAGGAAGAACGCGACGCGCAGGTGCGGGCCGGGGCCGACGCGGTCGACCCCGAGGCGCCGGTGCCCGACGACGCGCCGGTCGACGCCGATGTGGCCGAGCACTACGAGGACCTGATCGAGCGCGGAGCCGCGCAGCAGGGCGAGGGCCGACTGCCCTGACGATCGTCACCCCACACCCGCGCCGCTGACCCTGCGGCCGGGACGCGTCCGTCACGACGACGAGCAAGCTTGCACGCGCACAGCAGCCGAGCGGTCGCTCGGCGGCGATTCGGGCGTCGGTACTGTTGTGCGAGTGAAAGGTCGTGATGGCTGATCAAATGCCGGCCGCGACCGGGTGGGGCGCACCCGCCGGTCCGGCCGATCCGAAACGTTGGATCGCGCTCGTGATCCTCTCGAGCACGCTGTTCATCATCGTGCTCGACAACACGATCCTCAACGTCGCCGTACCGACGATCATCCGGGAATTCCACACGCAGGTCTCGTCGATGCAGTGGGTGATCTCGGGGTACTCGCTCATCTTCGCCTCGTTGCTCATCAGCTTCGGTCGTCTCGGTGACATCATCGGCCGCCGAAAGCTCTTCTTCGTCGGCGCGGGGCTGTTCGCGATCGGATCGCTGATCGCGTCGCTCTCGCATTCCGTTGTTCAGTTGTTCGTCGGCGAGTCGCTCATCGAGGGCATCGGCGCCGCGATGATGCTCCCGGCCACGCTCTCGATCCTGTCGGCAACCTTCCGCGGACGCGAGCGCGGTATGGCCTTCGCGGTGTGGGGATCGGTCGCCGGAGGAGCCGGCGCGTTGGGGCCGTGGATCGGCGGCATCCTGACCACCGACTACTCGTGGCGGTGGGCGTTCAGGGTCAACGTCGTGATCGCGCCGCTCGCGATCATCGCCGGCATCTTCGTCGTGCACGAGTCGAAGGACGAGCGGGCGAAGGGTCTCGACCCGCCCGGTGTGGTCGCGGTCACCGTCGGGCTGCTCGCGTTGGTGTTCGGCATCATCGAGGCTGCGCGTTACGGGTGGTGGAAGCCCGTCGGCGACCAGTCGATCGGCGGGTGGACCTGGCCGCTGCACGGTGTCTCGATCGTTCCCGTGTCGTTGGCGCTGGCCGTCGTGGTGCTGGGCGGGTTCGTGTGGCTCGAGCTCGCGCGAGTCGGGGCCGACCGTCCGGTCGTGTTCGACTTCACCGATCTGGTTCACCGCGGCTTCCGCTACGGCCTGATCAACACGACCGTGCTGGCGATGGGCGAGTTCGGCGCGTTCTTCGTGCTCCCGATCTTCCTGCAGGCCGGGCTCCACCTCTCGGCGATCCGCAGCGGTACGTGGCTCCTGCCTGCCGGTGTCATGGCCTTCGTCGGTGGCGGTATCGGCGGCCGCCTCAGCCGCCGCTTCGGACCCAAGTACGTCATCACCATCGGATTGACGTTCGAGGCGCTCGGCATCTGGCTCTACGTCGCGGCCTTCTCACACTCCACGACGTTCCTCGCGTTGCTCCCGGCGTTGATGCTGCACGGCATCGGGATCGGCTTCGCGACGAGTCAGCTCACCAACGTGGTGCTGAGCGACATCCCACCGCAAAAGGCCGGCTCGGCGAGTGGCGCCGCGGGCATGGTGCGCCAGGTCGGGACCGCGCTCGGCATCGCGCTCATCGGTGCGATCTTCGTGTCGCAGGCGACGAGTCACGTTCGGCACGACCTGGCCCGAGCGCGCGACATCCCGCCCGCAGTGCGCGCGCAGGTCGTGAACGGGGTCGGCGACGGCATCGGGGGCGGTGCTCCGCCGGGAGCCACGGCCACGCCGACCGGGCGCGAGGTCTCGGTCATCGTCTCGAACGGTGTCGCCGACGCGGCGCGCCCGGCGGTCGCGTTCGCGGGCGCCGTCGTGACCATCGGTGCGCTGATTTCGCTGCTCGTGCCGAACATCCCGGCCGAACCCGAGGTCCCTTCGGTCGATTGGTCGGCCGCAGGGCCAGCCGCGGAGACCGAACCCGACGCCGACTCCGAATTGGAGCCCTACGCCACCTCATGAACAAACGCGACGGTCCGGTGCTGATGCCGAGCGATGTGTCCCAGCGCGTGGGCCCCTTCGACCGGTTCGCGGGATGGTCGTCGAAGATCGCGAGTCGCGCCGCGTTCTTCACGTTCTGTGTGTTGCTCGTCGTCGTCTGGCTTCCGAGCTTCTTTCTGATCCGGAACCTCGACACCTGGCAGCTGATCATCAACACGGTGACGACGATCATCACCTTCTTGATGGTCGCGCTGCTCCAGAACAGCCAGACGCGAACCGATCAGGCGGTCCAGCACAAGCTCAACGCAATCGCCGACGGTCTCGGCGACCTCATGGATCACATTGCCGCCGGCGGCAACGACGCGGAGCTGCGCCACGACGTCGTCGAGTTGCGGGCCGCGGTCGGCGTCGAACTTCACGAGAGCTCGTCCCGTAACGGGGTCGGGCCCGAAACCCCCAGCTGACCGGAGCAACTACCGCCTGATGCCCGTACCGAACCCGATCGCAGGCTTCGGCCTCCCGACGCCGATCGCGCGGCGCTTCGAGGCAGTCATGTTCGACTGGGACGGAACGGCGGTGACCGACCGGAAGCAGGACGCGAGCGCGGTGCGGGCGGCGGTCGAGTCGCTGTGCGCGGCGGGCTGCGACATCGCGGTCGTGACCGGCACGCACTTCGAGAACATCGATTCGCAGCTCGGTGCGCGCCCGCCCGGCCCCGGACGATTGCTGGTCGCCGACAATCGCGGATCGGAGCTGTTCGAGATCGACCGCACCGGCGCCCGCCTCCTCTTCCGGCGCGAGGCCGGCGCGGAGGAGGACGCCGCGTTGACGCGCGCCGCGGAGCTGCTCGTCACGAGGCTCGCGGCGCGGGGCCTCGTGGCGGAGGTCGTGTCGCAGCGCCTGAACCGGCGCAAGATCGACCTGATCCCGCTGCCCGAGTGGGCGGATCCGCCCAAGGCGCAGATCGACGACCTGCTCCTCGCGGTCGAGCAGCGACTGCGCGCGGCGGGCATCGGGAGTCTCGCCGAGGTCGCGGAGCTCGCCGAGGACATCGCGCGTGAAGCAGGCCTCGCCGATCCCAAAGTCACGAGCGACGCCAAGCACGTCGAGATCGGGCTCACCGACAAGGCCGACTCCGCGCGGGCCGTGTACGAGCAGCTCTGGGCCGGCGGGACGCCACCGGAGCACGTGCTGGTCGGCGGCGACGAGTTCGGCGAGCTCGGCGGGCTGCGGGGGAGCGACGCCTTCATGCTCGTCGCGGGGGCCGCGGACGCGACGGTGTTCTCGGTCGGCGTCGAGCCCCACGGCGTGCCGGACGGTGTCGTGCATCTGCCCGGCGGACCGGAGCGGTTCCTCGACGTCTTGCACGACCAAGTGCTCCGCCGCTCGGAGCTTCCTCGCGTCGCCGAGCTCCCAGGTTGGTCGCTGGTCGTGCCCGCGTTCGCTCCGGAGCCGGAGCACGACCACGAAGCCCTGCTCTGCATCGCCGACGGCGTGATCGGTACGAACGGCGCGCCGCTGCTTTCGCATCCCGCCGCGCATCCCGAAGTGCTCGCCGCCGGGATCTACGACGGCGAAGGCCCGCTGACCGATCTGTTGTCGGGGCCGCGTTGGGCCGCGCTCTGGCGCGCGCTCGCACCCGGTGACCGCGTACGACGCGTGCTCGACTTGCGCGCCGGCGTGCTCGGCGAAGCGGTCGCCGGCGCGACGACCGCGACGAGCGTGCGGTTCTCGTCGTTCGCGCGGCCCGGCGTCGCGGTGTTGCGGGCCGAGGTGGATCCGCCGGAGAGCTCGGACCCGCTCCGGCCACCTCTCGATGCCGGGACCCACAGTGGCCGGGTGGATGGTTACGCGTGGACGGCGGTGGCCGGGAGCGACGGTTCGATCACGGCCGCGGCATGGCAGGAGCGCGACGCGACCCGCCTCGACCGCATCGCGGCGTACGTCCCCAGCCGCGACGGGCTCCAGCCCGAACGCGCGGCCGCGATACTCCGCGACGCGTGCGCAATCGGTTTCAACGGCTTGGCCGCCGAACATCGGCGCGAGTGGTCGCGGCGTTGGGAGAACGCCGACGTGTGTATAGCGGGCGAGGCGCAACTCCAACTCGACGTGCGCCTCGCCTTGTTCCACTTGATGTCGTCGGTCGCGGTGCGCGGCGAAGCCGCGGTGGGTGCGCGCGGGCTGAGCGGGCACGGCTATCGCGGGCACGTGTTCTGGGACGCCGATCTCTTCGTGCTCCCGTTCCTGGCCGCGACCGAGCCGGCCGCGGCGCGGGCGATGCTCGAGTACCGCAGCAACCGGCTCCCGGCCGCGCTCGCCGCGGCCCGCGCTGCGGGTCACCGGGGCGCGCAGTTCCCGTGGGAGTCCGCGGCGACCGGAGTCGACGTGACGCCGCGTGCGGTCAAGGACGCGACCGGGCACACCGTGCCGATTCGCACCGGTGCCGACGAGGTGCACGTCGTCGGCGACATCGCGTGGGCGGTGTGCTGTTATGTCGATTGGTCGGGCGACGACGCGTTCGCGCACGGTCGCGGGCGGCAGATCCTGGTCGAGACCGCGCGGTACTGGGCGTCGCGCGTCCGGCTCGATCAGAAGGGGCATGCGCACATCTACGGAGTGATCGGGCCCGACGAGTACCACGAGCCCGTCGACGACAACGCCTACACCAACGTGCTGGCGCGCTGGAACCTGCGCCGGGCGGCGGCGAGCGCGGTAGCGGTCGACGACGGCATGGTCGACGACGTCGAGGTGAAGAGCTGGCACGACATCGCCGATGCCCTCGTCGACGGGTTCGACCCGTCGACCGGCGTGTACGAGGAGTTCGCCGGCTTCTTCGACCTCGAACACACTCTCGTGCGCGATCTCGTGCCCGAGCGGCCGATCAACGCCGACCTGGTGCTCGGGCCCGATCTGGTGCACCGGTCGCAAATCGTGAAGCAGACCGACGTGTTGATGCTCCACCATTTGATTCCCGAGGAGCTCGAGCCGGGTTCACTCGCGGCGAATCTCGACTATTACGAACCTCGTACCGCGCACGGCAGCTCGCTGTCCTTGGGGATTCATGCCGGATTGCTCGCGCGCGCCGGGCGCCTCGACGCGGCGGTTGCCGCGTTGCGCACGGCGGCGGGCCTCGACGACAACGATCTGGTTTCGAACAAGTCGGGAGGTGTGCACCTCGGCGCGATGGGAAGTGTGTGGCACGCGCTCGCGTACGGGTTCGCCGGTCTCCGACCCGACGGTGACGCGCTCGCGATCGATCCGCACATTCCGCACGCATGGTCGGAGCTCGAGATCCGGGTGAAATTCCGCGGCGTGCCGATGCGGCTCCGCCTGGGCTCGAAAGCGGTCGTCGTACGCGCTCCGTCTTCGGTGACCGTGGTGGTCGGCGGACGGCGCGTTCCGTGCGCGGCGAGCGAGACGCACATCGAGATCGATTGACGCGAGGTCGCCGGCGCGTCAGGAATCGTGCTCGCCGGGAAACACGTCGGTCTCCGACTGGTGCCACACCGGACTGTCACCCGCAGTCTCGACGTTGAAGCCGTACTCGAACACGAGTGAGCCACCGAAGGTCGCGCCGATCGACACGAGGCCCGCGGTCACGATCGAGAGCACGAGGATCGCGACATCGGGATGCGTGCGCGTGTGGTACACGTTGAGCCGGAGCGCGATGTCGACGAGCGCGAGCACGGTGACGGTGATCATCGTCCAGGCGTGGGTGTTCGCGGTCCGACGGGCCTGGGTTCCCTTCTCGCTCGACCGCAGCCAGTCCCAGAATCCGGTGAGGGCCGTGAGGACCGACACCGCGGCGCCGCCGACGAACACGTAGGTGCCGGCGCGGAAGTAGTCGACTGCCCACGGGTCGTGTCGTCCGAGCGACGCGATGACGTCGAGTGCGGCCCCGAAGATGTACGCGGCGATGGGGAAATCGGTAAGCGGCGGGTGCGTCGGCTTCCCCGACCAGCCGCGCAACCCCTTGAACTTTCGGCCCCGCAACGTCAGGGTGGGCCGGACCGAGAACCTGCGCATCACCGCGCTCCATTCCGACGAACGTGCCGCGTCGCCAGCCGCGTACCCGGCAAGGTCCCGCAGTAATCGCAGACCCTCATCGGGATCAATAGGGCAATGGCTCGATGTGGAGCTCGTGGTCCCAGTCGTAGAGGCCGATCAGTCGCGCGCAGGTCGGGGAGAGGTTCCGCACCACGAGCGTGTGACCGCGGCGGGCGGCGTACTCGGTTGCATTTACGAGCACGTGGTACCCGGCCAGGTCCACGAACGTGAGCGCCGAACAGTCGACGCTCACGAGTGCCTCGTCGGCCGCATCGATCGTTTCGTGAAGCTCGAGGTTGAACGCGGGTGCGGTCGCGAGGTCGATCTCGCCTACCGCTTTGCACGCACCAAGCATCCTCGCCTGCCCTTTGCGTCGGGCGAAAAGCCGGGGTCCGGGGCTTCGTCGCGTTCGGTATGCGGGAGCAACCTACTCGCGACCCGCGCCTCCGGAAACGGCGCCAATTTTCGGCCGATCGCGGCAGGGATCGGCGGAAATTGGAGTTTGCGACGTTGGTGAAGAATGCACCATTGTCATGCTCCCGCCGGGGCTTGGCGGATCTGTACGCCGGGCGCGTTCGAGCGCAGCGGATGCCAGGTACCGGAGGGCGTCCACTCCTGGCCGCCGTAGCGAATGCTCGTGATGCGGTACTGCTGAGCGTGGCCGACGAGCCACGTCGCGATCGTCCAGCCGCGCGTCGGAGGGACGCGCACGGCCACGGTCGGTCCGCCGAGCTGCTGCGCCAGCGCGGGCACCGGCGAGCCGACCGGCTGGAGCGAGCGCCGGAGCGGGAACTCGCACGCGAGTCCGGCTCGCGCTTCGCCCGTGGCCGCGATCGCGAGGGCCCTCGCCAGTGGCTCCCACGACGCGTACGCCTCGGGTGCGTCGCTGTGCTGCACGGCCTGGGCGGCATCGGTCACCGACATGGTCTGCCAACCGTGCACCTTCGCGAGCGCCTCGAAGAAGGCGGTCGCCGCGTACGCGGGCTTCATGATCTGCGCGTTCGTACCCCAACCTTGCGACGGGCGTTGTTGGAAGAGCCCGACCGAGTCTCGGTCGCCGTACGAGAGGTTGTGGAGCTGCGACTCCTGGAGCGCGGCCGCGAGCGCGATCGTGACGGCGTGGTCGGGCAACGCGAGCCGCTTGCCGACCACGGCGATCGTCGTCGCGTTCGCTGCTTGCGCGAGATCGATGGAGTACGGCGACGGTCCGGTCGTGACTCGACACCCGGACGGAGTGGCCCGCTCGTTGCCGAGCGACGCCCAGATCGCGGCGGCCGCGACGACGACCACCGCGGCCAGCGCGAGCGCCGACGCGCCATAGACCACGCGGCGGCTCCGCCGCGTGCGCCGGGGCTCGACGCCTCCGGCGGCACCGGTGGAACCCATCTTTCGACGATACCCGTGGTGACGCGCGAATCGGTCGCGCCGCCGGCCCGCCGCCGCATCGCTACATTCGGCGGGTGCCCGGCGAATGGTTCGAGTGGAACTGGGACGAGACGCTGTTCGCGAGCGCCGCGCCGCACTACGACCGGGGTCGCCTGCCGTACTCGCCGGAACTCGCCGACGCGTTCGAGCGCGCGCTCGACCTCGACGGACACGGTCGACTCCTCGACGTCGGCTGCGGTCCGGGAACGGTGACGCTTCCCCTCGCTCGGCACTTTCGCGAGGTGACCGGTCTGGACCCCGACGCGGGCATGCTCCGCGAGGCGCGACGACTTGCTTCCGCGCGCGGCGTCGAGAACGCGGTGTGGGTGCAGCTGCGCGGCGAGGATCTTCCGCGCGCGCTCGGCCCCTTTCGCGTCGTCACCTTCGCGGCGTCGTTCCACTGGATGGATCGGCCGCTCGTGGCGGCGCGGGTCCGAGCGATGCTCGATCCCGGCGGCGCGGTGGTGCATGTCGACAACCGGCATCAGGACCGACTCGAGCCGGCGGGCGCGTTCCCGCCGCCTCCTCGTGCCGAGATCGACGCGCTCCGTCGCGAGTACCTGGGTGGCGACCGGCGGGCCGGGCAGACGGTGCGGAACACCTCACCCGGCGACGAAGACGAGGTCTTTCGGGCGGCCGGTTACGCGGGGCCGCAACGGGTCGTCGCCCCCGACGGCCGCATCGTCACCAGGACCGTCGACGACGTCGTGCACGAGACGCTCTCGATGTCTCAGACGGCGCCTCATCTCTTCGGGAGCCGCTTGCAGGAGTTCGAGTCCGACCTGCGGCGCATGCTCCTCGCGGCGTCGCCGCCGGGCGCCTTCTCCGAGCGCCTGCCCGACAACGAGCTGAAGATCTGGCGCCCGGTTCGGCCCTAGGGAGGGCGCGTCTCAGTCGCTCAGCGATTGAACGATCGCACGTTCGATCTCGGCCTCGGTCGGCGTGTCGGTG
>Ga0265325_10000446_pt1 | contig 29720 bp, 21 predicted proteins | sample 41420metaG_FD_202090 | JGI IMG/M metagenome (GOLD analysis project Ga0265325, IMG submission 202090) | Rhizosphere microbial communities from Carex aquatilis grown in University of Washington, Seatle, WA, United States - 4-14-20 metaG | ecosystem: Host-associated > Plants > Roots > Rhizosphere... | reverse complement strand
GACACCGACGTCATCCTCGGCAGCGCGGGCGCCGACCAGCTCATGGGCGGTCTCGCCGGCTCGGTCACCCTCAACGGCGGCCCCGGAAACGACACGTTCTGCCAGGGCGCAGACGTGTACAACAGCGGCACCGACATCCTCATCGGTGGCGGCGGCGTCGACACGGTCGACTACAGCAGCCGAACCGCGATTCTGACGGTCGTCATGGACAAGTCGACCCCGAGCGGCGACCCCCTCGGCAACGCGAGCAAGGGCGAAGCCGACATCATCGGGACCGACGTCTCGAACATCAAGATGGGCAGCGGCAGCAGCACCTACACCGGCAATAACCTGAACAACACGTTCTTCGTCGGAACGGCCGGCACGAGCGTCGTCAACGGCATGGCCGGCGACGACATCCTCAACGAAGGTCTCGACGCGGCCAACGGCGCTTCGGAGACGTTCCACGGCGGCGCAGGTACGGACCTCGTCGACTACAGCGCGCGCACCGCCGCAATCACGGCGACCATGGACGGTACGACCAAGGGCGGCGACGGCGCGGGCACCGAGCAGGACGTCATCGACGTCGACGTCGAGAACCTCTACGGCGGAACCAACGGCGACACGCTGGTCGGCAACGACCTCGACAACGACATCGAAGGCAACGGCGCGAGCGCCAGCTTCGACGTAGTCGCCGGAATGCTCGGCAACGACACCCTCGTCGGAAGCGGTCCGACGGTCGTCGCGCTCGGCACCACCGTCGACGCGAAGCTCCACGGCAACGACGCCGCGGATACGGCCGAACCCGGTGCGTTCAACATCTGCATCGACGTCGGGGCGGGAACCCCGGTGGCTGCCAACACGGCCAACTGCGAAGTCCTCCAGTAATTCGAATCGGACCTTGCTAGGAGTGGCGGTGCGACCTGGTGTCGCACCGCCGCTTCGGCTTTTTGTGGCTTCGAGTTCGTCCCCTGCGACGAGGCCCTGACGCGGGCCGTCACGGGGTTGACGTTTTTCGTCGTGAAACGGGGCGGTAGAAGCAGGCCGAGTCCCGCCGGATCGATGGCATTGGGGGTGCAGTGTCTCTAGGCCGAGAGGAGCTCGCAATGGCGATTCGGAGACTCGGTTGGTGGCTCACGGCGGCAGCGGCCATGGTCGCGTGCAAGGCTGGCGGAGTAGCGGCTTCGCGCACGGGAGGACCCGGTAGCTCCGCGTCGAGCTCCGGCGGGCAAGGCGGCCCCGTGGGAGGTTCGCCGACGCCGGCGTCCAACGGCCAGCTCACCGTGACTCTACAGAACAGCGGGCGTCACGGGTACGACTTGCTTTTCACGATCCAGGGTGGCGACTCCACGGGCCAAACGACCGAAGCGCAAGTTCAGCTCCTCGACGCGACCAACGCGCCGGTGGTCGCCTTCGACACCAATTGGGACGGACTGCCCGACTCGGCGCAGAAGCGCCTTCACTTCGATCAATCGACGCTCGGGCAAAAGAACTTCAAGCAGACGATCACTCTGCCGCAGCTCTATGCGCAGGCCCCGACCGTCGCGTCGGCCATCGTCGCGCTCTCCGACGCGAACGGCACGCTCTCGCCTTCGGTTACCGCGACGCTGCTCCCGCAAGCGATCGCCAAACAGGGCGACCGGTGCGATACGAGCGACATCGCCGATCGCTGCACCGACGGGCTTTGGTGCACAGGAACGCCGGCGACCTGCCAAATGGCGGCGCCTCCCTCGCTGACCCACGTCGCCTATTACGGCGGCAATAGCCCCTCCGAGCTCATTCTGGGCAGTGACCAGGGCGAAGACCTCTCGAGCCTGCGCATCGACTTCCTCGATTCGAACAACAAGCCCGTCATCGTCGACCTCAGCGGCGACAACACCCCCGGGTCGTCGGCCATCGTCGACGTGAGGTCCGCCGCGGGGCAGACGTTCTTCTTCGAGAACGATCCGGTCTCCGCGTTCACCGCCGTCGTCCCGAAGATTCAAGTGACGCCGACCGATTCGTTGGGTCGCGTCGGAGCCCCCGTCATGGCGACGCTCGCCGTGCAACCCACGCTCGCCGCCGAACTGTCGTGCGACGCATACGGGTTCACTTCGTGCGTGGCCGGCACCGCCTGCTCTCCCGGAGTCCCCGGCATTACCAACCGGTGTACGGGCCTTTCGGTCTTGCAGACTGCCAAATGCGCCGCCGCGCCGCAGGCAACCAGCGCCGGTTTGCTGTCGGCATGGGGCGCGGTCAGCGGCATCAGCGTGTGGGATCCCCCCCCGGGCTGCGCGCCGGCGACCGCCGTCGGACACCCGGAGGGCGTCGTGATGCTCACTCTTACGCAATCGGTGAGCGCGCTCACGATCTCGACCGCGACGCCCGAAACGAACTTCAACACGGTCGTTTACGTCTTGCCCGCGTGTGCCACCTCGTCGAGCAGCGCAATGGGCTGCAACGACGATGCGCAAGGCTATTCGTCGACGGTGACTCTCGCGAACGTTCCCGCGGGCAGTTACGCCATCGTCGTTGATTCGGTCACCCAGCAAACCGGGCAGTTCGGACTCGCGATCACCGCGATGTGATACCCGCTCATCGCATCCAGCCGCCGGGCTCGTAGTAGTAGACTCCGTCGCGCACGATGTAGCGCGGAGGGCGCCAGCGGGCCCCTCCCGGTCCGGCTTCCCAATGTCCGGGAATCCAAGTGTATTGCATCCCGGTCCAGTGCCAGTAGCCCGGAACCCACACCGCACGCGGACGAAGCGGCGGCGGAGGGGCTTCGAGCATGGGCGCCGGAGGCGGCCCGGTCACGGCGAACCCGGCGAAGGGCGGCGGCCCTGCCGCCACGACGCACGCGTCGGCGAACGCGACCGCGATGATGACGATGAGAAAAGCCTTCTTCATGCTAAGAGCCGCTCGGCTCCACTCACCTTACCACTCCGGCGCCGAGCTACCGCTCTTGAGGCCGCGATGAGCGACAACGAACTTCGAGACGAGATCGCCCAGCTTCCAGCGCCGCTCCGCGCGAAATTGAATTCCGCCGGATTCGACGCCGAACGGCTCATCGCGCTCGCCAGGCCGCTTCAAGCCCGTGCTCGCGGCGAAGCGACCGCGGGCCGCGACGAGCGCAACCGAGTGGGAGGACTGGTCGAACCGCCGCGGCCGGAAGACGTCGTAGACGCCCCCGTCCCCGGCTCGCCGGACCACGCGCGAGTCACGGCCTCCGGGCTCGAAGTCGTACGCAATCGCCAGATCGCGTTTTGCGTGCTGGCGGGCGGAATGGCCACGCGAATGGGCGGCGTCGTCAAGGCCATGGTCGAGGCGCTCGACGGTCACACGTTTCTCGATCTTCGACTGCGCGAGAACGCAACCTGGTCGGAGCGCGCGGGCTCGGCGGTGCCGCTTTGGCTGATGACGAGCGAGGCGACCGACCGGCCCATCCGCGATGAGCTCGCACGACGTGGTGCCGGGCCTCACGTCGCGACGTTCGCGCAAGACATCGGTCTTCGCCTCACTCCCGACGGACATCTGCTGCGAAGCGAGGACGGAAGCGCCAGCACCTACGCTCCCGGACATGGAGACTTGCCCGACGCCCTCGCGCGCTCGGGCCTCCTTTCCGATTTCGTGGCCCGCGGAGGCAAATTCGTGTGGATTGCAAATCTGGACAACCTCGGAGCGTCCCTCGACGCGGCGCTTCTCGGGTGGTTCAGCGAGCGACGAGCCGACCTCATGGTGGAAGTCGCACCCAAAGTCGCCGGCGACCGCGGCGGCATTCCCGTTTGGGCCGACGCGCGCGATCGCAGTGGACAGGTCGTGCGCCGACTGCAGGTGCTCGAGGAGTTCCGGCTTCCGGAGGGGTTCGACGCGGCTCGCGTCCGTGTGTTCAACACGAATACGTTCCTCGTCCGGGCCGAAGCGCTCCTGCGTGTGCAAGTCCCTTGGAGCTGGTGCGAAGTCGAGAAAAAGGTGGGAGACCGCGTCGCGGTGCAGTTCGAACGGCTGCTTCAGGAGCTGACGGGTGCGATGTCCGCCGTGTACGTGCGCGTTCCCCGCGAAGGGGCGGTCTCGCGGTTTCTGCCGGTGAAGGACCATCATGAGCTCGCGATCCGTCGCGACGACATCCGAGCCGTCGCGGCCGCACGCGGAATGATTTGACCGCGAGGGGGGATGGCTCGGGCGGCGGTCTCGATGAGCGTTCGACTTGTCTGGTGGCGCCGAGACGATCGACTATTCTCGACCACCCAATGCGCGCACGCACGATCGGCTCCCTCGTCGTCGGACTCGTGGGGCTCGGACAGCATCGCGCACTGGCGGACCCGCTCCCCACGAGCGCCGAACACATCGCGACCCCCGGTCGAAGCGTGGCCGCGGACGACACGTCCGACGCGATCGTCCTCAATCCGGCGAATCTTGCTTGGCTCCCGGCGCCGGAGGCTCGGTGGACGTGGGTCAACTGCCCGGACGAGGCAATCAAAGTAGGCTGTGGGCACGCCTGGCAGGTCGCCACGCCGCTCTGGTTCGGCCTCTCGACCGGGCTCCGGGTCGATCTCGTGCAGCCCCCGTGGGGATCACCGGGCGTCGGAGTCGGCTTCCCGTATCGAGACTTCGACTTCGCGTGGATCGCCTGGGGCCTCGCTGCGCGCCTCGGCGATCGTGCCTCGTTCGGAGTGTCGCTCGAGCGCTCGTATTCTCAGAACGCCTATGTCGACGGACTTTTTGGGGTCAGCGCCGCACTCTCCTGGCGACCGGACCCGCACTTCGCCTTCGCCGCCGTGGCGCATGACTTCAACCGGCCGAGCCCCACGCCCGTGCCGGCGCCCTTCGGGCAGAGTCTGCCGGTGCTCGACGCCCGCTACACGCTCGCGCTGGCACTTCGACCGACGGGCCGCCGCGACGTCGACCTCGGTTTCGAGGTCCAATACTGGCAGGGCTCGGACCAATGGACACCGCGGGCGACCCTCGGCGTCGACGTCCCGTCCTTCGGGCGGCTGCTCGGCGGCGTCGAGGTCGCCCAACTCGCGAACGATTCGCGGCGTGGTGTCGTCGGAACCGCAGGGCTCGAGGTCCACTTCGCCGGACTCGGAGCAGGCGGAGGGGCACTCTTCGGCAATGGCCTCGGCAGTAGCGGGACCGCGGCCGAGTACGTCACGGCGTCGATCACCGGTTACGCGCAGCCCGGCTTGCCGAGGCCCGCGCGCTCGGTTTGGATCCGGCTGGAAAGCACGCCGTCGACACGCGGACACGTCGCCCTCTTGCGAAGGCTTTGGGCGCTCGCGGAAGAGCCCAACACGGAAGCGGTGACGCTGGTGCTGCGCGCCGAGCCGGCGAGCTCGTTCGCGCACGCCGAGGAGCTGGCTGACGCGCTCCGGGTCCTTCGCGCGCGACACAAGAAAGTTCTCTGCTCGTTCGAGGATGCCGCGGCCAAGGCGCTTTACGTCTGCGCGAACGCGGACCGTGTCCTCGTCACTCCGGCAGGCGGCGTGCGCTACGCGGGGCTGGCGGCCCAGTACATTTACCTCAAGGGCCTGCTCGACAAGATCGGCGTTCGGGCCGAGTTCGTCCGCGTCGGGCCCCACAAGACGGCGCCGGAGCAGTTCACCAACGAGCACGGCGGACCGGTGGCAGCCGAAGACTACGAAGACCTCCTGCGAAATCAGGAGGCCGTGTTCGTCCGCAACATGTCTCTCTATCGGCACCTGAGTGAAGAGCGCATTCGAGAAGAGACGCGCAAGGGCCCCTTCATCGCCGCCGAGGCAAAAGCGGCTGGCTTCGTCGATGGGTTCGCCTTCGACGACGAACTCGAGCGCGCGACGCGAGAAATCGTCGGGCATGATTCGCGATACGTGAAATACGAGGACGAGACGAAGGCGCCGAGCGCGTTCGGCGTGCCTCCGAAAGTCGCGATTCTCTATCTGGATGGCGACATCGTCGACGGCCGGTCGCAGCACATCCCGATCCTCGACATGCGGCTCGTGGGCTCGTACTCGATGGCCGAGACGATCAAGCAGCTCCGGGAAGACTCGAGCGTGCGCGCCGTGGTCCTGCGAATCGAGAGTCCAGGCGGGTCGTCGCTCGCGAGCGACGTCATGTGGCGCGAGCTCGTACTCCTGGGGAAGAAGAAGCCGCTAATCGTTTCGATGGGGACCCTCGCGGCGAGCGGCGGATACTACGTCGCGACTGCGAGCAAGAACATCTTCGCGCTGCCACTGACCATCACCGGGTCGATAGGCGTCTTCTACGGAAAGGCCGACGTGAGCGGGCTACTCGGCAAAATCGGGGTGACGTTCGACACGTACAAGACGGCCCCGCGCGCCGACGCGGAGTCCCTGTTCCGCGGCTTCACACCCGATGAGCAGCAGGAGCTCCACCGCAAAGTCGAGCAGTTTTACTCGACGTTCCTCGATCGGGTGAGCCAGGGGCGCCACCTGACTCGCGAGCAGATCGACGCAGTCGGGCGCGGTCGGGTGTGGACCGGGCAGCAAGCGCTCGAGAAGGGGCTCGTCGATCATCTGGGCGGCTTGCGCGAAGCGCTCGAGGCCGCCCGCGCCGCCGCCTCGTTACCGGCCGACGCTCCGATCGAGGAGGCGCCGCGCGAGAGCGAATCGCTGCTCGAGACGGTTATCAACGCCGTCGGCGGCAGCGGCCGATCGGCGACACCGCTGGAGACGCTTCCCCCCGCGCTGATGGGGCTCGCGCGCGCCCTCGCGCCCCTTCTCGTGTATCGCGCCGACCAACCGCTCGCCCGTTTCGAGGGGGTCGACGCGGACTGGTAGCCTCACGGAGCTGCTCGCAGCACGAGCACCGTCACCTCGGGAGCGGCCCCCAGACGCAGCGGCGGTCCGGTCGTTCCGAGCCCCGGGCTCACGTACAGCGTCGAGCGCCCGCGCCGGTAGAACCCGAGGCGATAGCGGTGTGCCAAGTTGGCGAGGCCCAGCGCCCGCGCAGCGAAAGGCACGGCGATTTGCCCGCCGTGCGTGTGGCCGCTGAGAACGACCTCGACCCCCGCGTCCGCCGCCTGGTCGAAGCGGTCGGGGTCGTGTGCGAGGAGAACGGCCGTGACCCCGTCGGGGCGTCCGCGGAGCGCGCGATGGAGGTCGTCTCGGCGGGTCCACGTGTCGTCGATCGCTGCGAGCCAGAGGGTCGCGCCGTCGCGCGAGATTGCGACCCCTTCGTTGCGCAAGACGTTCACGTTGCGCTCGCGCAAGAGAGAAATGAGCGGCTCGCCGTCGCCGAAGTAGTCATGGTTGCCCATCGACGCGAATACGCCCAGCTTGGCACGCAGCGCGCCGATGACCTCGGCCACCTCAGCGTGATACTCGGTCCCGCTCGTGACCATGTCGCCGGTGACCACGGCCAAGTCGGGCGCGCACCGGTTCGCAGCGCGCGACCATGCGAGCCCCCACGCCTTCGGCGTCAGCGTCCCGATGTGCAAATCGGAGAGCTGGGCAATCCGTAGCCTGTCGAAGCGCGGGTCGAGACCGGGGACGGGCACTTCTCGCTCGACGACGTGAAACCACCGCCGCCGGACGAGGATTCCGTAGCCGCAGACGACGAGACCGGAGAGATAGCTCCCCATGTACCAGCCCATCGGCAGGTGGAGGGGCCCCCCGCGCACGGCGTCGACGAACGGAGCGACCAGCGTGGCGATGAACGAGGGAATGAACGCCCAGACGGCGGCGCACCAGTGGATGAAGTAGGGAATGTCGACGAACCGCACAATCGCGGCGTGGCGCTTTCGGTCGGGCATCCCGGCCCGCGCCCGCCCGAGAAACAAGGACGTGCCGAGCACGGCCCAAGCGCACCCGACGACCCAAGGCGGCGCCCAGGCGCTTCCAGGGTACGGACCGATTCTGCGGAACAGCTCTGCGACTCCGAGCCCGACGGGCACGTGCACGACGACGGTCGCGGCGAAGAGTCCGAGCAAGAACTTGGACATCCGCGCCCGACGCCGGTGCGCTCGAGGTGCCACGGACTCGACGCCGCCCCGAGCGGTAGAGGGGGTCATCCGGCCCGGAGCCCCTCGATGACGGCACCGTCGTCGCAAATCGCGCGCAGGACGCCGGGCGCCGGCCAAAGGGCTACGACCGACGAGGACAAACCGAGCTCGGTGCCCATTCGGATCCAACTGCCCTCGGTTCGCCGAAGCAGCCGAGCTTTGGCGGAGCCCGCCCAGGCGACCCCCTCCGGGTCGACGCCGAGCGCGAAGAGGTCGCGCGTCGTCTGCACGGGCTCGAGTTGCGGCTTGAGCCGCGGGGCGAGCGCGAGCGCGTGACCGCCTGCTCCGATCGTGACCGCCCCCCCCTCCGGTAGAGCGGCGATCGAGTGCAAGTTGCCCCCGCAGACCGACCCCAGATACTCGGGCACCCCGAGCTCCACCCGAACGAGCCCGCCCAGATCGCCACAGGCGACGATCTCTCCGGAGCGGAGACGCGTGACTCCGCGCAGCCGTGCGCACGCCGGAACCTCGGACAGAAGCGCGAGCCTGCCTCGCGAGAACTGGGCGACGACGCCCAACGTCGGTCGGCTTTCCCCTGCCCCCCGCCCGACTCGAGGCGCCGGCCGTTCCCCGACGAGCGTGACCATGGTCCCCGGGGCATCCACGTGCGCCCCGAGGAATGAGGTCTCCGAGTCCGGCAAGGGCCAGCTCTCCAGCCCCGCTCCGGGCACGAGTCGGCCAGCCAACCCGCCGGAACCGAAGGCGATGAGGTCGCCCGGACGCAGCCAAGCCAACCCGAGCACACTTCGCGCATCGACCTCGGAAAAAGCGGGAGACCGGGTCCACCCCGACCGTTCCCAACGGAGGATGCCGGCAGCCCCGACGGCAACGGCCGCTTCTCCGCCGACGTCGAACACCGCCCCCCGCAGCGCCTTCGGTCCGATCGGCGGAACGCGAATGCGCCAGGTCCAAGCCCGAGCGGGCGACCCTTGTCCGCGCTCGGTGGGCGCGGTCGGCAGGCGCGATTTCGAATCGACCGCTTCACGAGATCGCGGAGGCACGAGCCCGGGACGCGGCCCGAACGGAGGCGGGGCCGGCAGGTCCATCGCGGTCGGAACGTCGGTCGCCGTCGCGGCGATTCCGTGGGGCGGCGTTGGCCGCGACAAAGCTTCGCGTAGGAGCGGTTCGACGGCGCCCCAGAGGGCCCCGATCGACGGATGGCGGTCGGTCGGCTCGGCCGCGCTCGCTCGGAAGAGGAGGGCGTCGAGGCGCTCGACCAGATCCGGTCGCGTCGCGAGCTCACGGGGAAGAACGCCGCGGGTCTTCAGTAGACTCGGCCTCGGCCCGTTGAGGAGCCTCGTTACGACCACCAGGGGATTCTCGCCGTCTCCGTGGGGGAACGCTTTCACCCCGCTCAGCATTTCGTACAGAATCGCGGAGAAGGAGAATACGTCGGTGCGCGCGCTCACCCGCCGGTTGCCCTGCTCGAACTGCTCGGGGGGCGCATAGCCGAGCGTCGCCCCGGCCAGGGACGTCGTCCGCCCGAGGCCGACTTCGACCACTTTGGCCAAGCCGAAATCGGTGACCTTGGCGACTTCCGCGCCGCCTTCTGTGGCGAGCAGGACGTTCGACGGCTTCAAATCGCGGTGGACGATCTTGTGCGCGTGCACGTCCTCGAGCGCGAGGACAATCTGCCGGGCGATTCGGAGCGTGCGGTCGAGCGCCATCCCGACGCCGCGGGTGGGCTCGAGCACTTGTTCGAGGGTCGGCCCGCGAACGTACTCCAGAACGGTGAACGGGAGCTCGATCGGTTCGCCCCCGGAAGGGGGGGACAGCCGCGCCGCGGCGTGGTCGAAGAAGCGAACGACGTGGGGATTGGGCCGCGCCGCCTGTCCCAGCATTCGAAGAACCTGAGCTTCGCGCTGGAACCGCACCAGCGCTTCGGGCGTGACCGCGTCCGGCCGGAGTACCTTGACGATGACGAGATAGCCGCTCGGGTCGTCCCAGTTTGCGCTGAACACCCATCCCTGGCCCCCCTCGCCGACCCGCTCGCGCACGTGATACTGGCCGCCCCCGGTTCCGTGGAGCACCTGGCCCGGCAGCCAATCACGAAGCCCGATCAGGCGCGAATCAAGCGGCTGCATGGTGGCGCCAACGCGGGCGCATGGAACGCTCTCACACCCCGAGGAGCTTGACGAGCGTCTCCTTGTTCGTGACTCCCACGTGAGTGCCTGACACCTTGCCGTCCTTGAATACGAGCACGGTAGGGACGCCCCGAATCCCGAACTTGCTCGCGACCGCGGGCGAATCGTCGATGTCGAGCTTTCCGACGCGAGCCTTGCCCTTGAACTCGTCAGCCAGCTTCTCGACGATCGGCTGGAGCGCCTTGCAGGGGCCGCACCAGACTGCGCTGAAGTCGAGGAGAAACGGAACCGGCGACTTGAGCACTTCAGTGTCGAAGTTCAGGTCGTTGATTTCGAGGACGTTTGGACCAGCCATGGGCTCTACTCTCCGCGGTCTATTTATAATGCTGCGATGACCGCCTGTCGATCTGGGTTGCTCGATAACGCGGCGTCGTCGGCTCCGCCAGCCGAGGGAAGCTCGGGCGGCGACAGCGATCGCTCGAAATTTGGCCCTTTGCCTGCGCTCGCCGCATCTTCGGCGAGGAGGCCGACGATGAAGGACGAGTCTACACCCCCGCGCGCGCCCGACCAGACCAGGAAACCGTATCGAGGACCCGAGCGCCGTCGCCACCGCGTATTCGTGACGCGAAACACCGAATACCACTTCCGAGACGGAGTCTGCGTCGCCGTCCGCGATCGGCGGACAGGCGGTTTTTTGCAGGGGCATCTCGCGCTTTCCCGCCCTCTGCACGGGGGAATACGGTTCTTCGCAAATGGCGCAATCTCCCCGAATCCGGGCGAGCCGCGTCCCGGTGAGTCGCTTTACTTTGCAAGCGAAGAGCGCGACCTCGTCACGAGCCCGCTCGAGCGTATCGAACGGCCGAGCAAAGAGCTGGCTCGCGGTTACACGACGCGTAAGAACGGCTGAACCGCCGAAAGGGGCCCGCGACGACGTTCATGCGCGCGGGCCCCGTTCGTCGTAGCTTTGTCTTCGCATGCTCGTCGTTCCGCCTCGCGCAGAGCTTCGCCACCGCCCGCTCGACACGCAGCGCGCGGTCCTTACGCCCGTGGAGGCCGCGGACGCCTCGGATCTCTGGCAAGCGGTCGATGGATCGCGCGCCCATCTCGAGAAGTGGCTCCCCTGGGTCCCGTTCAACACCGACCTCGACGCGAGCTGGCGGTACTGCGAGGCGAGCGCCAGTGACTGGGACCACGGGCGAGCCCTCCGCTTTTCGATCCGGGAGCGCAACACGCGGCGCTTCCTCGGCGTCGTAGGGCTGGAGTCCATCGCGCATCTGCATCAGAGCGCGGAGCTCGGTTACTGGCTTCGGGCCGACGGCTCGCGCCGCGGATACATGACCGAAGCCGCGCGAGCCACGGTCGGGTGGGCGTTCAAACGGCTGAACGCCCACCGCGTCCGTGTGGCGGCCGCGACGGACAACTTCGCGTCGCTCGGCGTGATTCGGCGGCTCGGATTTCGGTTCGAGGGGATCGCGCGGGAGGCCGAGCGGTGCCAGGGGCGGTGGCTGGACCACGCGCTCTTCGCCATGATCGCGACCGACCCGGTGGCGCCCGTGTAGGCCGGGTCTTCCAAGCTGCGGCGCGCCACGATCCCTGCCCAACATCCTGCGCTCCGTGCTCACGTACCGACAAGTACGCTCCGCGCGAACCACCTAATCGTTTTCTTCGCGTGTGCCGTTTTCCATCGTGTGTTTCCTTGCCGAACGTGCGCTCCGGTCTTCCTCGCCGGAGTGCTGCTCACCGGCCGGAGCGCTACGGCCGATCCCCTCCGGTGGCACTTGGAGCTGGGCGGCGCACACGCGGTCGGCGACCCCCAGGGGTCGGAATTCGGCCCAGGGGGAGAAGGGCGACTCGCGGCCGAGCTCGCGCTCGGGCGGGCGATCGGACTGCAAGTCGAAGGCGGCTCGCTTTGGCTCGGACACGCCAGCCCGCCGGCCGATCCATCGATCGCGGATCACGGCGACGGAACCGCTGTCTTCGCGATGGGCGGCGTCCACGTACGGCCGTTCACCGAGGTCGCCGGTCCCTGGCTCGACGCCAACGTGGGGTACGTGCGCACGGGTACACTCGATCGCGTCGGATTCGACGCGCACATCGGGTACGACTGGCGCGTCGGCCAGGACCGGTGGGATGTAGGTCCCTACGCCGGCTACCTGCAGGTCGTGCAGCCCGGCGAGACGCTCCGCCCTGGCGATGCGCACATCGTGTCGGTCGGTATCCACGTTGCGCTCGGTGCCAAGCGCATCGGGCCGCCCGCGGGCTTCGCCGCCGAGCCTCCAGCTCCTCCGGAGCCGCCTGCCCCGGCTCCCACCATGCCCGAAAGCGATCGCGACGCAGACGGCGTCGCCGACGCGAGCGACGCCTGTCCCGACGTTCCCGGCGTACCGACCCGTGACCCGACGACGAACGGATGCCCTCCATCCGACGTCGTGCGGGTCGTCGACAACCGAATCGAATACGGCCAGGTCGTTCTCTTCGATACGGGCAGCACGGTTCTCGCAACCGATGCATGGGGCGTCGTGCAGCGCCTGGCTGACTTCATCAACGCGAATCCCCAGTACGAGCGCGTGAACATCGGGGGGCACGCGGACGAGCGGGGCCCCGAGGAACTCAACCGTCGACTCTCGCAGGCCCGCGCCGACGCGGTTCGCGAAATCCTGGTCCGCTTCGGGGTGAGCGCGGCGCGGCTGACGACCGAGGGCTTCGGCTTCAGCCATCCCCGTGCGCAAGGGCATACCGAGGATGATTGGCGGCAGAACCGTCGCGTCGAGTTTCAGATCTCCAAGATTCGTGACGCCCACGGAACATCGACGACTCCGGGCACGCCCGGAGGGCACCCATGAAGAGCCGGTCGGTCTTGCACGCGGTCCTCACGTTGCTTTTCACGGTCTTCGCGATCGGAACGCTCGCGGCTGGCTGCGGCGTGGACAATTCGCTCGTGGGCGGGAGCTGCGCCGCCGGCTACACGCAGTGCGGTCTACGCTGCGTCAAGCTCGGCAGCGACCCTGGAAACTGCGGTGCGTGCGGGCTGGCGTGCCAATCTGGCTCGGCGTGCAACGAGGGCGTCTGCCTTTCGCTGGACGCATCGGCGGACTCCCTGGCGGAAGACGCGCCGGACGGGGCGACGCCGCGCGATGGCTCGGTCAACGACGGCGAGACCGGCGGCGCGACGAATGCAGAGGGGGGCGCGGCGGATGCGGACGGGGGCGCGACGAATGCAGAGGGGGGCGCGACGGACGATGCCGCGTCACCCGACGAGGGCTCGTTCGAAGCCCCCGACGCAGCGAGCGCCTCCGAACCCGACGCGAGCGCCATCGGCACCGGCGATGACAGCCCGCCCGATGACAGCGCCACGCCCGTCGATCCAATCGACGGGGTGGACCCGACCTCCAGCGACGGCGCGGCCGACGACGCGACCGCGAAACCGAACGACGACGGCGGCGACGACTCCGGTGACATGGACGCCGCGGGTCCCATCGAGGCCGCCCCCGATTCGGCGTCCGACGGCGGGACGCCGAGCGATTCGAGCGACGCTGGCGCGCCGGCGGAGGCCAGCAATCCCTGCGCCGTACCGCTCGCATTCTGCGGGGGAGGCTGCATCGACGTCTCCGGCGACCCTCTCAATTGCGGCGGCTGCGGCGTCGTATGCGCGTCGCAGCTTTGTGACGACTCCGCGTGCGTCGGCGCGGCAAGCGGCGGCATCGTGTACATCGGCCACGACTACACGACGACCCTCACGGGAACGGCGCAGGCGCGCGTCATCTCGAACGCCGTGTTCGTTCCCGAGAGCAACCCGCTCCGTGTTTTGAGCTACGAGCGCTACGCGAACACCACGGCGGTCACGCAAGTGGGCGCCATCCTTAGGGGCGTCGCTCGCCAGGAGGGTCGCACGCTGACCATCACCAGCACGGCCAACGACGACCAGGTGCCCGAACAGCTCACGGTGACGAACTACGACGTGCTGCTCGTGCACGACCAATCGAACGCGCCGGACGGGGCGCTCGCCGCTCTCGGGGCGAAGTGGGGCTCGACGCTCTCCGTGTTTGCGTTGGGCGGGGGGGTCGTCATCGTACTCGACGGCGGAGGCGGGCTAGGGCAGATGCCCGCGTTTGCCACCGGTACGGGCCTGCTCGATGTTTCTGCGCACGTGTCCATCGCGGTGGGAACGCCCCTCCTCGTCGCTTCGAGAGTCGACGTCATCGCCGCCGGCGTCCTCAGCCCCTATGGCGCAGGTCAGAATTCGGTGAGCCTCATGACCGAGGCCAACGGCGGAAACGTCGTCTACGTGGTGGAGCTAAACGGAGACTCCGGGTCGAACCTGCCCGTGGTGGTCCACAAGGCGTTCTAGACGACCTTCTGCTCGCTGTCGGAGAGGGCCTAGAAGGCGTCTTGGGCGTCGGCAGGCGTCGTCGACCCGCTTGCGTCGTAGAAGTACCTCAGCGACAGCACGGCGAACGTGGACGCGTGGTCGGCGATGAGGTCATGCCGACCCGCAACTTCGATGCTCCACCGCGCGTCCACATATCCGAATCCGAGCGAGGGGGTGTGGACCGCGGCCCCCGTGTCGTAACGCCAGCCGGCTCGAACGGCATAGTGGTCCGCGAGAAATACTTCCGCGCCAGCCATCACGCGCCCTTGCACCTTCGCGTAGGTCGTGAAATCCAAGAGGCCGTCGACTTCGAGCGCGAAGTCGTGCGTGCCGTATCCAATGCCGAGTGCCCCTGTTGTCGGGGCGAGTCCGGTCCCCGGGTTGGTCAAGTTGTGGCCGACGGCCCCGATCCGGAGGGCGTCGCCGATCGACGCGGTCGCCCCCAGGTCGAATGTAAACGTGTTGACGAGCGGACCTCCAGGAGTGCCACTGGACGCAAGGCTAGGGCCGAAGGGTCCGGCCGAACCCTGTTGCTCCACGCGAAGCCAACGTCCGACGGCGCCCAGCGCCAAATGATCGCCGAGCGGAAGCGCCGCCCCCGCGCGCAAATCGGTCCAAGTCCGGTGGGTCGAATCCGGATCCATCTCCGACCAACTTCCGAGGACCCCTCCAGCGAGACCATTGCTGTTCAAGACCGAGTCCACCACTGCCGCCCCGTACGTCTGGCGCTTGGCCTCGGGCGAGAACGCTGCGAGCGTTTCGATGTGATAGACGCGCGCCATCGCCATGTTTGCCGGATTGAGCGAAAGCGCGGGAGTCGACACCCCCAGGGCGTTCAGGGCCCCCCCCATCGCGAGGGTCCTGGCGTTCGGAGTTTCCCCGAGGTCGTAGGCCAGCTCGGGTGTCGTGGACATCGGCTGTGCAAGAGCAGGGCGGTCCCGGACCAGCGCGGACCAAAGAACGATGGCCACGGCCCCTGTCGCCCTACGCACCCGCGCGACCCTAACAGCGTGCAAGAACAACGACGAGTTTTCGTCGACCCGCCCTCGCGGAAGGGGGGAAGGCCGTGGCGAAGGGGGCTCGTTCACCGAACCGGTGCGGAACGGACGCTGAACCGTTGACTCTTGACACGCGATCGAAGCCAAAAACTCGCCCGGACGGAATTGGGCAGCGAGGCGGATCAGCAGATTCGAGAGACCTGTCCATGACTTCGCTCTTCCCGCTCCCTCCTTGGTCCCCCGCGAACGTCATTTCAACGGCGGACTACAACGAAAAAAGAGCTCGCATTCCGAAGACTTAAACGCATTCGACACGAAGGGCATGGACGCCTGCCAAGCGCGGGTGATAGCTCCATTCCCGTTCGCGGTTAGCTGAGACAAGTCGCAGCATCAGCGATGTCTCGTTCGAGTTCACCCCAGCAGTTTGTCGAATCTTTTTGGTCTTGTATGAGGTGGGCGCCCCAACGGTCGGAGGTAGGGCGAGCAGCGGAAAAGAAAGCAGCGGGTAGGGTTCGACCGCGGTCAATCCCTCGCATCCATACGGACTCCTTCGAGCGCTCGTTGTGCCGTCGGAGGTTCGGGGTGTGCCATTGGCATATTTGCTGGGGATTGTTGCTCCAACCATGTGGAAGAATGGCGGATTCCGCCCTCTCCACAGCCTGTGGATAACTTGTGACCTCCATGGCGCCAATCACGCCGAGGGGTTTTCCTTTTGTCTTTCGAATCGGGTGGCAAAGCCGTGACTGTCAACGTCGACTGGGTTTCGAAGGAAGTGGTGCAAGCGCGGATGCAGACTCAGGAGCACAGGCAGAGCCATGACCAGGCGGGCGGGGCAGCGGGTCCCACGATCGTGCAGGCCGGCACCCAGAAACCGGCGCCGGACAATCAGTCCTGGAGCGAAGCGCTCGCCTTCACGCGCGACAACTCCCCGGTCAGCTTCGACCAGTGGTTCTCGGGCGTGCAATTCGACGGATTCAGCGACGGCGTTCTGCTCTTACGGGCTCGCGACGAATTCGTCCGCCAATGGGTGGACGACCACTTCTTGCCCACACTCACAGATCGCCTCGGCACGCAGACCGGCTTGAGCGTGCAAGTCCGGTGGACCATCGACGGGGCGCTCGACCGCCCCTTGGCGAAACGCGCCGCTCCGTTCGCTCCGGTCAGACCTCGCGCACTTTCCCTTCGCCCAGGGGTTTCGCCCACCGATACGGTGGAGAGCCCGATCACCGGAGTGCGCGCGGTCCTGCCCGAGCCCCGGGTTGTCGGTGCGGCGCCGCCGATCGAAGGGCTCAGCCCGAAATACACGTTTGCCAACTTCGTGGTCGGACCGAGCAATCAGCTTGCGCACGCCGCGTCCATGGCGGCTGCGGGTGTCGGCGGACGCCGGCACAACCCTCTCTTCATCTGTGGGGGCACGGGGCTCGGGAAAACTCACCTTGTCCACGCCATCGCGCACCGAGTCCGCGAGGAACAACCGGGGGCGCGCATCGTCTACATCAGCGCAGAGCGCTTCGTGAACGAGTTCGTCCAAGCGCTGACCGATCAGCGGATGCACGATTTTCGCGCCCGATTCCGGGACAAATGCGATTTGCTCCTCGTCGACGACATCCACTTCTTGGCGGGCAAGACGCAAACCCAGGAGGAGTTCTTCCACGCGTTCAACTCGCTCCATCAAGCGAGCCGCCAGATCGTGGTGACCAGCGACAAGTACCCGAACCAGCTCGACAAGATGGAAGAACGGCTCGTCTCGCGCTTCCAGTGGGGACTCGTCGCCGATATTCACGCTCCCGAGCTCGAGACACGGGTCGCCATCGTGCTCAAGAAGGCCCAGCTCGAGCACATCGAGATCAGCGACGAAGTATGCCTTTTCATCGCTCAGATCGTGCGAAGCAACGTTCGCGAGCTCGAAGGGACGCTCATCCGCCTCGCGGCGAAGGCCTCGCTGCTCGGGAAGCCCATCGACCTCGAGTTCGCGCGCACTGAAGTCGCCGCGACGATGAGCGCGCGCCCGAACGAAGCGAGCGTGGAAGACATCCAACGCGTCGTTTGTCATCACTTCAAACTGCGGTCGACCGACCTCCTCTCGCAAGATCGGCACAAGAGCATCGCCTTCGCGCGCCACGTGGCCATGTACCTGTGCAAGCAGCGTCTGAAGTGCAGCTTTCCCGAGCTCGGCCGCGCATTCGGAAACCGCGATCACACGACGGTGATGAGCGCCGTGCGCAAGGTCGAGGCGCTCCGGACGAGCGACCCCGAAGTGCGCGCTCACCTCGAAGCGATAGAGCGAAAACTCGGCTCCACCGACTAAAAGCCGGTGCTTTTCGCCGAGCCCTTCGCGATCCCGGCGTCGAGCGTGCTCGCGTACAGGAAGTACGCTCCGCGCGCTCGCCGCCGGCCTCGCTCGGTCTCGACGAAAATCATCCGGCTTTTAGGCCTGGCCCGGGGATGCAGCAGACCTGGCTGGGGATGCAGTAGGCATGGGCCGGGGATGCGGTAGGCCTGGCTCGGGGACCCTCCTTCGATTTGTCGGTCGAGGGCGGCGGTTTTTGGGGTCGCTACTTCTTCAGCGGTAGGCCGTGTCCGGGTCCTAGGATTTCTCGGATTTTGATCGACGGGTCGAAGTTTTCGACGTGCGGGGAGTGGTGACAGTCGAGGCAGCCGCTCGGTGGCGGCTTTGCGACGATGGCGGTTTTGTCGAGAGGCGCGACCACGTGCTTGGACCCAGGCCCGTGGCAGACTTCGCATTGGACGTCGCGCAGGTTCTCGACGTGCGTGACGGTCGAACCGCCGGGCCGCTCGTAGCCCGTGACGTGGCACGAGACGCAGTCCAGATTGAACTCCTTGAACTGAGAGGAGAGGCTCGCGTACGCGCCGGCGTGCGCGGTACCGTTCCAAACCGCGCGGGCTTCCGCGTGGCAACGCGTGCACTCTTCTTTGCCGACGTAGGTCGGCTGCCCCGGCTCGGGTCGGGGCGGAGCGCGGTCGGCGAAAGCGACCCGATTGTGATCGTTGATCGTCTTGTAGTACCCGACCATCAGCGTTTCGATGGCCGGATCCTTCCCTAGCGAGGGTCGCAGTTCTTTGAGCGTGTAGCGAGCGAAGCTCCCGCTGGCGGGAGGGGGCTGGATGTCGAGCCCATCGCGCTGTGCTTCGAGGCTGGCCAGCTCGCGCCTTCGCGCGTCGACGTCGCCCGGCGCGATGCTCGGGTCTCGCTCCCAGCCGGCTATCTTGATGTGAAGGTCGTCGATCCGGCGCGCGAGATCCTCGCGCTTGCTCGCGAGCTCGATGCCCGTTCCGTCGGCGAATCGGACCACATGGCCGGGGGTGAGCGGATCGCGGACGAAAAGGTCGAGCACAGCGACACTTTGGAGGTGGTTGCCCGTCTGCACGACGAGAACGTCGCCCACGCGCTCCGGCTGGGGCGCGGTTGTATTTCCCTCCCCGCTCGACTTCGCCGAGCCCACGACGATCGCCGTCAGCTCGGGCACGGTGTCCGCGATCCGCTTGGCCTCGCCGCGTCCGACCGCCGCGAGCGCCACGAGGACGTTGGCGCCCTGCCGCTTGGCCGCTTCGACGCCGCGCACGACCGCGTCTTCGACGTTCTGGGGCGATTGGCCTGCGGGCGGCTGCCCGAAGCCCACGAAGCCGACCTTGACCCCACCGATGTCGCGAACAATCGCCTGCGCGAAGAGGGCCGGCGCGCCTTTCCCCTCGGCGATTGCAGCCCCGCCCGACGTGTCGACGAGCTTTTCCAGCCCGCGAACGCCGTCGTCGGCCCAATCGTTCGCTCCCGGGGCGAAGGCAGCAAACTTCAGCTCGCGAAGAACGTGCGCGATGGCCTCGGCCTTCGCGCGGTCCTGGTACGCGCGCTCCGCGTCCAGCTTGTCGTCCATGAAGAAGAGAGGCCCTGCCGAGGCGACGACGGAGGCCGGCGCCCGCGTGCGCTCGTTGTTCACCCAAGCGCCGAAGTGGTCCAAGCCCCCCAATTGGTCTTTCGTGCACCCACACGGTTCGAGCGCCCCGGCCAAATCGCTCACCAGGTAAAGACGCACCGTCGGCGCCCCGGCGTCCGCGCTGGAAGTCCGGTGCTTGCCGGCCGGACCAGCCGAGCGGCACCCCTCGCATGCCCCCAGGCCGAGCGATAGGGGCAAGACGGCGAAAACTATCTGGTGATGAAGAGCCCTCATTTTGTGCCTTGCAACGCAGGCATAGATACACTCTGCGATGGATGTCGTCGGGCGAAAACTCACCACGCCGCGGGGTGCCCCGTCCGCTCTCGGGCGGACCGGTCAAGTTCGGCCCCTATTGGCTCGAGGCGCGCCTGGCGGTCGGCGGTACCGCGGAAGTGTACGTCGCCCGCCCGATCGATCCGAAGGGCCAGCCGCGCAAACTCATCGTGAAGCGTCTCCTGCCCCACTTTGCCTCCGATCCGGAGGGGCACACGATGTTCGAACGCGAAGCCGCCCTGCACGCTTCTGTGCACCACGAGAATGTCGTTCGTGTCTACGCCTCCGGTATGGCCGGCGGCGAGCCGTGGCTCGCGATGGAGCTCGTCGATGGGTGCGACCTCTACCGGCTCTTGCGGCGCGTGGCGGGCGATGGCAAGAGGCTGGGCCCGAGCGTCGCGACGTATCTGGCACGTCAGGTGCTGTCGGCCCTGGGAAGCGTTCACGAAGCGCGCGACGCCCGGGGCCAGCCCATGTCGATCGTCCACCGCGACGTCACTCCGTCGAACATCTACCTTTCGGTTCGAGGCGACGTGAAGCTGGGCGACTTTGGGATCGCGCGGGCCAATCGCGCGACCCTGCGCTCTGCCGGCAGCGACATGCTCAAGGGCAAGCTCGCTTACCTCGCGCCCGAGCAAGTCGCGGGCGAGCCGTTCGATTCGCGAGCCGACTTGTTCTCGATCGCGGCCGTGCTGACCGAGATGCTCATCGGGAAGGGGCTGTTTTCCGGGAGCGGCCAGCTCGCCGTGCTTCTGGCGATCCGCGACTGCCGAATCGACCCCCTCCGCGACGCGAAGGACTCGCTGCCCAGGGGCCTGTACGAGGTCCTCGAGCGCGCGCTCGCGAGGGACCCGGGGCAACGCTTTCAGTCGGCGGCGGCGCTTTCCGCCGCGCTTGCCCCGTTCGACACCGCGCCCCAGGCCGCTCGCGCCGAGCTCAGCGCGATGGTCCGCTGGGTGCAATCGGCCCCTTCGGCCGAGCAAATCCAGGCGGTGCGGGAGAGCGCGGGCAAGATCCGCGCGGCCGTGGCGGCGCGCGAAGGCGAGCCCGAGCGGACGATCGAGTACGCGCCGCTGCCTTCGCACGTCCAGACGCAGAGCGGAGCGAAGTTTGGACCTTGGCCTTTCGCTCGACTCGTCGAGGCCATCGCCACGGGAGAAATCGGTCGTGGCGATCAGGTGAACTACCTGGGAAGCGGCTTCGCCCCGATCGAGACCATCGACGATCTATCGCGGTTTCTGCCGGCGCGCTCGGTGACCACCGACCGCCTTGCCGAAATCGGAACGCCCGAGTTCGTCGACGACGTTTCGACGGAGGCCTTGGCGACCATGCTCCTCCGGGTCGCAGAGACCGAAGCGACGGGTGTGCTCTTCGCCGAGGGGCCGACCGAGGCGCGACGACTCGGCCGGCCGCACCCGCCGGCAGGCGGGGAAGGGGGGCGCAAAGATCTCTACTTCTTGAATGGCAAGCTCCACCACGTTGCGTCGAACGACGCGGGCGAGCTCCTCGGCGAGTACCTGGTCCGCCGCAAGATGATCTCGCGCGAGGAGCTCGACTTCGCACTTGCCGTCCTACCGCGCTACGGCGGACGAATGGGCGACACGCTCATTTCTCTCGGCCTCGTCGCTTCGCTCGATATCTTCCATGCCATTCGCGACCAAGGACACGATCGCATCGTGCACCTCTTCCAATGGCGCGCCGGCAAAATCGCCTTCTTCAAGGGACCCACGGCGCCGCACGTCGAATTTCCGCTCGATCTCGACGTCGTTCCCCTAGTCGTTGCGGGCGTCGAGGCCACGGAATCGTCCGACATGTCGCTCGCGGGCTGGCGGGCTCGATACGACGACGTCATCGGACTTGCCCATTCTGCGAGCGCGAAGATGCGCGCGGCCGCGTGGCCCCCATTGTATGCGCATCTCATCGATGTGACCCGCAAACCACAGCCGCTGCGCGACGTGCTCTCGTCGATGGCGAAGGGCGGAGCCACGACTGCGAACGAAGTGCTTCGCGCGCTCGATCTTCTGTTGATCGCGAGGCTGGTCGCCTGGCAGAGACCCTAGAGGCGATCAGTTTGAACCGTTCCTCGCGCTAGCTCAGGTCTCTCTGAGAGCCCCCGTCAGGGCCCCCCGCGGAGCGCTGGGGACTGGTCTCTTCTCTCGCAGGGCGTGCGCCGGGATCGAGCGCCGCTGCCCGGCACGTGAAGCTCGCGAACGCGTGGGGGAGCAAAGCCCTCCCACGCGCCGCCCTTCTTCGTCGCGGAGCATCGCGCGGGTACCCGAGAACGAGGCTCTTTCCCGTCGAATCGATCCTCGCTTTCGCGTGCGTGAGCCTCGCTCTTCCGGGAGAACGCGCCCCGATCGCGCGTACACGTCCGAGTTTCGGGCAGGCCGACGAACGGGTCAGTCGTTGTATGGATTGTTCGGGTCGTCCTCGCTTGCAGCCGGAGCCGGAACCGGAGCCGCGGCGCTCCCCGCAGGTGTTGACGCGTCTGGTCCTTCCACCGCCGCGCTCGGGATCGCGCTGGCCGAAGGCCCCGTGCGGACCGTCGGCAGCCGCGGCGAAGCCAGGTCCACCGCCGCGTGCCCCGCGGTCGGAACGGCCCGCGCCTGCGGGGTCGAGGCAATGTGGGTTTCCGCGTGCACTTCGGGCTCCGCGGGAAGGGGACGCACCACAGGGACGACGGACTCCACCGGCAGCGGCACCTGCAACGACGCCTTCAAGCCCATCGTGGTGAGCACGGCGCTCGCCGCTGCCGGCCACTTGAGCGCGACTCCGGCAATGGCGACGGCGACGGCCAAAATGGCCCACAGCCACGGGTGGCTCCGCTTCGGGATCCGAATGGGCTCCTGGTCCAGCGCCGCGACGTGCGATTCCTCCGGCGACCGGGCCGCCGCCGGTCCTGCCTTGACCTTGGTGAGCGCGATGGCCCCCTCGTCCTCGCGGCTTTGCCCGCGTTCGTCGCGCTCTCCGACTACGGTCGGCGCGAAGGCGACTTCGTCGGGCGACTCGGTTATGGGCGTGCCGCGCTCGCGCGCGTCGTCGATCGCTTTGCCGACGGCCTCGCGCCGCCGTCGCGCGGGATCCGGCAGCTCGGACCGCAGAAACGCGGCGATGTCCTCGCCCGACGCGCTCAGCCCGAGCTCCTTCATCGCGGTCTCGATCGCGCGCTGCATGCCCGCGGCCGTCGGAAAGCGATTGTCGGGGTGGATCACCATCGAGCGTTCGAGGACACGCACGATCGGCTCCGGAACGTCGGACGCGATGGCCGGCGCTTCGTCGGACATGAGCATACGGATGACGCCCACTTCGTCTTCGCCCCCGTAGGGCAGGTTGCCCGCGACGAGTTCGTGCAGGCATATCCCGAGCGACCACACGTCCGCCCGCCGATCGACCCGGGCCCCTTTCTTCACCTGCTCGGGGGCCATGTATTGGACTTTGCCTTTGACGATTCCGGTGCGCGTTTCGCCTTGCAGCCGGTTTTGCGCCTTGGCGATCCCGAAGTCGATGACCTTCACCGCGCCCGAGCTCGCGAGGAGGATGTTGTGCGGCGATACGTCGCGGTGCACGATCTCGATGGGCGTGCCGCGCTCGTCGCGGAGCTCGTGGGCGGCGTGCAACCCGGCGCAGGCGTCGGCCATCACGCGGAGCACGACCCCCAGCGGGAGCTTCGCGTCCCGTTTGGCCAAGAGCCTGCGGATCTTCGCCAGAGAATCGCCGTCGACCCACTCCATGACGATGAAGAGGACGTCCTCTTGCTCGCCGAGATCGAGGATCTGCGCGACGTTCGGATGCTGGATGCCGGACGCGATGCGCGCCTCGTCGAGAAACATCTCCTGGAAACGTGCGTCGTCGACGAGCTCGGTGCGTATCGTCTTGATCGCGAACAGTTTCTCGAAGCCTCGCTTGCCGCGAAGCCTGGCCAACCACACGGTGGCCATTCCGCCCGACGCGATCGGGCAGAGTAGCTCGTAGCGATCGAGCCGATACCCAGCGCGCAGGACGGACTCGGGCGCCTCCATGGCTCCTCTCATCATCGCGCCGCGGCGCCCGAAGAGCCAATGCCTTAAAGGATCCCGAGGCTCACTCCTCGCACTTTTCGCGATCAAAGAGAGATCGGCGTCTTTCGATTCTCCACGCCATGGCCCTTCTGCTCTCGCTCCAAGTCTTCGAGCGGCACACCGGACGCCAGGAGTACCGAACGTGACACGTAGAGCGGGGCCCCGCTTCCGAGCGCGATCGCGATGGCGTCGGACGGGCGGGCGTCGAGCTGCACCACCCGATCGCCCTGTCGCACAAATACGCTCCCGTAGTAGGTGTCGTCGCGGACGTCGTCGATCTGCGCCTTTATCGGCCGCCCGCCGAGCTCTTTCACCATCAGCGCCAGAAGGTCGTGCGTGAGGGGCCGTTCGTAGTGCTTGCCGTCGAGATTGAGCCGAATCGTGAGCGCCTCGGTGCCCCCGACGTAAATCGGCAGCACCGTCGTGCGGCTCGCGTCGAGCAAGAGCACGGCGGCGCCGTCGCCGGTGGGGACGAAATCCCATACGGTCGCATGCTCGTACCCGGTGGGAGCGCCGCCGTCGGCGAAAGCGGCCGGGCTCGGCACGACGGCAGAGCCGAACGGGAGAGGCTCGGGCGCCGGAGCCGGCTGGCCGGAACGCGCTTGGGCCGCGGCCGGCGGCGCCGCGGGGGCGAGCTCGCGCGCGCGACGCCGGCAGGCCGCCGTGCCGACGACGGCGAAGAGGAGCAGGACGAGGACGAATGTGGGAGACGGAGAGCGCGGCCGCGTTGTTCGCTTCTCTTCGGCCGCGCTTTCCGCTGAACGTTTCACGGCGTCATCCTGCAGACTTCCATGTCGATCCACGGCTCGTCGGGCCTGCGGTCGATGAACGCTCGAAACCAGAGCTCGAGCACCAGCAAGGTCCAGACTCGGTCGGGCGCGGTCCGGTCTCGGCCGACCGCCGCGACGAGCCGCTCCACCTCTTCCCGCCGAAAGATCCCGCGCTCGCGGGCGGTTCGGTCGAGCAGGACGTCGCGGGTCAGGGAAGACAGATCGCCTTTCATCCACCGCCGTAGCGGCAGCGCGAAGCCGCGCTTGCCACGGCGCATGATCTCGGCCGGGACGAGGTCTCGCACCGCTCGCCGCAAGAGGTGCTTGCCGCGCACGCGCATCAGCATCCGCCGCGGAATGCGCGCGGCGAATTCGACGACGTCGGTGTCGAGGAAGGGAGAGCGCACTTCGAGCGAGTGCGCCATCGACGCGATGTCGACCTTCGTGTTGATGTCGTCGACGAGATACGTTTGCCAATCGAGATCGATGAGGCGTCCAAGCCGAGAGCGGCCGCCGCTCTCGGCGAGCACGCGCGCAAACCGAGCGGCCGTGGCGCCCCTCGAGTCCCAGAGGGAGCCGACCTGAAGCGCCTGCTTCTCCTCGCTCGAGAACTGACACATGATGTACGGGTATCGAACGGCTTCGCCGTCTTCGATGTGGTCGACGAAACCGGCGATGTGAGGGGCGGCGGCGCGCACGACCGCGCCGAGCCCGCGCCGGTAGAGGGGCCTCCACGAAACGGGCAGCGCGTCGTGGACGTGGGCGAGCTGCGCCGTCCTGTAGCGCTCGTATCCGGCGAATGTCTCGTCGCTTCCGTCGCCCGACAGGGCCACGGTCACGTTTTCGCGGGTCATCTGCGCGAGGCAGTACGTCGCGACGGCCGAGCTGTCGGCGAACGGCTCGCCGTGATGCCGCACCAATTCTTGGACGATCTCGGCGACCGCCGGACCGATGACCTTTTCGTGGTGAACGGTGCCGTACCGCGCCGCCACCTTGCGCGCCCACGGGAGCTCGCTGTCCGACGCGTCCGGAAACCCGATGGAGAACGTTTCGACGGGCCGGGTCGACTGCGTGGCCATGAGCGCGACGACGGTCGAGCTGTCGATTCCCCCCGAGAGAAACGCGCCGACCGGTACGTCGGCGACGAGCCGGCGCCGTACGGCTTTCTCGAGGAGCTGGCGCAGCTCGCGGGCCAGGTCTTCTTCGCTGCCGTCCCGTTCGGCCCCCTCGGGCTTGCGCCAGTAGCGCCGGATGACGAGGTCGGCGCCCGGTTCGAGGATCGCAACGTGGGCCGCGGGCAGCTTGTAAATGTCCCGGTAGGCCGTCAGCGGGCCCGGGACGTATTGGAGCGTGAGGTACTCGTCGAGGGCGGCGTAGTTGGGCTCGACGGGTAGGTCGCGAAAGCCGCGGACGAGCGCGTGGAGCTCCGACGCGAACGCGAGGCCGCCCCCCGGCGTGCGCCGATAGAAGAGCGGCTTTTTCCCGGCGCGGTCACGCGCCAAAACGAGGCGCTGCGCGCGCGAATCCCACAGGGCGAACGCGAACATGCCGGACAGTTTTGCGATCCCGTCCGCTCCGTACTCTTCGTACAAGTGAAGGACGACTTCGCTGTCGCTGTTCGAGCGGAAGGTATGGCCTTTTGCGACGAGGTCCGCTCTCAGAAGGGCAAAATTGTAGATTTCGCCGTTGACCGTCACGCCGATCGTCCGGTCCTCGTTGAGAAGGGGTTGATGGGCCTCGGGGCTCAAATCGATGATCGAGAGCCGCCGGTGTCCGAGGGCAGCGCGGCCGCTCGCCCACACGCCTTCCGCGTCCGGTCCGCGGTGGCGCTGGGCGGCGTTCATTCGCCGAACCGCCCGCTCGTCGGGCCGGCCTTCGGCCGTAACGTGTCCGCTGATGCCGCACACCCGCTTTACATGACACATCCGCGGGTTGGAAACACCCCGCCCTCGGGATGTGGTAGTGGCATCCGCCGCGGCGGGATCCATCCATGAAGCGGGTACGCGTCATGCACGTCGTCGCCGGCGGCGATATCGGCGGGGCCGAGCGGCTCCTCGCGGACCTCGCGACCCGGCCCGAGCGAACCGGCGCCGACCACCAAGTCGCCCTCTTTACGCCGAATCGAGCGCTCGCGGCGTATTTCAGGCGCGCCGGGATTCAGGTCCACGACCGGGGCCTGGTCCGCGAGAACCCCGTCGCGTTCCTCGCCCGATCGCTCGGACCCCTCGACGTCGCCTGGCTCGCGCGGCGGATCGCAGAGCAACGCATCGATGTCGTTCACACGCACACGTTCGGCTCGCACGTCTTGGGGACCCGAGCGGCACGCCGCGCGCGCCGGCCGCAGCTCCGGACCGAGCACCACGTGATGCACTACTTCGATCCGAGCTGCTCGCCCTTCACGCGCTGGGCCGCCGCGCGCACCGACGCGTTCGTGGCCGTCAGCGAATACGTCCGCTCGGTCCTGGTGGTGGCCGCGCCTGCCGTGGCAGCGCGAACGACGGTCGTTCGGAATGGGATCGACACCGAGTATTGGAGCCCCCAGGAAGACGCGTCGCCTGGCCCGGGACAACCGCTCCGAGGCGGTCGCTTTCGCGCGGGGGTGGTGTGTCGCCTGGTCGCGTGGAAGCGCGTCCACCTGGCGATCGAGGCCGCCGCGCTGGCGAACACCGAACTTCTGGTGATTGGCGACGGAGATCTGCGCGCGCGGCTAGAAGCCCTGGCGAAGGAGCGCGGGGCGGCGGCGCGATTTCTCGGGCACCAAGCCGATCCGCGCCCCTTCATCGCCGCGTGCGACGCGATCCTCAGCACCGCGGAAAAGGAGCCCCTCGGGCTGGCCGTCCTCGAATCGCTCGGCATGGGAAAGCCGGTCATTGCGCTCGACGGAGGGGGAATTCCGGAGATCGTCCAACACGAGCGGACCGGCCTGCTCGTGACCGAGGCCACGGGACCGGCGCTGGCCGCCGCCATCCGTCGCGTGCAGAGCGATCGGTTCCGCTTGCGCGAGATGGGCGAGAGCGGCCGGCGGTTCGCGGTCGAAGAGGGCTCGATCGAGCGCACGTGCGACGGATACGCGGCGGCGTACGGGGCGGTGTCGCGCGCATGACGTCGGAACGAGAGCGGCCTGCGGCCCCCGCTGCGCCTTCTCTGGCCCGGACGGCGCTCGCCTTGCTGCCGCTTCAAGCGGTGTTTCGCCTCGGCGAAGCGCTTCTCCCGCTCTTGCTCGCCGCATGGTTCGGCCGCAGCGCCGGAACGGATCTTTACTACCTATTGGCGGCGTATTTCGTATTCGTCGGGGCGGTCGTCACCGGCGTGTTTCAAGACTCCGGAGCGGTCGCGGTGCTCATCGAAGTGGAGTCCGCCGGCCCCCGAGCCTTCCGCGACGTGGCCGGGTCTCTCTTGGGCTTTACCCTGGCCACAAGCGGCGTTCTGGCGCTGGTCATGGGCTTCGTGGCGGCAGCCGTCGCATGGTTTGTCTGTCCGGAGCGCACGCTGGCAGTCGAGCTCGTCGCGCTGATGTCGGTCGGCATGGTCGCCGTGTCGGTTCGGGGGTTTTACGTCGGTGTCCTGAATGCGCTCGGGGCCTTCTCCGCACATCCGCTCGCGAGCGGGACCGGTATGGCGCTGACCTGGGCGCTTCTTTACTCGACGCGCGGGGCGCTCGGGGTATGCAGCATCCCATTCGCGATGGGGATGGGCGAGAGTCTGGCCGTCGCGTTCCTCGCCGCACTGGCGCGGCGCCGGTTGGGGCTCCGAATCGTCCCGAGCCTGAAGCGCGGCGAGCCGATCCGCCGAATCTTCGCGTTGACGCGGCTGGAGGTCGCCGGTTCGCTCATCACACGAATCAATCCGCTCGTTGATCAGCTGATGGCCGGACTCGCCGGGGTCGTAGGCGGTGGGACGCTCGTTCAGTATGCGGGCGAGGTGGCGTCTCTGCCGACGTCCATGTTGCAGGCGACCCTCTTCCCCGTGCTGCTGCGGCGGCTCGCGCTAGAGGCGCGTCACATCGAGCAGTTCCGCGCCACGACGCGGCGCACCGTGTTCACCATCGTCGTCATGCTGGCGCTGCTTTCCGGGGTCCTGGCCGTTTTCCGGACGCCACTCTGCCGACTTCTCTTCTTGCGCGGCGCGATGGACCTCGCCGGTGTCGCCCGGATCGCGCGAATTCTTCCGTGGGCCCTCGCCGGAGCGGCCCCGTTCGGGGCGCTCTTGGTCCTCGCGCGGGCTCACGTGGCCCGGCAAAATAGCCGAATCATGCCGAGCATGGGTGTGCTCAACGCCACACTCAACGTCGTGTTCAACGCGCTCTTCGTGGGTCCCCTCGGCCTCTCCGGAATCGCGCTCTCGACCTCGGTCACCTACCTGGTCGTCGCCGTCGTCTTCTGGGTCCGGCTTCCGAGAGAAGGCGGATGACGCGATGGCTCGAACGTCGAAAAAGACCGTGCGGCTGCGCTCCACAATTCGCGATTTGCAACTCGGCTTTTGCAACGTGATAAACCGCACGCGCCGCGAGACCGCCATGACGCATTCATGACGTGGGATCGCTGGCGGGATTCGGCGCGAACGACCATGATGCTCTACACGCTGCGAGGTTGATCTCGCAGGTTCGACGGCTCCGGTCGGTGCGGGGCGCGTAGCTCCGCTGCAGTGCGTTCGGCGGTGGGGCACCGGTGTTTCGCGTTGCGATCGCGGTTTGCCATGTTCGTTCTCCCCGCCAAGGTCGAGCGTCGACTTTCGCTCGCCCTGCTCGCGCTCGTCCACCTCTCGTGCCTGTTGGTCTTCGCCGCGCCCTCCCGCTGGAGCCTCGTCGCGCTCGCGGCCGGGGGATACGTCGTGCGTATGTGGGCGATCACCGCCGGTTATCACCGCTACTTTTCTCATCGGACGTTCAAGACCAGCCGTGCCTTCCAGTTCGTCATGGCGTGGCTCGGAACTTCGTCGATGCAAAACGGGCCGCTCTGGTGGGCGAGTTGGCATCGGCGCCACCACAAGTATTCGGACACGCCGCTCGACCCCCACTCTCCGGTGCAGCACGGCTTCTGGCATTCGCACTTCGGGTGGGCGCTCGACGGAAATCACGGATCGCCCGATCTTTCCAATGTTCGAGACCTCGTGCGTTATCCGGAGCTCGTGTTCCTCGACAAGCACAAGTGGATTCCCATCGCGGTTTACATCGGCGCTTGCTTTGCCGTCGCGGGATGGGCGGGCATCGTCTGGGGATTCTCGGTGAGCACGGTGATGCTTTATCACGGCACGTTGTT